>Ga0102832_1000957_pt1 | contig 28357 bp, 30 predicted proteins | sample EBPBio282013_DNA_FD_88942 | JGI IMG/M metagenome (GOLD analysis project Ga0102832, IMG submission 88942) | Wastewater treatment Type I Accumulibacter community from EBPR Bioreactor in Madison, WI, USA - Reactor 2_5/28/2013_ DNA (Illumina Assembly) | ecosystem: Engineered > Bioreactor > EBPR >... | reverse complement strand
CCCGTGTCCCGCCGCACCCTGATCGAGCGCATCGACCGGATCATCGCCGCCCTGGAGAAGGGCCAGCGCGAGCCGGATTCGTGGGAAGGCCGCTGCCTGCGCCAGGCGCTGGCCGACATCGCCCACGGCGACGTCGGCCATGCCGAGGCCATGGTCGGGCTGGCCCGCACCGCCCCCGAGCTGCGCCCGGTCGGCGAGCCGCCCGGCGTCCCGATGGAGGCCGGCCTGCCCCGCCTCGCCGAGCTGCGGCAGGAACTGCAGGTCATGCGGCACGCGCCGTCCTGAGCACGCAAGCGTACCGTTGGCCCGTTTCTGTGAGCACCCTCACACGACGCGGCGCGCGGTGTTGCTAGGGTTCCACCGTCGCGGCGGGGCCGATGACGCGGGGCCGACGACGCTGGGGCGAGACATGAGAGCAGGTGGGCGACGCGCCCCGGGTCCGGGACCTTCCCGGCCCTTCTATTCCTCCGGCATGGGTGCATCGTGCCGCTTCACTGGGTGATCAGCTCGCGCGAACGGCTGGTCACCGTGACCGGCGAAGGCCGGGTCGGACGCAGCGACATCGAGGGTTGGCTGGACGTCGTCGACGGTGCCCGGCTGCTGCCCTTCCGCAAGCTGGTCGACCTCGGGGCATCGACCCTCAACCTCGCGGCCGACGACATGATGACGCTGGGTATCCGGTTCCGGGCGCATCACGCCCGGCCGATGGGACCGCTGGCCCTCGTCCTGCCGCCCGAGGTACCCGAGACGGTCGAACGCGGTCTCGGCATCCTGGCCGCCGGCGAGCGGCCGATGCGCCTGTTCCGCAGCCTGCCGCGGGCCCGACGCTGGTTGACGACCGCGGAGAGCGGTTGAGCGGCGCATCGCCGCTCCTCACGTCCTTTTGCGGGCCGGCAGGCCGGTCGAGCCCTAGGATGGCATCGAGACGGAGTCCTCGATGCCCCTATCCCTGCCCCGCGCCATGACCATCGGCGCCACCCTTGCCTGTTGCCTCACCTCGGTGGAAGCCGCGGCGGTGGACGAGATCCAGGTCTATAACGCCGAGATCGCGCCGGTCGGCCGCTTCTCGGTCGCCCAGCACCTGAACTACGTGTTCCAGGGCAGCACGGCCGCCGACTTCCCGGGCGGCATCGCCTCCAACCAGACGCTGAACGGCACGCCGGAGTTCGCCTACGGCGTCACCGACTGGTTCGAGGTCGGTCTCTACGCGCCGTTCACGCTGACGCCCGAGGGCACCTTCTACTCGCAGGGTGCCAAGCTGCGCGCGCTGGCGGTGTCGCCCAACGCCGCCGAGCGCAAGTTCTTCTACGGCATGAACGTCGAGCTGAGCTACGTCACGCCGGCCTTCTCGCAGAGCGCGGTCGGGCTGGAGTTCCGGCCGATCCTCGGCGTGCGCGACCTCGGCTGGGAAGCCATCATCAACCCGATCGTCGACATCGGCTTCGGCCCCAACGGCTCGGTGCAGTTCGCCCCGGCGGCGCGCGTCGCGCGACAGGTGTGGGACGAGGTCTGGATCGGTGCGGAGTACTACTCGAACTTCGGCCCGTTCAACTCGTTCGACAACGCCGCCCAGCAGCAGCACAGCCTGTTCGCCGTCATCGACTTCGTCGCCTTCGGCGTCGACGTCAACTTCGGCATCGGCTTCGGCCTCAACGATCCCGCCGACCAGCTGGTCGCCAAGCTGATCCTCAGCCGGACGTTCTGACCCTCTCAGCCGTCCTGGCGCAGTTCCGCCATCAGCCGCAGCAGCCACGCCGGTTCGAGGCGGCCGGCAATCGGCAGGCCGTCGCGGGCGGCGAAGATGCCGACCGCGCGGGCGCGCGCGTACTCGCCGTCCTGGTACTCGCGGTAGGCCTCGAGCGCGTCGTTCAAGGTCGGCCGGTGGTCGTACTCGAAGGCGCCCGCGCGGTCGTTGCCGCCGCGGTCCTGCCACCACGACACCACGACGAAGCCATCGGCCGCGCGCAGCACCGCGGCACGGTCCGACTCGTCGGCCGACTGGCGGCTGGCGCGGCGGGCAAGGGCGTCGTCCGAGGACATGCGAACTCCCGGTAGAGGGAGTCACCTTGCCACAACTACAGTTATTAAGTCAAGGCGCTCAGCTGGTGCGGTTGTACTTGCCGATCACCAGGTGGGCCTTCTGCCATTCCTTGCGCGGCAGGGTATAGGTCTTGGCCGGGTTGTACTGGCGCACCGTCCAGCCCTGCGCCGACACCTTGAGCAGGCGCTTGACCAGCACGTAGCGCGTGCCGTCGGCGGTCTCGCGCAGGAACAGGCAATCGTCGCCCGGCCCGACCGACGCGGTCGGGTTGACCAGCAGCAGGTTGCCGCGCTCGTAGGCGGGCTCCATGGAGTCGCCCGACACGAAACAGCCGTAGGCCTCGCTGACGCCCTCGAGCCGGGCGTCGCGCGGGATCCACGCGACCGGCTCGTTCGACAGGATCATGGCGCCTTCGCTGCCGCCCTGCGCCGAGGAAAACACCTGCATCGGCGCGGCCCGGCCGCCCGGCCGCCCGGCGGCGTCGAGGCGCCGCCGCTTGCCGAGCTCGGGCAGCGGCAGGACGCTGTCGTCCTCCACCGGCCGCCCCATCCTGTCGCCGCGGTTGCTCTGCAGCCACGTCACCGAGACGCCGAGCGCCTGCGCCAGCTGCACGATCGACTTGGGCTCGGTGTCGCCGCGCCGCTCGATCTGGGCGATGCCGCCCTGGGTGATCGAATAGCCGGCGCGGGTGACGCGCCGCGCCAGTTCCGCCTGGGACCAGCCCTTGGCTTCCCGTTCCGTCTTGACCCGCTCGCCCAGTGTCGTCATGACCGGATGCTAGCGCAGTAATTAATGACATTGGTTATTGACAATATAACCGTTGTCATTATACTGCGGCCCATGCCCCGCACCCCCCGATCGACCGCCGGCGCCTCCTCCTACCGCGAGGATCACGCCGAGCAGGCCCGCAAGCTCTGCCTGCTGCTCGGCGCCACCGACGAGGAACTGGCCCGCTTCTTCGAGGTCCCGGTGGCGGTGCTGCGCGGCTGGCTGGCCGACATCCCGGCCTTCGCGGCCGCGGTGCGGGCCGGCCGCGACCTCGCCGACGGAGAGGTCGCCGATCGCCTGTACCGGCGGGCGCTGGGCTTCAGCCACGACGCGGTGCGCATCTTCGCCGATCGCGAGGTTCCCTACGTCGAGCACTATCCGCCGGACACCGCGGCCTGCATCTTCTGGCTGAAGAGCCGCCGCCCGGCGAAGTGGCGCGACCGGCCGGAGCGCGACGCCTCGGTCGACACCGCGGACCTGCTGGCCGAGCTCGATGCCGCCGGCGAGAGGGCGAAGAATGCTCGCCGCCGCTGATCGCCCCAAGCGCCTGCACGGCGACATCGGCGCCCTGCGCGACGATCCCCTCGCCTACGTGATGTACGCCTTTCCGTGGGATGTGCCCGGCACGGCGCTCGCCGGCGAGGGCGGCCCCCAGCCGTGGCAGCGCGACATCCTCGAGCAGGTTGGCCAGGGACTGATGTCGGCGCAGGAAGCGGTTCGCGTCGCGGTCGCGTCGGGCCACGGCATCGGCAAGTCGGCGCTGGTCTCGTGGCTGGTCCTGTGGGCGCTGTCGACGGTGCGCGACACCCGCGGCATCGTCACCGCCAACACCGAGGGACAGCTGCGGACCAAGACCTGGCCGGAACTGGCCAAGTGGTTCAACCTCTGCATCAACCGCCACTGGTTCACCTATTCGGCGACCTCGATCGCCTCGACGCTGCCCGGCCACGACAAGACCTGGCGGGTCGATGCCATCACCTGGTCGGAGAACAACACCGAGGCGATCGCCGGCCTGCACAACAAGGGCCGGCGCGCCTTCGCGATCTTCGACGAGGCGTCGGCCATCCCCGACCCGGTCTGGGAAACCATCGAGGGCGCGCTGACCGATGCCCGCACCGACCTGTTCTGGTGCGTGTTCGGCAACCCGACACGCAACGCCGGCCGGTTCCGCGAGTGCTTCGCGGGCGGCCGCTTCGCCCACCGCTGGAACCCGCTGCAGGTCGACTCGCGCTCGGTCGAGATGACCAACAAGGCCCAGATCGACGAGTGGGTGCGCGACTACGGCGAGGACAGCGACTTCATCCGGGTCCGCGTCCGCGGCGTCTTCCCGCGGGCCGGCGCGCTGCAGTTCATCGACGGCGAGCGCGTCGACGCGGCGCGGCGGCGCGAACTGGTCACCGACGACGAGGCGCCGCTGGTCATGGGCGTCGACATCGCCCGCCAGGGCGGCGACCAGACGGTGATCCGCTTCCGGCGCGGCCTCGACGCCCGCTCGATCCCGGCCGTGAAGTTCCGCCTGCCCGACCTGATGCAGGTCGCGAGCCGCGTCCTCGAGCAGGTCGAGCTGTACCGGCCGGCCGCGATCTTCGTCGATGCCACCGGCATCGGCTGGGGCGTCGTCGACCGCCTCGCCCAGCTCGGCTGCGAGGGCCTGGTCGCGGTCGACTTCGGCGGCAAGGCCGACCGCGGCGACGGCGGCGACGCCAAGGCGCTCTACGCCAACAAGCGGTCCGAGATGTGGGGCTTCCTGAAGGACTGGTGCCGCGCCGGCTGCCTGCCCGACGACCCCGATCTCGCCGCCGACCTCACCGGCGTCGAGTACGGCTACGACGCCGCCAACGCGCTGCGCCTCGAGCGCAAGCAGGACATGCGCCGGCGCGGCCTCGCCTCGCCCGACGACGGCGACGCGCTGGCGCTGACCTTCGCCTACCCGGTCGTGCCGCGGTCGGACTCCGACGACCTGCACACCGAAGACCTCGTCCGGAGCCTCAAGCGGAGGATTGTCTGATGCCGCTCGACGACGAAACCCTGATCGCGCTGCTGCGCCGGGAGGAGGAGGCCGCCGCCGGCTACCAGTCCTCCGCGCTGGCCGCGATCCGCGAGGAGGCGCTCTCCTACTATGACCGTCAGCCCTACGGCGACGAGCAGGAGGGCGCCTCCTCGGTGGTGACGTCGGAGTTCGCCGACGTCATCGAGTCGGTGATGCCGGGCCTGATGCGGGTCTTCACCGGCAGCGACGACCTGTGCCGGTTCGCGCCGCTCGCGCCGGGGCAGGAACGCTGGGCGCAGGAGGCCAGCGAGTACGTGCCGCACGTGCTGATGCGGCAGAACGACGGGTTCCGCATCATCTCGGCGCTGCTCAAGGACGCCCTGATGTACCGCCTGGGCGGCGCCACCGTGGACCTCGAGGACGTCGAGGAACGCCGCGCGCTGCCGGTCAGCGGCCTGACGCAGGACGCGGTCGACCTGGTGGTCGCCGAGGCCCGCGGCGCCGGCCTCGCGGTCAGCCTCGAGCTCGCCGCCGATCCCGGCCTGCCGACCTTCAGCGGCACCATCCACACGGTCCGCCAGGCCAAGCGCGTCGTGGTCGAGAGCATCGCGCCCGAGGACATCCGCTTCAGCCCGTCGGCGCGCGACGAGGACAAGGCCTCCTACCTCGGCTTCATCAAGCGCGTCACCGCTTCCGACCTCGTGAAGCTCGGCCTGGCGCCGGCCGACATCGACGGCCTCGCCAGCGGGCACGAGATCACGCCGGAGGAAACCCAGCGCAACGAGGGCGCCCTCGTCGAGGCCGACCGCTCGGGCGACGACGACAGCGAACGGCCGCTCTGGCTGGTCGTGGCCTACGTCCGGGCGGATGACGACGGTGACGGCATCTCGGAGCGGCTGCGCGTGGTCTATGCCCATGGCGGCGGCGAATCCGGCCGCATCGTCGAGCGCGTCCCGTGGTCGGGACCGGCCTCGATCGCGCTGGCGACGCCGATCCTGATGCCGCACACCATCGTCGGCCGCTCTCTGTTCGACCAGACCCAGGACCTGCAGCAGCTCGGCTCGGTGCTGACGCGCGGCCTGCTCGACAACCTCTACATCGTCAACCGGCCGCGGCCGGTGATCTCCGACCAGGTCAACCTCGACAGCCTGATCGACTGGGTGCCGGGCAGCCCGATCCGGCTGAAGGCCGGCGCGCGGCCGGGCGACAACCACGTGTCGTGGCTGCAGGTGCCCAACGTGACGCCGGCCGTGCTGGCGGCGCTCGAGCACCTCGCCACGGTGCGCGAGAACCGCACCGGGGTCAGCCGCTACAACCAGGGCCTCGACGCCGAGAGCCTGAACAAGACGCTGGGCGGCCTCGACCGCATCATGTCGGCGGCGCAGCAGCGCCAGGACCTGGTCGCCCGCGTCTTCGCCGAGACCGCGATCAAGCGGCTCTACCGGCTGGTCTACCGCGCCATCCGGCGGGCCGCGACGGGCCCGGTCGCGTGGTGGACGGGCGCCGGCGGCGCCTTCGCCCACTGCGATCCCAGCCAGTGGCCGGAGGAACTCGAGCTGTCGGTCGACGTGGTCGGCATCGGCAACCGCGAGCAGGCGCTCGGCCATCTCTCGCTGATCGCGTCGCTGCAGGAGAAGCTGGTCGCGCTGCAGGGCGGGCGGACCGACGGTCCGTTCGTCACCGCCGAGAACATCGCCAACGGCGCGCGCAAGCTGACCGAGACGCTGGGCTACAAGACGCCCGGCCTGTTCTTCCAGCCCCCCGAGGCGGTCGCCGCGGCACCGCCCGCCGCCCCGCCCGCGCCACCGCCCGATCCGGCGCTGGCCGCCAGCCAGGCCCAGCTCGCGCTGCTGCAGCAGGCCGCGGCGGTCGACGCCCAGATCAAGCGCGACAAGGCCGAGGCCGATCTCGCGATCGCCCAGTTCAAGGCGCGGCAGTGGGCCGAGATCGAGCGCTTCAAGGCCGGCCTGCGGGCCGAGCTCCGGGAAATCGACATCGTCACCAGGAAGGGAGCAACGCCGTCATGAACGACGAACGGCAGCAGAAATACCGCCGCGCCCGCGAGGTGCTGGCCGACGCGGGATGGTTGTTCGACGACTTCGTCAACGCCGAGATGCGCCGGGTGCTGACCAGCGACCCCGACGACATGACCACGCGCGAGCTCGCCTACAACCGCGCCCGGGTCGCCACCGAGGTCAAGGCTGGCCTCGCCGGCCTGGTCGAGGAGTACGAGGCCGACCTGCAGCTCAAGGAACGCCGCGATCACCTGAAGGAGAGCCTGCATGCCCGCCGCACCTGAAGCCGTGCCGTCCGTTCCCGTCGACGAGGCCGTCGACATCGCCGGGGCCGCCGCCCTGCTGGACGACGAGCGGGCCCGCCACGCGCCCGACATCGACGACGCCGATGCCGATGCGCCGGCCGAGGCCGAGGCGGACACCGCACCGGAAGCCACGGCGGACGAGACCGGGCCGGACGAGGCCGGGCCGGACGGGGCCGCGTCCGACGACGGCCCGCCCGACTTCTGGAGCGCCGACGACAAGGCGGCGTGGCGCGAGGTGCCGGAGCCCTTGCGGCCGGTGCTGCGCAAGTACGAGCAACAGCGCATCGCCTTCGTGAACGAGAAGGTGCGCGAGGCCGCCCGGGCCCGCGAGGAAGCCGCGCAGATCGTCGAGGTCGCCGCGTCGAAGGCCGAGCAGGCCGCGACGTGGTGGGCCGAGAACGGGCCGGCCTTCCAGAAGGCCTTCGCCGACAAGTGGGCCGGCGTCGACTGGCACCGGCTGGCCGGCGAAAACCCGTCGGAATGGGCGCGGCTGAAGCAGCAGCGCGACGACGAGGCGGCGATGCTGCACGAGGCCAACCGTCGCGGCGAGGCCGATCGCGAGGTCGCGCGCGCTCGCGCCCACCATGTCCTGCACCAGGCCCGCCAGGCCGAGCACGCGAAGCTGAGGGACCGTCATCCCGAGTGGTTCGGCGACGACAAGGCGACCGAGACCTATCGCGACCTCGGGCGCTTCCTGCTCGACAAGGGCATCGCGCCCGATCGCATCAACGCCATCCACGAAGCGCCGATCATCGAGCTCGCGCTCGCGGCGATGCGCTTCGAGAAGGCCCAGAAGCAGGCTTCGACCGCCGCCCGGTCGGCGGCGCATTCGACCGCGCGGACGACACCGACCCGCATCGCTCCCGGACCGGCCGGACGCGCCGGCAACCGGGCCACCGATTCGGCCCGGCAAGTCGGGGAGCGGTTCAGGCAGGGCGGAGGCGCCTCGATCGCGGACGCGGCCGAGCTCATCCGCCTGTCCGGTCTCTGACCGTCAACATCCCACCAGGAGAAGCAGATGGCTGCACCGACCAACACCTTCCTCAGCAGCAACGCCGTGGGCAACCGCGAGTCGCTGCACGGCATCATCACCATCCTCAACAAGGACGAGACGCCGTTCATCAGCGCGATCGGCTCGGGCGATGCCGACGCCACCTACGAGGAGTGGCAGCTCGACGCGCTCGGCAACGCCGACACGACGAACTCGAACCTCGAGGGCGACGACACGACCGCCGCCGCCGTGGCGCCGACCGTGCGCGTCGGCAACCGCACGCAGATCCTCAAGAAGACCTTCACCATCTCCAACACGCAGGAAGCGGTGAAGCGGGCCGGCCGCGACAGCGAGATCAGCTACCAGACCGCGCTGGCCGGGCGGCGCATCAAGATGGATCTCGAGGCGATCTGCTGCCAGAACCAGGCCTCGGCGGCGCAGGCCGGCGCCGTGCCGCGCAAGCTGGGCGGCATCGAGTCGTGGCTGGTCAGCAACGTCTCGCGCGGCACCGGCGGCGTCTCGGGCGGCTTCGCGGCGGGCAACACCGTCGCGCCGACCGACGGCGCCACGCGCGCCTCGAGCGAGGCGTTGCTGAAGGGCGTGATCCGCTCGGCCTGGACGGCTGGCGGCAAGCCGACGGTCCTGCTGATGGGCGCCGCCCAGAAGCAGGCCTTCTCGGGCTTCACCGGCATCGCCACCCAGTACCAGGAGCCCAAGGGCAAGGCCGCGACCGTGATCGGCGCCGTCGACCGCTACGTCTCCGACTTCGGCACCTTCAACGCCATCGCCAGCCGCTTCGTGCGCGGCCGCGAGATCGAGGTCATCGATCCCTCGCTGTGGCGCCTGCTGTGGCTGCGCCGCTGGAAGAAGGAGGAGCTCGCCCGCACCGGCGACGCCCGCAAGTTCCACGTGATCGGCGAGGTCACGCTGGAGAGCCGCAACGAGGGCGGCAGCGGCATCGTCGCCGATCTCACCTGACGTCGGTCCCGGCGGGGGAGATCCGTCTCCCCCGCCTTCCCGCTCCACCGGAGGAAGACATGGCAAGGAAGCCCAGCACCGTCGGCATCGTGATCACCGCGCCCCACCTCTACCTGCCGCTCGACGAGCAGGGCAATGGAAGCGCCGGGTGGCGGGACGCGCCGGACACGGTTCGCGTCGAGAAGCGCACCCGTCTCGAGGCCCCCGCCGACCTCGCGCAGTTCCTGTCCGACCGCGACCAGGCGGAGATCCTCGCAGCGCCGGCCGAGGCGGGCGCCTGATGACCCAGCGGCTGCTCGGCTTCGATCCGGCGACCGGCCTCGCGCAATGGTGGCTCGAGGACGGCGAGGGCGCCTGGGCGCAGAAGTCGTCGCAGGTGGTCGAGCCGCTGCTCGACCTCAACCGCGAGGCCGCCAACCACTGCGATCCCTACAACGCGGCGCGCGACGTGCGCATGGTGGCGCGCATCCCGCTGATCGTCATCGCCAAGTGGCGCAACGAACTGGGCGTCGACTACTGGAACCCCGATCACCAGGACAAGGTCGACGCCCTGCTGAACGATCCCGACTGGCGCTGGCTGCGCACCGACGGAGGGCAGGTCTGATGGCGGCACAGATCACGAGCTACGCGGGCCTCAAGGCCGGCGTGCTGGCCTGGCTGGCGCGGCCCGGCGACACGCTGCTCGACGGCCGGTTCGACGACTTCCTGCTGAACTGCGAGCGCCGCATGTACTATGGCGCCGCCACCGAGACGCCGGACCACCCGCTGCGCTCCGACCCGCTGCGCGTGCCCGAGATGGAAGCGGTCGACCACGCCTTCGCCCTGCCCTCCGGCACGGTGGCGCAGCCGCCCGACTTCCTCGAGCTGATCGGCGCGCAACTCAACGCGCCGAGCCGGCCGCTGCAGATCGTCAGCCAGCGCACGCTCGACGGCTACGGCGCGCGCGGCGTCGGCGGCACGCGGCTGATCGCGGTGTCGGGCACGGCCTTCCGCCTGCTCGACGCGCCGGCCGGCGGCACCGCCACGCTGCGCTACTACCGCCGCCTGGGGACGCCGGAAGGCGCCAGCGTCAACGCCATCCTCGCCGCCTACCCCGACGTCTACCTCTACGGCTGCCTGACCGAGGCGGCGATCTTCACGCAGGGCGAGGCCGAGGCACAGCGCTACCTGTCGCTGTACAACGCCTCGGTCGCCGGACTGAACGCGCGGACGCAACGCATCACGGCGTCGGCGGTGCCGGTCATCCGGCTGCGCGCGGGCATGCTGCCATGAGCGACCCGATGGACTTCCTGACGGGCCGCGCCATGACGTATGGCTACGACGCCAACACGGCGCCGGCCGGCATGCGCGATGTATACGCAGCCTTGGCCCGCAACCCTGGCACCTGGTACGGCGACTTCCTGCCTATTGCGGTCGATCCCGATCGGTCATGGCGGCTGGCGATGCCGAACATGATGCGCGAGGGCTTGTTGGGCGTCGCCGATCTCCTGTCGGGCACGGAAACCGGCGAAGTCACGGCGCGCGGCGCCAGCGCGTTGCTGACGGGCGGCTTCACCGGCGGCCGCGCATTGGCGCCGCGCGGCGCCGTGGCGACCGGCGGTGCGCGTTCAGCGCTGCCCATGGATGTCGCCAGCCGGGATGCGAGGGCGGAAGCGCTTGGCTTCCGACGCCTACCGACGACCTACCACGGTACGGTCGACGACATCCGGGAGTTCCTCAGAAATCCACCCGCCCGGACAACCTTTGGGGAGGCAGCCAAGGCAGCAGCGGTATGGACGGCGGAAAACGCTGCTCTTGCAGGCGAGTTTGCGGCAATGGCGAGCCAGGCACGGGGGGGCGCAACGGGTAGTGGTCAAAGTATCCTGCCACTTTGGGCTCGGGCTGACCGTGTGGCGAACCTTCGTCTTGATGGGCTGGAGAAGGATCGGGAGATAGCGGCGACTTTGCGTCAGGCATGGGATGACGGTTTCGATGCTGTGAAGATGTTCAACCATACATCGCCCGGTGGCCTGAAGCACCAGACGATCTGGGCCTTCAGGGAGCCGAACCAGCTTCGCTCTCCCTTCGCGGCCTTCGACCCGGCCAAGCGCGACAGCGCCGATCTATTGGCCAGCGTGGCAGTTCCGTCACTGGTCGTGCCGGGTTTCGACGTACCGGTGGAGCAGCCGAAGCAGCCCGTGGGTCTTCGCGTCCCCCTGCCGCCGGACGAGGTGTACTGATGGCCGCAATTCCGTTCGCCGAGTGGCGCCCCGACATGCCGGCGCTGGGCCCGTGGGCCCGCGAGGCCCGCAATGTCGTCCCTGCCGAGGAAAGCTACCGGCCGCTGAACGCGCTGGCCGGCACCTCGGCGCCGTTGCCGCAGGCCGCCCAGGGCGCGGCGTGGTTCCGCGGCAGCGACGGCGGCACCCGGATGTTCGCCGGCGACGCCAGCCGGCTCTACCGGCTGTCGGGCACGGACTGGAACGACGTGTCGCGCAGCGCCGGCGGCCCCTACGCGCCGGGCGCGGATCACCAGTGGCGCTTCGGCCAGTTCGGCGCGCTCGCGCTGGCGGTCAACGGCGTCGATGTCCCGCAGAAGTTCGACCTCGGTGTCGGCGCGCGCTGGACCGCCCTGGAAGGCGCGCCGCCGGTCGCGACCTACCTCGCCACGGTCCGCGACTTCGTGGTGCTCGGCAAGATCGGCAACACGCCGCAGCGCATCCAGTGGTCGGGCTTCAACAATGCCGAGACCTGGGGCAGCGCGCTGTCCACCCAGGCCGACCTGCAGGACCTGCCGGACGGCGGCACCGTCACCGGCCTGGTCGGCGGCGAGTACGGCCTGGTGTTCCAGGAGACCAGCGTGCGGCGCATGACCTACGAGGGGCCGCCGGTCGTCTTCCGCATCGACAAGATCGCCAACGATATCGGCGCCAGCGTGCCGGGCAGCGTCGCGGGCGTGCTCGACCTCGCCTTCTTCCTGCACAAGTCGGGCTTCTACATGGTCCAGGGCGGCCAGTCCGTCGTGCCGATCGGCCGCGGCAAGGTCGACCGCACCTTCTGGGCCGACTTCGACGAGCTGCACCAGTTCCGCTGCTCGTCGGCGATCGATCCGGTGCGCGGCCTCTATGTCTTCGCCTATCCCGGCGCCGGCTCGACCGGCCGGCCGAACCGGCTGCTGATCTACAACTGGCGGGCCGAGCGCTGGAGCCGCGCCGAGCTGCCGTGCGAACTGGTGTTCGGCGGCGCCAGCCAGGACGCCCGCACGCTCGAGCAGCTCGATTCCTTCGGCGCGCTGCAGGGCCTGCCCTACTCGCTCGACTCGTCATACTGGATCGGAACGCTGTCGCTCCTGCTGTTCGGCTTCGACACCGATCACCGCAGCGGGTCGTTCTCGGGCGGGGCGCTGGAGGCCACGCTGGAAACCGGCGAGTTCAACCCGGGCGCCGGCAACCGCTCGGTGATCCGCGGCCTGCGGCCGCTGATCGACGGCGACCCCGCGGCACTCCAGCTCGGCGCGCGCGAGACGCAGCGGGACACCGTGGCGTACGGCCCGCCGGTCGGCGTGACCGCGGCCGGCCTGTCGCCGGTTTACGGCTCCGGCCGCTACTTCCGGGTACGCGCCACGATCCCGGCGGCCTCGACCTGGTCGAACGCGCAGGGAATCGACGATATCGATGTCCGACCGGCGGGTGCGCAATGATGCTGCCCGCGCTGCCTCCCGATGCCGACACCCGCTCGATCACCGAGCGGCTGAACCGGCTGATCCGCGAGTTCAATCGCGGCGAGCAGGACCTGTTCGCGCCGATCTCGGCGCCCGACACCGGCACCGCCGACGCCCATGCCATCGCGCCGGTTCCCGGCATCGGGCGGTACCTCGTCCACCAGGTCTTCGCCTTCAAGGCGGCCCGGGCCAACGCCACGCCGGCGCCGACGCTGGCGGTCAACGGGCTGGCGGCCGGCACAATCGTCCTGCCCAGCGGCGACCCGCTGGTGGCGGGCGACATCGCCGCCGACGGCACGACGACGGTCTCGGTGGCGTCGGTCGAGGACGAGGCGCCGACCTTCCACCTGATGAACCCGCAGGCCTCGGCGCTCGCCTACGCCGACTCGGTGGGCACCGCCGCCCGCGCCTATGCCGACACGATCGGCGACGCCGCGCGCGCCCATGCCGCGCGCCTCGGCGTGCGCGCGTGGGCGAACTGGACCGGCGGCACGACGAGGATCGGCGGGTCCTTCAACGTGTCGTCGATCACCCGCCTGGGCGGCGGCCTTTACTACGTGAACTTCGCCACCGCGGCGCCGTCCGTGGCCTACGTCGCGCTGGCCGCCGGCGACGGTGGACCCGGCGTGTTCACCAGCGCGCGCCCCGACACCGCCGCGCGCGCCTTCGTCTACAGCGCGAACACCCTGGTCCAGGGCTACCAGGATGCCTCCCCCTACAGCTTCGCAGCCTTCTGGTGAGCGCCATGAACGTGATTGTCTGGAGCCAGCCGGACGGCGTGCTGGCCGTCTGCATCCCGAGCGACGGCGCGGCGATCGACGAGGTCGTGGCGCGGGACGTGCCGGCCGGGGCGGCATGGCGCGTCGTCGATCCCGCGACCTTCCCGGTCGCCATGACCGATCCGCTGTTCGACGCGGTGCGCCTGACCGGCGATGGCCGCTTCGTGGTCGATCCCGACTCGCTGCCGGTGCCCTCCACGGTCACGCCCTACCAGCTGCGCGTCGCGCTGCGCCACGCCGGCAAGCTGCAGGCGGTCGAGGACTGGGTCGCGAAGCAGGCGCCGGAGATCCAGGACGCGTGGGAGTACGGGCTCGACCGCCCGATCGACCATCCATTGATCCGCGCCTGCGCCGCCGCGTGCGGCCTCGACCTGCCCGCGCTGTTCCGCGCCGCCGGGAGGATCCGGTGATCGCCACCGCCATCCGGCCCGAGCACCTCGTCGCGGCCTGGCCGGAGCTCGGGCCGCTGGTCGTTCGCGCGATCCGCTTCACGCCGGACAAGCCCGACGTGTTCGCGCGCCTCGCCGACGGCAGCGCGCAGCTGTGGGCGATCCTCGAGCACGGACGGCCGATCGCCGCCATCGTCACCGAGATCACCACCGCGCCGGATCGCTGGTGCCGCCTCTGGCTGGTGGCCGGCGCGCGCGTCGCCGACTGGGTCGGCGACTTCCTCGCCCGGGTCGAGGCGTGGGCCCGCGCCTGCGGCTGCATCGGCCTGTGGGCTTCCGGGCGCGAGGGCTGGGCACGGCTCGCCCGCCGGCTCGGCTGGCGCCGCGAAGGCAGCGACGCAGGTTTTCCCCGTTGGACATGGAGGTTTTGATGGGTGGCAGTTCGACTCCGCAGCAGTCCTTCTCGAACAGCTCCAGCACGGCCACGTCGGGCCCCAACCCGGTGATCGGGTCGCGGCTCGAGCAGCTGACCGGCAGCCTGTGGGACTTCTACCAGCGCAATCCCACCGCGCCGGCCTACTACCCGAACGGCACCGTCGCGCCGCAGTCGGCGCAGACGCTGGCCGCCAACAGCGCGCTGTACGACCGTGGCGTCCAGGGCATGGGGCTCGGCATCGACGCCGCCTCGAAGGGCCAACTCGCCGACACGCTCGGCGGCCGCTACCTCGACCTCGGCGGCAACCCGTACTTCCAGAAGGCCCTCGCGGTCTCGTACCAGCCGCAGGTGGCGCAGCTCACCAGCGAGATCCTGCCGGCGCTCGACGCCAAGTTCGGTGGCGCCGGGCGGACCGCCTCGGGAGCACACGTCGATTCCACGATGCGCGCGATCAACGGCCTGCAGCAGGCGCAGGCGAACGCCGCGGCGACGGCGGCGCAGACCGCCTACGACGCCGAACGCGGCCGGCAATACACCGCGATGGGCCTGCTGCCGGGCCTGCAGCAGGTCGACTACGCGAACCTCGCCGCCCAGGCGCAGGCCGGCGCCAACACCGACGCCTATGCCCAGCGCAAGCTCGACGACGCCAACGCCAAGTACAAGTACGACCAGACCGCGCAAGCCGACTGGTACACCCAGATGGCGCAGCGCCTGATCGGCATGTACCCCGGCGGCCAGACCACCGGCAGCAGCACCACCTCGGGGTGGAGCACGCCGGCCTCGAGCGGTTCGGATGGTCTGCTGTCGGGCATCGTGTCCGGCTTTCCGGCTGGGCGCGGTGGCTTGGCATCGCCCGGCCTGATGGTGCCGCAGATCGCGCTGGCGACCTTGAGCGATCGCCGGCTGAAGAAGGACGTCGTGAAGGTCGGCCGGCTGGACGACGGCCAGCCGGTCTACCGCTACCGGCTCGCCGGCCAGCCCAACGCGCAGCTCGGCCTGATGGCGCAGGAGGTCGAGGAGCGCGATCCGTCCGCCGTCGTGACCGACCACCACGGCATCAAGCATGTCGACTATGCCCGCGCCACCGCGCGCGCCGTTCCTCGCTCCGTTCCCCGCTCCGCTCCCACGGGAGGCCTGCTGTGACCACGCCGCCGCCGATCGATCCGTTCACCGCCGAGTTGCTGACCCGCCTGGCGCAGGGCGCGTTCCACCCGCCCGCGCCGATGCCCCCGCCCGGCCTGTTGCAACCGCCAGCGGAGCGGCCGTCGGGGCTCGGCCAGCTGGCGGGGCTTGCCCTTGGCCTGCCGGTCTTGCCGGATCCACCGAGCAAGCGCCGCCGCGATTTCCTGGCCGAGGCGCCGCAGGGCATGTCGCCGGCGCTCTGGCAGATGCTGACCGGAGGATCGTGATGGATCCCACCCTCACCGCCGCCGGTCTCGGCCCGTGGACCCAGCTCGGCATCGTCGGCTCGGTCGTGGTCGCGCTGAGCGGCACCGTGATCCTGCTGTGGCGCGCACTGTCGCAGACGCGCGTCGAGCACATGGCCGACGTGCGCAATGCCCACGCCCAGACGCTCGACATCACGATCCGCAAGATCGAGAGCGACAACAACCTCGCCCATGCCCTCGAAGGCGTCGAGAAGGTGGTCGCCGCGGCGCTCGACGCGCTGAAGAGGTCGCCGTGACGCGCCTGCTGGCGATCGTCGCGGCGGCCGCGACGGTGGCGACGGGCGCCCTGCTGTGGCGCCTGCTCGCCGCCCACGAGGCACTGGGCCGCGCCGAGGTGGCGGCCCGGCTGAACGCCGCCGCCGTGACCGCGCTGCAGGAACAGGAAGCGCGCAACCAGCGGCTCGAGGCGCGGCTCGAGCAGCTGACCGCGGCGCGCGACGCCGCAACCCGGGAGACCGTTCGTGAGATCTACATCCAGCCTTCGAGCGACGCTTGTCGCCGCTCTCCTGCCATGCGCGCTCTCGACGGCCGGCTGCGCTACCCGCCTGCCGGTGACGACGGTCGACCCGCCGCCGCCGCAACGCCTGCTCACGCCGTGCCGCCGCCCGGCGGACCGTCCCGATGAGGGCGACGACCGCGACCTCGCGGCCTGGGAGGCCGAGACGTGGCGGCGCGGCCACGACTGCGCCGACCGCGTCGACGCCTGGATCGAGTGGTGGCGGCAGCGGCCGCCGCTGAAGCCCGTGCACTAGCATCCCGAGAGGAGACCGCCATGGACATCGGCGCCGCGACCTGGACCGAGAACGACAACGCCAACATCACCGCCGCGCCGGACGGCGCGCCCGAAGGCATGGCGCCGTCGGGGGTCAACGACGTGCTGCGCGCCCACCAGGGCGCGATCAAGCGCTGGTACACCTGGTCGGTGCCGCGGCTCACCGGCGGCACCGGCGCCGCCTACACGCTGCTCTACGGCGCGTCGCCGGACTCACTGCTCGACGGCACGACCCACCTCGTCCAGTTCCATGCCGCCAATGCCAGCGCGGCGACCCTCGCGGTCCATGCCCTCGGCACCATCCCGCTGCACTACCGCGCCGCCGGCCAGTGGCGCGCGGTGCCGCCGCTGCTGTGGGACGCCGACGATGTCTTCCACGTCGCCTACCATGCCGCGAGCGGCGCCTACCGGCTGCTTCACCTGCGCAACCGCACCGGCGAGATCCAGGCCCATGCAGGCGCCGCCGTCCCGGCCGGCTGCCTGCCGTGCGCCGGCCAGGCCGTGTCGCGCACGCTCTACGCCGGCCTGTTCGCGACGCTGGGCACGACCTACGGGGCCGGCGACGGCGCGACCACCTTCAACCTGCCCGACCTGCGGGACCGCGTCGCGGTCGGCAAGGGCGACATGGGCGGCAGCGCGGCCGGCCGCATCACCGATGCCGTGTCGAAGCTCGATACCGCCGCGCTGGGCGCGGCGGGCGGCGCGCAAAGCAGCGCCATCGCCGTCAGCGGCTCGACCGGGGGCTCGCTGTCGGTGACGATCGGCGGCACCACCGACGGGCCCGCCGGCACCAACGGGCTGGCCGGAACCGGGGCGGGCGGCTACGCGCCCGGCCTCTATCACGTCCATGCCTTCAGCGCCGCGGGAACGACCACCGGCACCCTCTCGGTGAACGCGACGGGATCGGCCAGCATCGTGCCGCCGGCGCTGGTCCTGAACTACGCGATCCGCACCTGAGGCGCGCGCCCCCGACGACGGGCACCGGGTCCGCGGCTTCAGGACAGCGCGAGGTCCTCGTCGTCGAGGCGGGTGAGGCTGCGAACCAGCAGCGACGGCGGCACCGGCTTGGCGAACCGCGCGATGCCGTGGCTGTAGACTTCCGGCAGGTGGTGCAGCGGGTAGCCCGACATCACCACGAACGGCTTGCGCCGCTCGCCCAGCAGGCGCGCGATCGGCTCGGAGGAGCCGTCCTCCAGCCGGATGTCGAGCACCGCCATGTCGCAATCGCCCTGGCCCAGCAGCTTCAGCGCCTCGTCAGCCGACGACACCGGCCCGATCACCTCGAAGCCCGCCGCCTCCAGCGACTCCTTCACTTCCAGCGCCAGCAGCGCCTCGTCCTCGGCGACGAGCACGCGGCGCCGCCGGCCCGTCCGCGCGGTGGCCTGCGGGCGGACGCTCTGCGTGATCCGCCCGAGCGGGCACCGAAGGCTCCAGTCGAGCCCGTCGGGCCGGTAGGACAGGTCGACCTCCGCCCCGAGGCTGTACTGCAGCATCGAGGTCAGCACGATCGTCCCGAAACCCTTGCGCTCCGGCGGCTCGACCGCGGGCCCACCGACCTCGCGCCAGCGCATCGACAGGCGGGGCGCCGCGCCCGCCTCGCCATCGATCTCCCAGTCGAGATCGACATGGCCGCCCGGGCACGACAGCGCGCCGTACTTGGCGGCATTGGTCGCCAGCTCGTGGATCGCCATGCCGAGCGACTGCGTCGCCAGCGCGCTGGTGAGATGCAGCGACGGCCCGGCGAGCGTCACCCGCCCATCGCGCGCCTCGGCGAAGGGCTGGAGATGGGCGCGCAGCAATTCCTCGAGATCGACGCCGGACCAGTCGTTGCGGATCAGCATGTCCTGGTTGATCGACAGCGAGCGGATGCGCGAGTCGAAGCGCTCCACGAAGTCGCCCGGGTTGCCCTCGCTGGTGTGGCGGGCGATCGTCATGACGACCGACAGCAGGTTCTTGGAGCGATGGTTGACCTCGCGCAGCAGCAGCCGGGCCCGCTCCTCGCTGCGCCGCAGCGCCTGCTCGGTGGTGCGCAGCTCGGTCGAGTCGAAGAAGTGGCAGATCACGCCCCAGCGTCCGCCGGGCAAGCGGACGCGGTGCAGTTCCCATTCGTAGGATTCGGTGGCGTCGAGGTCGTGCCGACGGTGCACGAAGCGCGGGGAGATGTACGATTCGCCGGTTTCCAGCGTGTGCCGGAAATGTCCGACGATCTCGCGCGCGACATCGTCGCTCCACAGCACGTGCATGACGTCCGCCAGCGGCCGACCGACCAAGGGCCGGACGTTGCGAAAGGCCCCCTCCTCGGTGCGCCGCGTGGCGTGGGCGATGCGCATCGCGTCGTCGACCACGTAGAGGCCGAACGGGGAGACTTCGAGCAGCAGGCGAAAGGTCTCGTGGGCATCGCGCAGGGCCTGCTCCTGGTCGCGGCGGGCCGTGATGTCGGTCGCCGCGCCGAGCCACTCGACGATCCGGCCCTGGCCGTCGAGCAGCGGCACCGCGCGCGAATGGGTCCAGCCGACGCTGCCGTCGGCCCGCCGCACCCGGTGCTCGAGGTCGAACACCCGGCGCTCGCGGACCGCCGCCTCGATCGCCGCCTCGACCCGCGCCCGCTCCGGCTCGGGGATGTAGCGCTCGGCCCAGTCCGCGGTCGGCGCGGCGGTGCCCGCGAGGAAGCCGCCGTCGTCGAGCGCCCTCATCTCGCGCCAGTCCGGGCTCATGCGATAGGTCGTCCAGGACGTCGCGGTCACCAGGGCGCGCAGCCGCTGCTCGCCGTCGGCCAGCGCGATCGTGTCGTCGATATCGACGATCGCACCGCGCCACTCCGCGATGCTGCCGCCATCGTCACGGGCCGGAACGGCGTTGATGCGCACCGCCCGGTGACGCCCGGCGCGCGCGCTCCACAGCCGGCCACGCGCCGCCAGCGCGGTGCCGTCCTCGAGCGCGCGACGCAGCGCCGCCTCGAGGTCCGCGCGATCCTCGGGATGAAAGGCCGCCAGCCAGCCACGCTCGCGGTACGTCGCCCAGGCCTGCCCGGTATAGGCCTCCCACGAAGCCTGCGGTTCGGTCACGTGTCCCGAGGGATCGATCCACCAGGCGACCGAGACGGACGCCAGGAGGAGCGGGTCGAAGCGCTGGGGGAGTGGCGTCGCGGCCTTCCTGTTCATCGGGATCCTCGCCGGGGGCGAACACTGGCAGCCGGTCCGGCCATTGGCAAAGTCAAAGGCCGGGGCGGCCGTCGAGGCGCGCACGGCCGGCGCGAGTGTCCGGCCCCTTGCCGGCGGGCCCGCGACCCGCCACCGGGCAAGGGATCCGGATCAGAGGAAGACGACGCGTGCCTCGCGGCCGATGATCTGGGGGAACTGCACGCCGTCGTCGGCCTGGATCTCGACCTCGACCTGGCGGACGCTGGCGACGCCCTTGTCGGCCTCGCTGCGCTTCTCGCGCTTCACCATGTTCGGCGCCAGCGCGACATGGGCCTTGTAGACCTGCGGGTTGCCGCGGAACGTCACCTCGACCGGCGCACCCTTCTTGAGGCGCGGCAGGTGGAGTTCGTCGACGGTCGCGAACACCCGCAACTGCTTCATGTCGACGATCTTGGCGATACCGAACTCGCTGACCAGCTCGCCCTCGCGCGATCCGACCTGGACGACGACGCCGTCGATCGGCGCCCGCACCAGCGACTGCTCGAGGGCGCGCTGGGCATCCTCCAGCGCCGCCTTGAAGCGCTGGATCTCGATGGCGTTCTGGGAAAGCTGGATCTCCAGCGACCGCTTGGTCAGCTCGAGCGACTTGCGCTGCTGCTCGATGCGCTGCTCGGCGAGCGCGACCTCGAGCTCGCGTTCCTCGCGCGGCCGGCCGGACCGCTCGCGCAGGATCGCGTTGAGGCGCTCCTGCTCGATCGTCGACTTCAGCGAGTCTTCCTGCAGCTTGATGTCGGTCGCGCTGGTGCCCAGCAGGACCTTCTCGCGCGTCTGCTCGACCTTGCGCAGGTTGTTCTCGGCGATCCGGACGTTGACCTCGTTGGTCGGGAAGCTGCTCATCACGGCGATGACGTCGCCGCGCTTGACCTTCTGGCCGTCGCGGATGCGCAGTTCCTTGATGACGGCGCCGCCCGCCGGGTCGTTCGAGACCACGACCGTGCCGGCCGGCGCCTCGCTGTAGCCGCGCGCGACCAGCGGGCCGGTGGGCGCGATGACCCCGGTGTTGTTGCTCGCCGTCTGCTGGCCGATGGCGGCCCCGGCCGCCGCCAGGCCCGCCACGACCAGAGTCCCGGCCAAAATGCGCTTCATCGTCGTCGCCAACGCTCGCTATCCCGTCAATTCCGGACGGCCGGCCCCCGCCGGGACCGCCGTGCCGCAGGTTTGCGCCGAAAACGGCCCCGATTCAATGGGGGCGGACGGCGGACGGGACGAGCATCGCCCCGTTTTGTGGCAGAAATCGACCGTCCTACAGCCTGAGGACCCAGGCCTCGACGTTGCCCTTGCCCTTGACCTCGATCTCGCCGCGCGCCTCGAACGCGAACTGGTCCTTGAGGGCCTCGTAGACCGGCCGGGTGACCTGGATCATGTCGGGCAGGCCGGCCGATTCCATCCGGCTGGCGAGGTTCACCGTGTCGCCCCACAGGTCGTAGATGTACTTGCTCTTGCCGATCACGCCGGCGACCACCGGCCCGCTGTTGATGCCGACCCGCAGCTTCATCGAGACCTTGTACTCCAGCGCGTGCTCGCGCGTGATGTGCACCATGCGGATCGCCATCCGCACCATGCGGGCGGCGTGGTCGGGCACGTGCACCGGCAGGCCGCACACCGCCATGTAGGCGTCGCCCACCGTCTTGATCTTCTCGATGCCCAGCTCGTGGGCCGCCTCGTCGAACCGGCTGAACAGCCCGTTGAGCAGCGTCACCACCTCGGCCGGCGGCATTTCCGACGACATCGCGGTGAAGCCGACCAAGTCGGCGAAGGCGACCGTCACCTCGGCGAAGCCGTCGGCGATCCGCCGCTCGCCGCCGCGCAGCCGGTTGGCGATCGGCGCCGGCAGCACGTTCAGCAGCAGTTCCTCGTTCTCCCGGTTCTTGCCCTCGATGACGATGTTCTTCTCGCTGATCTCGTCGACCATCGTGTTGAAGGCGAAGCAGAGCTGGCCGATCTCGTCGTGGGTCCGCACCGGCACGTGGGCCTTGTGGTCGCCGCCCGCGAACCGCCGCACGCCGGCCGTCAGCTCGCGCAGCGGCCCGAGCAGGGAGCGCGACAGCCACGCGCCGGCCGCCAGCACGACCAGCAGGGCGATCGCGCCGACGATCAGCAGGTCGCGCTGCAGCCGCGCCACCGGCGCGAAGGCTTCCGACGCCTCCATGGTGGCGACCAGCCCCCAGTTGACGCCCGAGATGCGCACCGGCCCCCACGACGCCAGTACCGGCACGCCGCGGTAGTCGAGGATCTCGCCGGTTCCCTCGACGCCGCCCAGCGCCGCCCGGCTGGCCGCGGTGTCGGCCCTCTGCTGCAGCACGGGCGTGCCGTAGCGCCGGATGTCCTCGATATCGGCGTCGCTGGTCTGGCCGCCCTTCAGCCCGGCGAGGTAGCGCTCGCGATCCTCGAAGAACAGCCGCGGGCTGGAGCGCAGGTTGAGGTCGGCGCCGACCAGGTAGGCGTCGCCGGTCTGGCCGAGCCCCTCGTGCTGCCAGCGACGGTCGCCGGTGACGATCGAGTCGAGCTCGCCGATCGACAGTTGCGCCACCAGCACGCCGGTGACGACGCCGTTCTCGATCACCGGGGCCGCCATGAAGGCCTCCGGGTCGCCGTCGGACGGCAGGAAGTCGGCGAAGTCCTCGAGGCAGGTGCGCGACGGGTCGGGCGCCTCGGCGCAGCGCGCGGCGGCGGCGGCGAGGTTCGACTTGCGGTAGGGACCGGCGCGCAGCGAGGTGCCGAACTCCGCTTCCTTGTCGACCGTGTAGATGACGCGGCTGGTGCGCGGGTCGACCAGCAGCAGGTCGGTGAAGTTCAGCGTCGAGGCCGCCATGCGCAGCAGCGGGTGGAAGGTCGCGTGGACGTCGCCGTAGGCGCCGGCCGCGGCCTTGTCGAGCAGCTTGCGGCGATCCCTCGGGTGCGGGTTCTGGACGATGTACCAGTCCTGCAGGAAGTACGGCGCCGGGCGGACGGGCAGGAAGTCCTGGAGCGGCGCATCGGGCCCCAGCAGCCGGCGGACCATCGGCATGTAGTCGGCCTCGTACCAGCCGACCACGCGCTGCCGGACGTCATCGGGCAGCGGCCGGGCATCGAGCTCGTCGACGGCTTCGCGGAAGCCGCGCATGGCGTCGATCACCATCTTGGAGGTCGCGAGCAGGCGCAGGTCGTTGCGCGCGCTGCGGATGTAGTTGGAGACCTGGTGCGCCTTGCTCTCGCGCGTGATGGTCAGCTGGTTGTAGATCGCCTCGCGCAGCGCGTCGCGCGCCCGCACGTAGCCCAGCACGCCGGTGATCAGCACGCCGGCCGCGCCGAGCAGCAGCAGCACGGCGAACAGCTTCGCCGCCAGTCCGAAACGGCTGGCCGGAGGCGGTGAAGCGTCGGTCATGCCGTCAGCTCTTCTTCGGCGTGTAGGCGCCGCCCGACGAGGCGGCGCGCACCTCGGCCGCGGTCTTGGCCTTGCGCAGGTCGACCAGGCGGCGGGCCTCGTCGTCCAGCATGGCGCGGGCGTTCTTGACCACCGCCGGCGCGTGGACCGCCGGGAACTTCACGGCGCCGTTCTCGTCCATGTGGATGAGGTCGCCCGGCGCCACGTCCATGCCGCCGACCGAGACCGGCACATTGACCGCCTGCACCGCCATCTCGCCGTGGCCGGCGGTGACGCCGTCCAGCAGCAGCTGGAAGCGCAGCCTGCGGATCGCGTCGACGTCGCGCGACGGGCCGTTGGAGATCATGCCGACGCAGCCCACGGCCATCATCGAGCTGACCATCATCTCGCCGGCGAGGCCGGCCTTCTTGTGGATCTCCGGCGGCCACTTCTGCTGCAGCACCAGGACGGTCGGCTTCTTCATGGCGTCGAGCGCGTCGATCACGTCCATGAACGACAGGCGGCCGGCGAAGTTGGGGTCGGGCAGGCCGTACACGCAGGTCACCGCGTAGCCGACGATCGGCCCCATCTCCGGGTAGATGCAGCGGATCGTGTTGTCGGTGTACCAGTTCTCGGTCCACGGGTTGTACAGCCCGAGGCAGAGCGGGTTCTTCGGGTAGGTCGCGACCACGTTGGTGATGGTCGGCGTGTCGATCTTGCGCAGTTCGGCAAAGATCTCGTCGGACAGTTCGGTCATGGGTCCCCCGGGCGATTTACAGGCTGTTGTTCTTGCGCGAATGCCGCCGGGCGGCAAGGGCCGGCTCGGCACCCCGGTCAGGGCACGAAGACCAGGAAAACGAAGACCGCGAAAAGCACGAGGTGCACGAATCCCGGCAGGATGTTGGTCCGCCCGCCGCCGAAGGTGACGAGGCTGACCCCGAAGGTCAGCACCAGCAGCACCGTGTCGGGCATGGTGATGCCGAGTTCCAGCGGCACGCCCAGCAGCATCGCCAGCAGGCTGACCGCGGGGATGGTGAGGCCGATCGTCGCCAGCGACGAGCCGAGCGCGAGGTTGAGGCTCTTCTGCAACTCGTTGCGCCGGGCCGCGCGCAGCGCTGACACCGTCTCGGGCAGCAGGACCAGAAGCGCCACCAGCAGGCCGACCGACTGGATCGGTGCGCCGACCGCCAGCACCGCGTCCTCGATCGAGCCCGAAACGCTCTTGGCCAGCAGGACCACGGCGACCAGCCCGGCGACCAGGAGGCCGGCGCTTTCCCAGACCCGTGCCATCGGCGGGTGGGCGTCTTCTTCCGCCTGCGCGCCGCCGAGGTCGGACAGGAAGTAGTCGCGGTGGCGCACCGTCTGGACGTAGAGGAAGACGCCGTACAGCAGGATCGTCGCGCCGGCGACGAAGCCCAGCTGCGGCGTCGAGTAGAACGGCCCCGGGGCACTGGTCGTATAGGTCGGCAGCACCAGCGTCAGCGTGGCGAGCGGCATCAGCACGACCAGGTAGGCGCTGGTGCCGGACAGGCGGAAGCCCTGCTCGCCGTAGCGCAGCCCGCCCATCACGATGCACAGGCCGACGACGCCGTTGCACACCACCATGATGACCGCGAACACCGTCTCGCGGGCGAGCGACGGCTGGCCCTCGCCGGCCAGCATGATCGACAGGATCAGCGCGACCTCGATCACCGTCACCGCGACGGTGAGGACCAGCGTGCCGTAGGGCTCGCCGGTGCGATGGGCGATCACGTCGGCGTGGTAGACGCAGGCGAACACCGTGGCCATCAGCACGACCAGCAGGAACAGCGGCAGCACGACGGCCAGGCCGGCCGGCAACACCGCCGGCTTGGCGAGCGCGGCGGCGACCGCGACGGCCAGTCCCGCCACCGGCAGGACCCGCCACGTCCAGCGCTTGCGCGATGTCGCCACGTCAGACCGCCTTGCGGCGGGCCTTCCACCACTCCGACAGCTCGCCGACCAGGCCCTTGCGGAAGGCCATGACGATGACGACGAAGATGAAGCCCTGGATGACCAGGACGAACTCGCCGGTCGAGGCGAGGTAGTTCTGCATCGTCACGATGACGAAGGCGCCGACCACCGGGCCGATGATGGTCCCGAGCCCGCCGACCAGCGCCATCAGCACCACCTCGCCGGACATCGCCGAGCTGACGTCGGTCAGGGTCGCGAACTGCAGCACCATCGCCTTGGTCGCGCCGGCGAGGCCGGCCAGGGCGGCCGACAGCACGAAGGCCAGCAGCTTGTAGCGGTCGGCCTCGTAGCCCAGCGACAGGGCGCGCTGCTCGTTGTCGCGGATCGCCTTCATCACCTGGCCGAACGGCGAGTGGATGATGCGGTAGACCGCGAAGAAGCCGAACAGGAAGATCGCCAGCACGACGTAGTACAGGACGCGGTCGTCCTTGGTCGGGATCAGCCCGCCGAGCAGCGGCTTGCGGGCGATGCCCTGCAGCCCGTCCTCGCCGTGCGTGAACGGCGCCTGCACGCAGAAGAAGTAGACCATCTGCGCGAAGGCCAGCGTGATCATCGCGAAGTAGATGCCCTGGCGGCGGATCGCCAGCGCGCCGGTCACGACGCCGATCGCCGCCGCGCCGGCGACGCCTGCCAGCAGGCCGAGCTCGGGCGGCAGGTTCCACGCCTTGACGACGTGGCCGTAGAAGTAGCCCGCCATGCCGAAGAACATGGCATGGCCGAAGCTCATCAGGCCTGCATAGCCCAGCAGCAGGTTGAAGGCGCACGCGAACAACGCGAAGCACAGCGCCTTCATCAGGAAGACGGGATAGGCAATCGCCGGCGCGACCAGCGCCAGGATGATCAGGATGGCGTAGCCGATACGCTGCGAAGTCATTTGGTCTGCCCGAAAAGGCCGGCCGGCTTGACCAGCAGAACGATCGCCATGACGACGAAGATCACCGTATTGGAGGCCGGCGGATAGAAGACCTTGGTCAGGCCCTCGATCATGCCGAGCCCAAAGCCCGTGACGATCGACCCCATGATCGAGCCCATGCCGCCGATCACGACGACCGCAAAGACCACGAGCACGAGGTTGGTGCCCATCAGCGCCGAGACCTGCTGGATGGGTGCGGCGAGCACGCCCGCCAGGGCCGCGAGCGCGACGCCCAGACCGTAGGTCAGGGTGATCAGGCGCGGCACATTGATGCCGAAGGCGCGCACCAGGGTCGGATTCTCGGTCGCGGCCCGTAGGTAGGCGCCGAGCTTGGTACGCTCGATGCCGTACCAGGTGGCGAGGCAGATCACGAGCGCCGCCAGGACGACGAAACCGCGATAAGTCGGCAGGAACATGAAGCCGAGATTGTAGCCGCCCGGGATCGGGTTCGGGTAAGGCGCGCCCGACGATCCCCACTGGAGCTGGAACAGGCCCTCGATGACCAGCGCCATGCCGAAGGTCAGCAGGAAGCCGTAGAGATGGTCGAGGTGATAGATGCGTTTCAGCAGCAGCTTCTCGAGCACAATGCCGATCAGGCCGACGATCACTGGCGCCAGCACCAGCGAGGCCCAGAACGGCACATCGAGGTAACCGAGCAGCAACCACGCGGCGAAGGCGCCCATCATGTACTGGGCGCCGTGCGTGAAGTTGATGACGTTCAGCATGCCGAAGATCACGGCGAGGCCGAGGCTGAGCATGGCGTAGAAGGCGCCGTTGATCAGGCCGAGCAGGAGCTGACCGAACAGTGCCTGAGGGGGAATGCCGAGAAGTTCGAACATGGAGGCTATACACTCCCAGATAGGCTTGCAGCTTGCCGATGCTCTGCTGGAGGTCGCTGGCGACAACCGTGTCGACGACGCGGCCGTCCTCCATCACATAGTGGCGATCGGCAATGGTGGCGGCGAAGTGGAAATTCTGCTCGACCAGCAGGATCGTGAAGCCCCGGGTCTTGAGCTGACGGATGATCTCGCCGATGCGCTGGACGATGACAGGCGCCAGGCCTTCCGTCGGTTCGTCGAGCAGCAGCAGGTCGGCGCCTGTACGCAGGATGCGGCCTATGGCCAGCATCTGCTGCTCGCCGCCGGACAGCTTGGTGCCCTGGCTGCGCCGCCGCTCCAGGAGGTTCGGGAACAGCGTGTAGATTTCCTCGATGCTCAGGCCGCCCGGCTTCACCACCGGCGGCAGGCTCAAGTTCTCGTCGACGTTCAGGCTCGAGAAGATGCCGCGCTCCTCGGGGCAATAGGCGATGCCGCGACGCGCGATCTTGTCGGAAGGCAGACCGACGGTTTCCTGGCCTTCGAAGACAATGGAACCCGTGCGCTTTTCCACGATGCCCATGATGGACTTCAGCGTCGTGGTCTTGCCGGCGCCGTTGCGGCCCAGCAGGGTCACCAGTTCGCCGCGGCCGATCTGGAAATCGACGCCATGCAGGATGTGCGATTCGCCGTACCAGGATTGCAGGCCGGCAACCTTCAGAAGTGTCTCAGCCATGGCCGGTACCAACGTAAGCCTCGACCACGGCCGGGTCTTTCGACACCGCGGCGTAGGGCCCCTCGGCCAGCACTTCGCCGCGCGCCAGCACGGTGATGGTGTCGGAAAGATCGGCAACCACGGACATGTTGTGCTCGACCATCAAGACGGTGCGGTCCTTCGCGACGGTTCGGATCAGGGCGGCGATGCGCTTGATGTCCTCCTGACCGAGGCCGGCCATCGGCTCGTCGAGCAGCATCATCTCGGGCTCGAGCGCCAGCGTCGTGGCGATCTCGAGCGCGCGCTTGCGACCATAGGGCAGCTCAACGGCCGGCAGTTCGGCGAAGGCGCTGAGGCCCACCGCTTCGACCAGTTCGAGAGCGCGCTGATCGAGGTTGTTCAGGACCCGCTCGGAACGCCAGAAATGGAAGGAATTGCCGAGCTTGCGTTGCAGGGCAACGCGAACGTTCTCGCGCACCGACAGGTGGGGAAACACTGCGGAAATCTGGAACGACCTTGCCAGGCCCATCCGCGCGATGGCGGCCGGTGAGCTGCCGGTAATGTTCCGTCCGTTGAAGCGGATCTGCCCCGCCGTCGGGGACAGGAAGTGCGTCAGAAGATTGAAACAAGTGGTCTTGCCCGCGCCATTCGGTCCGATGAGCGCGTGGATCGTATGGCGACGCACGCGCAGGCGGACATTCTTGACGGCAACAAAGCCCTTGAATTCTTTAGTGAGACCTTCGGCCTCTAGTATTGTTTCTTCTTTC
>Ga0102832_1000955_pt1 | contig 28538 bp, 20 predicted proteins | sample EBPBio282013_DNA_FD_88942 | JGI IMG/M metagenome (GOLD analysis project Ga0102832, IMG submission 88942) | Wastewater treatment Type I Accumulibacter community from EBPR Bioreactor in Madison, WI, USA - Reactor 2_5/28/2013_ DNA (Illumina Assembly) | ecosystem: Engineered > Bioreactor > EBPR >... | reverse complement strand
CCAGATCCGTCCCCCCCCCCCCCCCCGGGGGGGGCCCGGGGGGGGCCCGGCGCCGCCGGGGCGCGGGGGGGGGGGGGGGGGGGGGGCTAGCGCAGACCGCTCTCTCGTCTGGCCAACCATCCGCGCGAGTCCACCGGTAGGGTTAACCGCAATTGGAAGGGAGCAGGGCTTGACGGACGTCGTTCCCGAGATCGAAGGCATGAGCATCGTGATGCTCGGCTCCTTCAACGCGCCGATCTTCCAGCCGGGCTGGTTCCAACGCCACGGGCTCCTATCAGGTGGCGATGCGTCCGTAGAGGTTCAGTTCATCAACAATGAGTACTGCTCCTTCCGCAACGATTGGTGCGTGGTGGAGGTGCTCCCTGATCGTTCCAGATCACGAGCCAGACCGCTCCGGCCCCGAACAGCTCCGTGATCTTGTCTTGGGAGCGTTCGGAGTGCTCTCGCACACGCCCATCTCGAGAGTCGGCATCAACTCTCACTCCCACTTTCTGATGCCTGATGAAGACAGGTGGCATCGCTTTGGCCACCGACTCGTTCCGAAGCCGGACTTCTGGGAACCGGTGCTGCGCGGTCGATCGACCACCTTGGCGCGGAACTGAACACCCTGGGTGCAAGGCGGGCCGCAGATGTCCAACCAAACGATGCGAGCGTCGTCCTTTACTGCGTTACGACGCACGGAGGGCTTCTGCTCGCCGCCGATATTGAGCATGTACCGGCCTCCCGCTTGCGTGGCTGGCCCGCGGTAGTCGATGACTCCAATCGGCCAGCGGTCGATGCCACTTTGTACAAGGTGGCTCATCACGGAGCGCTGAGCTCGCACTGCCCAGAAGTCTGGGAGCACCTGTTGCAGAAGGACGCCATTGCGCTCATCGCTCCGTTCCGACGGGGCAGCGTCCGCCTGCCAACGGACAGCGATAGGCGGGAGATTCGTTCGCGCACCTCTTCGTGGATTCATAGCCGTCGGAAACCGCCGCGCGGCGGACAGGTACCCACGCTCTGTAGAACGGACCATTGGTGAGACCACGCGGACCTTTTCACCCACTGGACTTGGAGGCCGGGCACCTGCAAGTCCGGTTCAGCGAGAGCGGCGTAAGCATCCGCGGTTCCGTTATGGCACAGGGCGCCTAAGTCCGATGGTCATTCTGCTCATTCGGTTGACCGTGCGGCGCTAGTCCGCGACATGGTCCGTCCAGTTGCTGCCAACCCAGTACCGAACGCGATGGACGCCATGAGGGTCCGGGTACCAGTTGGCCGGAGCCAATTCCGGACGGGGCGCCGGGGCGTCGTCCGGCTCTACGCGGGTTCTGGGCACAGCGGCAATGTCGGGCGTTGATCCTGACGGGCTTACAGGAGTGGTCGCAATGGCGTCCCACGGTCTAGACGCAAGGGGCTCTCTATCCCCCTCGTCCGGGACGGCCGCGGCCGAGCTCGGGCCGTGCGACGCACAGGCGTGCCATAATCGATTCCAGTTCGGTGCTGGGTCCAGGAACGCTGGCCTCCGCAGGAACAGCCCGTGCCCTCCGTTCGCGACGCGAACCCATGACTCCCGGAAGAGGCGATGGCCGTGCGTGCTCTCCTCGAGCAATTCATCGACGCGTGGGCCCAGGGCGACGTCGACACGCTCATGGGGCTCATGACCGACGACTGCGTCTTCCACTCGTCGGTCGGGCCCGAGCCCGGGACGACGTTCGTGGGTGCGACAGCCGTGCGCGCGGCCTTCGCCCGGTTCCTCGACCCGGCCAACCCTCCGGCCGGGGTCACGGAGCAGATGGAGATCACCGCCGCCGACGGCTTCGGAGTCGTCCGGTGGACGACGCGAGGCACGGCGTCCGACGGGCGCACGGTCATCACGCGGGCCGTCGACGTCTTCGAGTTCGACGGGGACCGCATCTCGAGCAAGGACACCTACCGCAAGGTGCTGGGCGATGCGCCCTGATCGGTCGTCCGACCGACCCTGACCGGCTCAGCCGGCCGAGGGATCGACGCCGTGGACCATCGACTCCACCCTCGACCAGAACGCGCCGGAGTCGACCGATGTGATCATCGTGATGGTCCGGAGGGCTCGCGCCGAGTGCGGGTGGATCACCAGCCTCCCCCGCTGGCTGTCGTCGACCGAGACTTCCGCGTGGACGACGCTCGACCCGGTCACGATCGCCGGGTCCAGCGCGACAGCCATCGCCAGCGGGTCGGGCAGATCGGCGTTCCCGTGCAGCCCCCGGTCGCTGTACCAGCGCACCGCTCCACTCGTCACTGCGACGGCGAAGCTGGCCCGCGCGGTTCCCAGCGCACGCCAGCGGGCGAGCCGATCGCTCGACAGTCCTGTGAACTCCCGCGCGGCATCGCATCCGATGAAGGTGAGCGGGATGCCGGACTCCAGCACGAGCGCTGCGGCCTCGGGATCGCACCAGAGGTTGTACTCCGCCTGCTGCGTGATGTTGCCGCGTCCGAGGGTCCCGGCCATGCAGTAGATGGCCCGGTAGTTCCACAGCGCGGCCGGATCTCGCTCGAGGGCGGCGGCAAGGTTCGTGAAGGGGCCGAGGGTCACCAGCGTGACGTCGCCCGGATCGCGGTTCGCGATCTCGATCAGCACGTCGACGGCGTCGCCCTCGCGCGGCTCGCCCTGCGGATCGGGAAGCTGCGAGTCGCCCATGCCGTCTGCTCCATGGACATGCTGCGCCGTCTGCAGGGGGCGCACCCAGGGCCGGTCCCGACCGATGTAGACCGGCACGTCGGCGCCCCACAGTTCGAGCGCGGACAGGGCGTTCCTCGTACCGAGCTCCACGGGGACGTTGCCGGCGACGATCGTCACCGCTTCGATGGTCGCATCGGCAGCCGACGCGAGCATCAGCGCCACCGCGTCGTCGCTCGCCGTATCGGTGTCGATCACGAGCCTCATAGAGGACTCACCGCTCGCCGTCCGTACGACGACGCAGCCATCCCCCGCGAGCGAGCAGCCGCGGCCGGGCGCGGCCGGGGGATGCAGGCGCATCGGCGAAGGCGATGACGGACGCCATGGCCGCGCCGGGCATGGGCGGCCGGACCGCGAGCACCGGTCGAGCGCCCGTGCCGCGGGCTCGGCCGGCGGCAGCCGCCGGCTCAGTAGACATGGTTGTGCCCCCGGAAGACGGCGCTCACGGAGCCGCAGGTGAAGATCTGCACCATCGACTCGGCGAGCACGTCGGCGCAGGAGATGATCTCGACGTTCGCCGGGGCTCCGGGCGGTGCCGCGATGGTGTCTGTCACGAAGAACTTCTCGACGCCGGACGCTGCGATGTTCTCGTAGGCGCGACCGCTGAACACGCCGTGTGTGGCGACCACGTGGACCCGGTTGGCGCCCGCGCCGAGCACGGCGTCGGCCGCCGCCCGGATCGTCCCGGCCGTGTCGATGATGTCGTCGACGACGATGGCCGTCTTGCCTGCGACATCTCCGATGACGTACCCGATCTCCGCCTGCTGCTGGGCTGGTCGTTGCTTGTCCAGGATGGCGAAGCCTGCGCCCACAAGGGTGGCGAACGCTCGCGCGTGCTTCCCCCGGCCCGCGTCCGGCGCGACCACCACGAGGTCGTCCGGGAGCTGCTGACGGAGGATGTGGTCGCTGAGCGCCAACGAGGCTGTCATGTGGTCGACGGGGATCTGGAACATGCCCTGGATCTGAGGCGCATGCAGGTCCATCGTGAGCACCCTGTCGGCGCCGGACGCCTCGAGGATCCGCGCCATGAGGCGCGCACTGATCGGCTCCCGGGCTGCACTCTTCTTGTCCTGCCTCGAGTAGCCGAACCACGGGACCACGGCCGTCACCCGGTGCGCGCTTGCGCCCTTGGCGGCATCGATCATGACGAGCAGTTCGGCGAGCGCGTCGTTAGTCCCGATCCTCGACTCCGCGTTCGCGCTCAGCGATTGGACGAGGAAGACGTCGGATCCACGGATCGACTCCTCGTAGCGGCAGTAGACCTCGCCGCCCGAGAACGACCTCAGGGTCACCGGGCTGAGCCCGACTCCGAGCCGTACGCCGATCTCCTGTGCCAGCCGGGGGTTGGAACGGCCCCCGAAGATCTTCATGTCCCGATGCGCCACCGGGATGCGGTGGCCGGGCGGGAGCAGCGTAGTGCTGCCGGTCGGGCTCACGGGTGCATCGGCCCCTCTGCGCGATCCCCCAGCAACGAGCGCCCGAGGGCGTACGCGCCTTGGAGATCCAGCCCTTCGTAGGTGACGTGTGCGAAGGGGAGCAGTGAGGCGCTGGCGTTGACAGCGACGTTGTTTGTGAACCGCTGGAAGAGTGGCACGTCGGAGGACGAGTCTCCGTACACGACGCAGCGGTCCTCCTCGAGGCCGAGAGCCGCCAGGAGGTCCTCCACGACGCTCACCTTGGTCTCGGGGGCGAACACCTTGTCGGAAACTACCGGCTCCCCGATCTCGACACCGGCTCCGAAGGGGTAGTCCAGGCCCCACTCCCGCAGCCGCTGGACGAAGAAGTGCGGCGACAGGGACACCACGGCACTGCGTTCGCCCCGAAGACGGATGTCCGCGAGGACCTCGCGAAGCCCCTGGATCCAGACAGCTTTCTCGAACGTCTCGTCGACGTCCTCCGCTGTGAGCTCCGACCACAGCGGGATTAGCAGGTCGTAGAACTCCACGTGCCCGATCTCGCCGCGGCTCCACGCCTCCTCCATCTCCTCCACTGAGGAGAGGTATCCGGCTCGGGCTGACAGATCCAGGCACGCAGAGCCGGCCAACAGGGTGCCATCCATGTCGAAGACGTGGAGTGCGCGAGCCTGCTGGCCGGTTACGTCGTCATTCATCGGCTTACTTGCTCACTTTGCTCGGTTGAAGGAGTCGCGCATCTTCTGGACGTGGTCGAGGTAGTAGGACTCGGGGACGGGCTGCTCGCTGCGTGCGACGAGGTCGGTGAAGTCCCACTTCTTGAGCAGCTGGCCGTTGCGGAACACGGGGGTGAGCAGGTTCTCCTCGGGCGGGACGCTGTCGCGCAGGACGGTGGCGTACTCGCCGTCGCGGTGGACCAGTGCGAGGCGGCCCTTCTTGGAGGCCTTGAACCCCGAGCCGGTGGGGGACTTGGCGATGTCGCGCCATTCGCCGTTGACCCGGACGGCGCTGGCCTTCTGGCCGAAGTTCATGGTGTCGCGGTTGTGGTGCTGGAGCAGGCCGCCGCCCATGCCGAACACGGCGTTCTCGGTGGACAGGCCGCGGCGCTCCATCTCCATGAACACCTCGGGCAGGGAGTAGAAGGTGACGCCGTCGCCCTGGACCACGCGGACGAAGTTCGGCAGGACCTTGTAGCCCTTGCTGTTGGTGGTGTAGCCGAAGATGTCCATGAGCCACTCGGTGGTGTCCGAGGTGACCTGGACGACGTCGCCGGAGTCGGGGCGGATGCCCACCAGGCCGGGGAAGTTCTCGACCATCTCCTTGAGCTCGCCGCCGATGATGTGCTTGACGGCGTGCTCGTGGTCGTAGGTGTCGGTGAGCAGCAGCGCGACGCCGTTGTCCTTGTAGGTCTCGAGCATGTTGCGCATCGCGGCGGCCTCGTGCTCCTGGCCCCAGGCGCAGAAGCCGGCGTGCTCGGAGTTCGGCCCGGAGTTGGAGACCTTCTGCGCGTTGTAGTACTTCTTCGCCGCGAGGATGCCCGGCACGGTGTCGCTCTGGTCGAAGTTCACCAGGTGCGCCAGGCCGCCCAGCGCCGCGGACTGCTGCGAGCTCACGCCGCGCGCGCCGTAGTCGTGCAGCATGTAGCGCAGCAGCTGGGGGTTGTCCGAGGTCTTCTCCAGCGCCTCGCGGATGACCTGCTTGGACAGCCACGAGATCGAGCCGATCGTCGTCGGGTACCACACCGCGCGCAGCAGCGCGGTCTCGAAGAAGCTCGTCGCCCAGAAGTACTTCGGATCGGTGTTGATCAGCTGAACCAGCACGTTGCGCGGCGGCAGCACCGTGCCCTCCGGCACCGCCTCGATCTCCACCGGCAGGAACCCGCCGTGGTCGTTGAGGATCCCCATCCAGTTGTCGCGGTTGAAGTGCATCCCCTGCTCGCGGACGATGAACTCCGCCTCGTCGATGTCCTCGAGGGTGATCGGGTGCATCAGGTACTCGCGGATGAACGCCTGCAGCCCGACGAACATCGTCGACGGGAACTCCCCGCCACGGGACTCGATGTAGCTCGACACGTACTCCGTGCCCGGCGGGTACAGCGAGTAGTGGCAGTGCTTGTAGTTGTCCGTGTTGATGATGATGTTGTCGAACGCAGAGCTCCGGCCCATGACGCGGGCACCTCCCAAGTCGAGACGTTTCTACTCGGACCCAGGGTGCGGAATCGCTTACAGCGGGTAGGGGCCAGAGCGAGATGCAGTCCTGCTATACGGAGCCAACTATTAACGGTTCTACTCCCCCCGTCAATACTTTGTCGCCACATTGCCACGAACCGGCCTCGGGCTCCTGCGAAGCGGCCCGCGGCACCGGCGGCCGGGCGGCCGCTAGGCGCGGGGCGGCTGGACGGAGTCGCGCACCATGAGCTCGACCGGGAGCGGCTCGTAGTCCGGCGGCTTCGCCTCCGGGTTCTCCAGCAGGGTGAAGAGCAGCTCTGCAGCGCGGGCGCCCATGTCATGGGCCGGCTGGCGGACGGTCGTGAGCCTCGGCGTGAGCGATCGGGCGAACGGCACGTCGTCGAATCCGACGACGCTGACGTCCTCGGGCACCCGCAGCGACCGGGAGCGGAGGTACTCGATGGCGCCCACCGCCATCAGGTCGTTGGCGCAGACGAGCGCCGTGATGGGCTTCTTGGAGGTGGACCGCTTCATGAGCAGGCGAGCCGCCTCGAACCCCGACTCCTGCCGGTAGTCGCCGACCTCCACCGGGATCGAGTCCGGCTCGATGCCGCCCGATGCGAAAGCCTCCCGATAGCCCGCGAGCCGCTGATGCGAGGACCACAACGTCGAGGGCCCGGCGATGATGCCCACCTGTCGATGGCCCATCGACAGCACATGCGCGGCCACGGCACGCGCGCCGGAGTGGTTGTCGGAGACGACCGCGGGGAGGCCGAAGCCGGGGAGCAGCTCATCGACGAGCACGACGGGCCCGAGGTCGGTCAGCTCCATGAGCGACCTCGGCACAGCCGAGGCGCCGGAGAGGAAGATGCACCCGGAGAGCCGCTGGCTGCGCAGGAGGCGCGTGGTCGTGAGCTCGGTCGAGCTGTTGCCCGCCACCTCGGGGGCGCACAGGACGACCAGGGCGTCCCGCTCCGACGAGTAGCGCTCGACACCCTCGGCGATCATTGCGAAGTATGGGTTCGTCAGGTCGGGGATGATGAGACCGACGGTCGGCGCGCTGCGCTGCCGCAGGCCGCGAGCCGCCTCGTTAGGCGTGTAGTTGAGCATCTTGACGGCCTGGAGAACCCGCTCGCGGCGCTCCCGGCTGACGGGGCCGGTGCCGTTCAGCACGTAGGAGACCGTGCTGACAGAGACGGAGGCGTGCCGGGCCACGTCCTTCATGGTGGGCCTGGTCCTGCTCTCGGCCACGGTGAGCCTTCCGGAGTGAGGCGCTTCTAGGACTTGCCGGCCGCCCAGGTCAGCAGCGCGTCCCACAGCGGGCGGTACCCGGGCCACTCGAGGAACTCCGGGGGCGCCCAGTGCGGAGCGAGATCCGACGTGAAGACGGCCGAGCGGCCCGACTCTACCTGTCCCAGAACGACGAGCGGATCGTCCCCGACCCGAGCCACCACGTCCGTCCCCGGCTTCGGGGTCATGCGGTTGTACCCCAGGAGGTCCGGCCAGGGGCCGGGTGCCGCGGCCAGCAGCGGGTGCGACAGGTCGTCGAAGGACGGGGTCACACCCTCCGGCTTCTCCACGCGGTCGTCGGTCGGCATGAGCGTGCAGGGGAGCACGTCCGCCAAGGGGGACATCGCGTAGCGCCCCTTCCCGTCGATGCCGGTGAAGGTGAGGTATCCGCCGACCATGACGAGCCCGCCCCCGGCGCGGACGTAGTCGGCCAGGAGCTCCAGCCGGTTCACCGTCCGCTCGGACCTGAGGAACGTCTCGTCGCAGAGAAGGAAGGTGTTCGCGCCGACGTCGCTCACCACGACCACGTCGTAGGCGTCGAGCTCGGCCATCGTCGTCGGGAACCGCGACGAGACCTCGTGAGCGCGGACGTAGGTCACGTCGAATCCGCTCGCGTCCAGCGCCGCGAGGAAGACGCCGGCGCCCTCCTCGTATGACGTGTTGTGGAACTGGTCGAAGCCCTTCATATGGATCGTGTGCTTGATCCAGGACTCCCCGACGACTAGGACCCGGAGACCCGCCGACATCCTCACACCAGCCGATCGCCGATGTGGGCGGGGAGGCTGCGCCTCTCCGGCGTGTCCGAGACGGTCGTCTCGCGCGAGTCCCACCCGATCAGCTTGTCGACGACGAGCTCGTAGTAGACCCGTCCGGCGAACTCGCCGAACTCGAAGTAGCGGTGGGCATAGGGGTGGCCCTCGTAGAAGTACTTGTCGAACATGAGGGCTTCCAGCTCGGAATGGACGGCCTCGTCTCTGTTGGCCTCGAGCCGCCCCAGGATCCGCACGCCCGCCACCGTCACGAACTCGTCGCCCGAGTCGACGAGGGCCGAGACCGGGCGGCCCGAGGTGCCGTTCTTGCCGTGCCGGCCGCCCGCGTCGAGCGGCAGGAAGATCCTCTGGTCGCGCACCACGAACCACAGGGGGGTCAGGTAGATGGAGCCGTCATCGTTGATGGTCGCGACGCGGATCGTCTCGGCGCGGGAGAGGTAGGCCCATCGCTTCTGCCCCTTGAGCGGGTTGGTCGTGCTGGCAGTGATCGCCATCGGGGTCAGCTCCTCTGCGCGCGGAGGGTCGCGCTGTAGTCGGGGACTTCCACGAGCCCGTTGCGGTTGGACGGCCCGCTGGTCCAGTAGAACTTCATGCCGCCGGTGTCCTCGAGCTCGTAGATGAAACCTGCTGGCAGGAAGATGTGCTCCCCTGCCGTCGCCTCGAGGTAGATGACCCGGCCATCGGCGTCCTCGACCCGCAGACGCACCTTGCCCTCGAGGACGAAGTGCGACTCGTCGAAGCCCCACTGCTCCCAGCGGTAGGGCTTGTGGCCGGCCTCGGCGTAGCAGATGCCATGCCGGAAGTAGCGGGCGTCCTCGCCCTCCGCCGAGATGAAGATGTTGGTGTAGATCCCGTCGTTGAACTTCAGCCGCGGAGCGGCGTCCATCTGCTCGGGCGTCGTGACCCGCGGATACCGCTGCGCCATCGGCGCGGCGGGATCGTAGTCGCTCATGGAGGTCTCCTGATCGTTCAGCGCGAAGGGGCGCGCCCTGGACGGGATAATGGGGTAGATACGTTTATAGTACGCCGCGGGCGGGGTGTCAACCACGCCCGGCGAACGCGACGATGGCCTCGAAGTCCGGCATGCCGCCTCGAGCGCCGGGCTGCATCACCGACAGGCTGGCCGCAGCCACCGCGAGGGCGACCGCGTCCTGCATGCCGTCGCCCGCAGCCACCCGCGCGGCCAGGACGCCGTTGAAGGTGTCCCCCGCCCCCGTGGTGTCGATGGCCCTGACGGGCCGCGCGGGCACCACGACGAGCGGCTCGCCCGGCTGCGCCACCGCGACCCCCTCCGCGCCAAGGGTGACGACCACCGATGCCTGGGCGCGCTCGGCGAGCTCGGCCCACCTCTTCTCGCGGCTGCCCGATGCGTCTCCGCCGAGCAGCTCGAGGAGGACGTCGGCCTCGAACGCGTTCGGCGTGATCACGTCCGCGCTTCCGAGGCAGCGTGCCACAGCGGGGATCACCGGCGCGGGGTTCAGGATCACCGGAACTCCAGAGCGGAAAGCCGCATCGACGGCGGCGATGACGGCGCCCGGGGCGATCTCGGTGCTCACCAGCACGCACCCGGCAGTGCCGAGCCTCGCCTCCACGGTGCGGCCGACGTACTCCGGCGAGAGGTCCGCGTTGGCACCCAGGCCCACGGCGATCTGGTTCTCGGCATGGAGATCGACCACGATCAGCGCCACACCGGTGGCCGAGTCGTCCAGGCTCGCGACGCCGCCGACATCGACGCCCTCAGCCGCCAGCTCGCGCAGCGTCGAGCGCCCTTGGTCATCGGCACCGACCGCGCCGACGAGCTCGGTCCGGGCGCCTGCCCGGGCGGCGGCCACCGCTGCGTTGGCACCCTTGCCCCCGCCGTGCCAGTTGACGCGCGGCCCGACCACGGTCTCCCCGGGGGCCGGCAGCCTCGGAGCTCGCACCACGGCGTCGACATTGAGCGCACCGATCACGACGACCGAGGGCTCGAGACGGTTCTCGGCCACGCCACTCCTCGACTAGATACGTTTCATGCACCGTAGCGGCTGGCCCGCGGCCGCCGCAACGGCCCTGGGTCAGCTGGACACCCGGGGGCGCTGCGGATGACGGCTCTCGACCAGGTGGCGCCTCCCGGTCCTCGCGTCGGCGACGAGCGACTGCGTCACGTGGTCGCCGCCCTCGGACCGCACGCCCCGAAGGAGGGATCCCTCCGTGACGCCCGTGGCCACGAAGACGACGTCGTCCCCGGCCACCAGATCCTTCGCCGAGAGGACCTGGCCGCTCTCATAGCCCCTCGCCGCCATCCAGGTGCGCTCGGCGGAGGACTGCGGCCACAGGCGCCCTTGGAACACGCCGCCGAAGCATCGAACGGCGGCGGCCGCAAGCACGCCCTCCGGCGAGCCGCCGGACCCCAGCAAGAGATCGACGCCGCTGCCCTCGGATACAGCCGCGATGGCGGCCGCGACGTCGCCGTCAGGGAGGAGGCGGACGCGGGCACCCGTCGCCCGGATCTCGGCGACGAGCTCGTCGTGCCGGGGTCGGTCCAGGACGGAGACACAGATCCCATGGGGATCGCGGCGCAGGACCTCGGCCAGACGGAAGATGTTCTCCCGCACGGGAAGACGCAGGTCCACGACGCCTGCCGCGGCCGGCCCGGCGGCCAGCTTCTGCATGTAGAAGACCGACGAGGCATCGAACATCGCGCCCCGCTCCGCAACCGCCAGTGCCGAGATCGCGTTGTCCAGCCCCAGGGCGGCCAAGCGGGTGCCGTCGACCGGGTCCACGGCGACATCGCAGGCAGTCCCCCATCCGGAGCCGACCCGCTCGCCGGTGAACAGCATGGGCGCGTCGTCCTTCTCGCCCTCTCCGATCACCACGGTCCCGTCGATCGCGAGGTCCGCAAGGGCTCGGCGCATCGCGGCGACAGCGGCCCCGTCGACGGCGTTCTTGTCTCCGCGGCCGACCCACGCAGCGGCGGCGAGGGCGGCGGCCTGGGTGGATGAGGCGAGATCCGCACCCGAGGCCAGGGCCGGGCCCCGGGTCGCGGTCATCTCCGAGGTGGACGCGCTCATAGAAACGACTCCCGTCCGATTCTTGCGCGTTTTCGCGCAATGCTTGCGCGAACTCGACCACTGCTGGAGCCTTGCCGTCAAGCCCGTGCGCGAAAACGGGATACTGCAGCTCGAGGGTCCCCGCCCCAGAGGAGGCACCGTGAGCACCGCCGCCCGACGCGACGCCATCGTCGAGCGCGCCGTGCGCGACGGCTACGTCGAAGCGCACACGCTCGCCCTCGACCTCGGGGTCAACGCATCGACGATCCGCAGGGACCTCGACGCCCTGGAGCGCGCCGGCCACGTCCGCCGTACGCATGGTGGTGCCCGGCTCGTGGCGGACGGAGCGGTGGACATCCCCTACGCGCGCAAGCAGGCGGCCAACCTCGCGGCGAAGATCGAGATCGCCGAAGCCGCGGCCGCCCTGGTCGCCGAGGGCGACGCCGTCATCCTCGACAGCGGGTCGACCACCTACCAGCTGGCAGTGGCGCTGCGCGGGAAACCCTTGACGATCATCACCAACGACCTGCGCATCGCGAAGTTCGTCGCGACCGATCCTGCGGCCCGGCTGCTCGTCACGGGAGGCGAGCTGCTCGGCACCGTCTTCACGCTCGTCGGCGGCAAGGCGGTCGCGTTCCTGTCCGAGCTGCGCGCGGACTGGGCCTTCCTGGGCGCCGACGCCGTCTCGCTGGACAGCGGCATCACCAACACCAACACGGTCGAGGTCCCCATCAAGCGGGCCATGATCGCGGCGGCCGAGCACCCGCTCGCCCTGGCGGACTCGTCCAAGCTCGACCGACGTGTCCTGGCCCGCGTCGCCGGCCTCGACGAGGTCGAAGCCGTGCTGAGCGATTCCGCGGCCAGCGCCGAGACGATCACGCGGTACCGGCCGCACGTCCGGACGGCTCTCGCGTAGCCGGTGAACGCGCTTGACCGCCCCGGACATCGTGGCTTAGAGTCGAAACGTTTATAGCGCACGCCGTCGCCGGCGTTGCGCCGGGCCTGATGGAAGGGACGCGGCCATGGTGGACGCCACGAGGTTCTACATCGACGGATCGTGGGTCGATCCCATCTCGTCGCGCACCCTGGAGGTGATCGACCCCACCACCGAGCGGCCGATCGCCACCGTCGCCCTGGCAGGCACGGAGGACGTCGACCGCGCCGTGGCAGCCGCCAAGCGCGCGTTCGACTCGTTCTCGCGGACCTCGGTGGCCGACCGCGTGGCGCTGCTGGAGCGCATCCTCGTCGAGTATCAGAAGCGCGCGGACGATCTGGCCGACGCGCTGATGTCGGAGATGGGCTCCCCGCGGGACCTCGCCGTCAACGCCCACGTCCCCTGCGGCACCGGGCAGTTCGCAGTGGCGCTCGACGCGCTCCGCACGTACGAGTTCGAGGAGAAGATCGGTACGTCCTCGGTGGTCCACGAGCCGGTCGGCGTCGTCGGGCTCATCACCCCGTGGAACTGGCCGATGCTGCTCATCGCGTCGAAGGTCGCACCGGCCCTCGCAGCAGGCTGCACGATGGTGCTCAAGCCCTCCGAGCTGGCCCCCCTCAACGCCGTCATCTTCGCGGAGATCCTGGACGCGGCCGGCGTCCCGGCCGGCGTGTTCAACCTGATCAACGGCGACGGGCAGGTGGCCGGCGCCGCCCTCTCGAGCCACCCTGACGTCGACATGGTGTCCTTCACCGGATCGACGCGTGCGGGCATCGAGGTAGCGAAGAACGCCGCACCGACCGTCAAGCGCGTGCATCAGGAGCTCGGCGGGAAGTCCGCGAACATCCTGCTCGACGACGCCGACCTCGCCGTCGCCATCCCCCGCGACCTCCGGGACGTGTTCGCCAACTCGGGCCAGTCCTGCAACGCCGGGTCCCGGTTCCTCGTCCCCTCCGACCGGCTTGCCGATGCGATCCGGATCGCGGCCGATGCGGCCGACGCGACCGTCGTGGGCGAGCCCGACGCCCCCGGCACCCAGCTGGGGCCGCTCGTCTCGCAGGCCGGCTACGACAAGGTGCAGCGCCTGATCCAGTCCGCGATCGACGAGGGCGCCACCGTCGTCGCCGGCGGCCTGGGCCGCCCCGAGGGGCTCGAGCACGGCTACTTCGTGCGCCCCACGGTCATCGCCGGGGTGACCAACGACATGACGATCGCCCGCGAGGAGATCTTCGGCCCGGTCATCACCATCTCGACGTACGACGGGGAGGACGACGCCGTGGCCAAGGCCAACGACACGGTCTACGGCCTCTCGGGGTTCGTCTCGTCGGCCGATCCGCAGCGAGCCCGCACGGTGGCACGGCGGCTGCGCACGGGGATGGTCCACATCAACGGCGCCGGTCTGGACTTCAACGCGCCCTTCGGCGGATACAAGCAGTCCGGCAACGGGCGGGAGTACGCCGTCTTCGGCATCCGGGAGTTCCTCGAGGTCAAGGCGGTGTTCGGCGACAACGCCTAGGCGGGGCTCCGAACGGTGAGCAGGTCCTCGTACGGGAGACATCCCGTCGTGCTGCTGGTACCGGTCAAGCCGCTCGCCGCCGCCAAGTCGCGGCTGCGCGGTGCGCACGCCGACCACGACGGGCTGGTGCTCGCGCTCATGCAGGACACCCTCGCGGCTGCGCTCGCCGCCGGACCTGTGGTGCACACGCTCGTGGTGTCCCCCGACGACCGCGTGGCGCGCCTGGCGGAGCGTGCCGGGGCGGGTGCGTGCGCCGCCAGCACCGGCAGCTTGAACGCCGATCTGCGGATGGCGGCGGAACTCGTCGGGCGCCGGTGCACGAGGGCTGCGATCGGCGTGCTCCCCGCCGACCTGCCGGCCCTGCGGACCAGCGATCTCGAGGCGGCCATCGGCGCCGCCGAGGGGCGTCGCAGCTTCGTCCCGGACCGCGAGGGCACAGGGACGACGCTGCTCCTCTCGGGGCGGGGCCTTCCCCTGGATCCGCGGTACGGCCCCGCGTCTGCCACCAGGCACATCGACAGCGGCGCGCACCGGCTCGTCGGGTCCTGGTCGTCGCTCGCATGCGACGTCGACGCGCCGGCAGATCTGGCAGCAGCAGCATCCCTCGGGCTCGGTCGCCGCACTGGTCTGCTCCTGGGCGAGCCGACCACCGCCGCTGCCGGCCCCTGACCGACGAGAGCGAGCGAGATACATGACCGGCAACGGACGCACGGAGCCCATCGGCCCGGACGGCGTGCATCGGAACCTGATCGGCGGCGCGTGGATCGACGGCGTCGACATCAACCAGGACGTGAACCCGTCCGACACCTCCGATGCGGTCGGCCGCTACGCCCTCGCCAGCGGCGAGCAGGCGCGCGAAGCGGTGGCCGCGGCGCGCGCCGCCGCTCCCGGCTGGGCCGGCTCGTCGCCGCTCCTGCGGTTCGAGATCCTCGATGCAGCAGGCAACGAGATCCTCCGCAGCAAGGAGCGGCTCGGCGATCTGCTCGCCCGCGAGGAGGGCAAGACGCTCGCCGAGGCGGTCGGCGAGGTCGTGCGCGCCGCCCACATCCTGAAGTTCCACGCCGGGCAGGCCCTGCGTCCCGCCGGGCAGCTGCTCGACTCGATCCGACCCGGCGTCGAGGTCGCGGTGACCCGGGAACCCGTCGGTGTCGTCTCGATCATCACGCCGTGGAACTTCCCCATCGCCATCCCGGCGTGGAAGATCGCCCCGGCCCTGGCCTACGGGAACACCGTCGTGTTCAAGCCGGCCGAGCTCGTGCCGGCCAGCGCCTGGGAGCTCGTGCGCATCCTGCAGGCAGCCGGCCTGCCCGACGGAGCCCTCAACCTCGTCATGGGTCGCGGCCGGGACATCGGCGACATCCTCACCAGCAGCGCCGACGCCGTGTCGTTCACCGGCTCGGTGCAGACCGGTGAGCGGGTCCTGGCCTCCGCCCAGGCCGCCCGGGCTCGCGTGCAGCTCGAGATGGGCGGGAAGAACCCGCTCGTGATCCTGGACGACGCCGACCTCGACGTCGCTGTCGACTGCGCGCTGCAGGGCGCGTACGGCTCGACCGGGCAGCGCTGCACCGCATCGTCCCGGCTCGTGGTCGCCGCCGGGATCCACGACAGGTTCGTGGAGCACCTGACCGAGCGGATGCTCGCCCTCGCAGTCGGCGACGCGCGCGCCGCCGGCACCCAGATGGGGCCCGTGGTCGACGCCTCGCAGCTCGCCCAGGACCAGAAGTACATCGACCTGGCCCGCGCGGAATCCGGCACGGTCCTCGGCGGACGCCGGCTCGAGCGGGACGCGGACGGCTTCTACCTCGAGCCGGCCCTGGTGGTCGGAACGCGGCCCGAAGACACCATCAACCGCGAGGAGGTGTTCGGCCCGGTCGCCTCTGTCGTCCAGGTCGACGGCTACGACGAGGCCCTCGCCGTCGCGAACGGCACCGAGTTCGGCCTCACCGCCGGCATCGTCACCACCTCGCTCGCCGCCGCGGGCGACTTCCGGCGCCGCTCCACGGCCGGCATGGTCATGGTCAACGTCGCCACCGCGGGCGTGGACTTCCATGTCCCCTTCGGCGGGCGGCAGGCCTCCTCCTACGGCCCGCGCGAGCAGGGCGAGCAGGCCCGTGAGTTCTTCACCACGGTCAAGACCAGCTACATCGCCGCGGGCCGGCCCGGCTGAGACGCCGGGGCCCGCGCCGACCCGCCGGAACGGTCGGGGAGCCCGGCGGGCGCGACCCGGCAGCACGTGTCAGGCGTAATCGATTCCACTAGTGCGGAATCGACTGTTGCATGGTTCAATGAACTACAGCCATAAACGTTTCTTCTCGCGCCGCTCTGGTGAGCGGCCACGAGGATGCATGGAGGAGTACCGCATGGGCATCCGACTCGGCTACAAGGCCTCGGCCGAACAATTCGATCCGCAGGAGCTCCTGGAGATCTCGGTCATGGCCGAGCACCGCGGTTTCGAGCTCGTCGCGGTCTCCGACCACTTCCAGCCCTGGAGGCACAACGGCGGCCACTCGCCGGCCGTGCTCCCCTGGCTCGGCGCGATGACCCAGGCCACCCAGCGCGCCGTCCTGGGCACGAGCGTCATGACACCGATGCTCCGGTACCACCCGTCCATCGTGGCCCAGTCCTTCGCGACGTTGAACTCGCTGGCGCCCGGTCGGCTCTTCCTCGGGATCGGGACCGGCGAGGCGATGAACGAGGTTCCCGCCACCGGCTCGCAGTTCCCTGCTCCGAAGGAGCGCCGCCTGCGGATGGCCGAGGCTGTCGAGCTGATGCGGCGCCTGTGGACCGAGGAGCGGGTCGACTTCGAGGGCGAGTACTACCGGACCGAGAAGGCGACGGTCTACGACCGGCCGGAAGCGCCGATCCCCGTCTACTTCGCAGCATCCGGGCCGCTGGCCGCCAAGCTCGCCGGGCGCATGGGCGACGGGTTTATCTGCACGAGCGGGAAGGACCCTGCCCTCTACCGGGATCTGCTCGACAACGTCGAGGCCGGCGCTCAGGAGGCAGGCCGCGATCCGGGAGAGATCCGTCGCATGATCGAGGTCAAGGTCTCCTACGACAGCGACATCCACTACGCGTACCAGGCGTGCGGCTTCTGGGCGGCGCTCTCGCTGAGCAGCGACCAGAAGACGGGCATCGAGGATCCCCTCGAGATGGAGCGGGTGGCCGACGCGAACATCGAGAAGGCCCACACGCGCTTCATCGTCTCGAACGACCCGGAGCACGTCGCCGCGCAGATCCGGCCGTACATCGACCTGGGCTTCCAGGACCTGGTCATCCACGCTCCCGGACACGACCAGGGGCGATTCCTGGAGCAGTTCAGCAACGACGTCATGCCTCTGCTCCGGGCCGAGAGCGTCTGACGACGGTGCCGGCTGCTCCGTAGAGCCGCCGGGGCGCGGAGGACGGGAGGACCGATGGTGGAGCAGGAGACCAGCGGCATGCGCCGCGCGTTGGCGCGTGCGCGTGCAGGGAAGTCGCTGGATGTCGACGAGGCGACGGTGCTGCTGGGCGCGTCCGGCGCGGCGCTGGAGCAGCTGCTCGAGATCGCGGCCGCGGTGCGCGATGCGGGCCTGGTGGATGCCGGGCGCCCGGGGGTCGTGACGTACTCGCGCAAGGTGTTCATCCCGCTGACCAGGCTGTGCCGCGACCGGTGCCACTACTGCACGTTCGCCACGGTGCCCGGCCGGCTGCCGGCGGCCTACCTCTCGATCGACGAGGTCGTGGAGATCGCCCGGCAGGGTGCGGCGCTGGGGTGCAAGGAGGCGCTGTTCACCCTCGGCGACCGCCCCGAGGACCGCTGGGAGGCGGCGCGGGAGTGGCTCGACGAGGCCGGCTACGACAGCACGCTGGCCTATGTGCGTGCCTGCGCGGTCGCGGTGCTGGAGGAGACGGGACTGCTGCCGCACCTCAACCCCGGGGTGATGTCGTGGGCGGAGATGCAGCGGCTCAAGCCGGTGGCGCCGTCGATGGGGATGATGCTCGAGACCACTGCGCGCGTGCCCGCGCATCACGGCAGCCCGGACAAGGACCCGGAGGTGCGGCTGCGCACGCTGGAGGACGCCGGGCGTCTGTCGGTCCCTTTCACGACCGGCCTGCTGGTCGGGATCGGGGAGTCGCTGCGGGACCGGGCGGAGACGGTGTTCGCGATCCGTGCCGCGCACCGCCGCCACGGGCATGTGCAGGAGGTGATCGTCCAGAACTTCCGGGCCAAGGACGGCACCGCGATGATGGCCGTCCCCGATGCAGAGATGGACGAGTACCTCGCCGCGGTGGCTGTGACGCGCCTGCTCATGGGTCCGCGGATGCGGGTGCAGGCCCCGCCGAACCTCGTCGACCTCGCCGAGACCGTCTTGCTGCTGCGCGCCGGGGTCGACGACTTCGGCGGAGTCAGCCCGCTGACCCCGGACCACGTCAACCCCGAACGGCCGTGGCCGCAGATCGAGGCGCTCGCGTCGCTCACGGCGGAGAGCCGGTTCGTCCTGCGTGAGCGGCTCACGGCGCACCCGCCGTACCTCGACGAGCCGTGGCTCGACCCGCGGCTGCGCCCCCACGTCGACGCGCTGCGGGCGCCGGACGGCCTGGCCGACGAGCGTGCCGCTGCCGCGGCCCGGCCGTGGCAGGAGCCGGACGAGGCGCTGGTGGCCGCTGGCCGGATCGACCTGCACACGGGCATCGACGTCGAGGGCCGCAGCGAGGACCGCCGGTCGGACTTCGCCGACGTGTACGGCGACTGGGCGGCCGTGGGGGAGCACGCGGCGCGCACCGGTGCGCCTCAGCGCTTCGACGCCGACGTCGCTGCCGCGCTCCGCGTGGCCGCCGACCGCCCGGGCGAGCTCACGCACGACCAGGCTCTGGCGCTGCTGCTCGCCGACGGTCCGGAGCTCGAGGCGGTGGCACGCCTCGCCGACGACGTGCGCCGCGACAGCGTGGGCGACGACGTCACCTACGTGGTGAACCGCAACATCAACTTCACCAACGTCTGCTACACCGGCTGCCGGTTCTGCGCCTTCGCGCAGCGCCGCACCGACGCCGACGCGTACTCCCTGTCGCTGCCCGAGGTCGAGGCCCGGGCGAAGGAGGCGTGGGACGTCGGGGCGACGGAGATCTGCATGCAGGGCGGCATCGACCCGCAGCTGCCGGGGTCGGCGTACTTCGACCTCGCGAAGGCCGTGAAGGCCGCGGCGCCCGACCTCCACCTGCACGCGTTCAGCCCGATGGAGGTCGTCAACGGCGCCTCGCGCACGGGGATGTCGATCGAGGAGTTCCTGATCGCGCTCAAGGAGTCCGGCGTCGACAGCCTGCCGGGCACCGCGGCGGAGATCCTCGACGACGACGTGCGCTGGGTGCTCACCAAGGGCAAGCTCCCCACTGCGCAGTGGATCGAGGTCGTGACCACGGCGCACCGCGTGGGCCTGCCGACGACGAGCACGATGATGTACGGCCACGTCGACACCCCGGCGCACTGGGCCGCCCACCTGCTGCTCCTGCGCGACCTGCAGGACCGCAGCGGCGGGTTCACCGAGTTCGTGCCCCTGCCGTTCGTGCATACCAGCGCACCGATCTACCTCGCCGGCGTCGCGCGACCGGGCCCGACCCTCCGCGACAACCGCGCGGTGCACGCCGTCGCACGTCTCGTGCTCCACGGCCGCATCGACCACATCCAGTGCTCGTGGGTGAAGCTCGGCCCGGAGCAGTGCGCGTCGGTCCTCGCGGGCGGCGTCGACGACCTCGGCGGCACGCTCATGGAGGAGACGATCAGCCGCATGGCCGGCAGCCGCCACGGCAGCCGCCGCTCCGTCGAGGACCTCGAGACCATGATCCGCACCGCCGGCCGCACCCCCCGGCAACGCACCACCACCTACGGCGAGGTGCCCGCCGAGCGCCACGACGCCGCCCGCCGGTCCGTGGTCACCGGCAGCCTCCTGCCCGTCCTCACCTAAACTCCGAGCTGGACGGCGAAGCGCGGGCTCTAGGGGTGCGTCGTCATCCAGATCGATCGGTGCGGTCAGCCGCGGTCGACCAGGGCGGCGGCGTCCTCGTCGATCAGGAGCAGGGTGCGCTCGCGGCCGCGCGCGGCGCTGGCAGGCGCTCGGGACGGGTCGTCGCTGGTGAGCGTCTGCGCGACCGCCTCGGCCTTCCCCTCCCCGCATGCCAGGAGCCAGACCTCACGGGCGGCGCAGATCGTGGGGAGAGTGAGGGTGACGCGGACCGGCGGCGGCTTGGGCGCGTCCCGCACGGCTGCGACGCCCGCCCGCGTCTCGGCTACCGCGGGTGCTCCGGGGAACAGGCTGGCCACGTGCGCGTCCTCCCCGATCCCGAGCAGCACGACGTCGAAGCTCGGCCCGGCCCCGGGCTGATCCCCATCCGCCGACGCGAGGAGCTCACGGGAGTAGGAGCTGACCGCGGCCTCCAGCGAAGCCGCCCGGTCGGAGGACGGCATGGCGTGCACGCGCTCGGGGCGCACCGGGAGCCCGTCGATCAGCGCGAGGCGCGCCTGGGTCTCGTTGCGGTCCGGGTGGTTCGACGGCAGGAAGCGCTCATCCCCCCACCACAGATGCACTGCGCCCCAGTCGACGTGCGTGCGCAGCGGCGACTGGGACACCGATCGCAGGGCGGCGATTCCGATCCCTCCGCCGGTCAGGCACACCGCCGCCGAGCCCTTCACGCTCTGGCAGGCTGCGATAGCGGCAAGGAGACGGGCGGCGACCGCATCGGCCAGTGCTGCCGGATCGCCGTAGATCCGGACTTCCTGAGGAGTCATCGTGTGCCTCGCGTGTGTGGGTGGGCGCGTGGAGCCGGTGCTGGTTCGGTCGTTGCGGCGGTCAGCGCCCGGCCTTCTCCCTGGCTCCTGCCAGCGCTGCATCGACGGCGTCCAGCAGGTTGGTCCAGGACTGCACGAACTTCTCGACCCCCTCGGCCTCCAGCGTCGCCGCGACGTCGTCGAGGTCGACGCCCGCCGCCGCAAGCGCGTCCAGCGCCTGTCGAGCGGCGGCGTACGACGGTGCACCGGCATCGACACGCAGCTCGCCGTGGTCCCGCACCGCGTCCAGAGTCGCCTCCGGCATGGTGTTGACCGTGTCCGCGAGCGCGAGCCTCGACACGTAGCGGGTGTCCTCGTAGGCGGGATCCTTGACGCCCGTCGACGCCCACAGCGGCCGCTGGACCTGTGCGCCGGCCTCCTCGAGCGCCGCGCAGCGCTCCGACCGTCTCGCCTCCGAGAAGACCTCGTACGCAAGGCGCGCGTTCGCGATCGCCGCCGTGCCGTTCATGGGTGTGCGCCCACCGAGCCGACGGTCGACCTCGGTGTCGACCCGGCTGACAAAGAACGATGCCACCGAGCCGATGCGCGTCACGTCGTGCCCGTTCGCACGTGCTCGCTCGAGGCCCGAGAGCCAGGCGTCGAGCACCTCCTCGTAGCGCTCGACGGAGAAGATGAGGGTCGCGTTGACGCTGATCCCTTCCGCCAGGACTGCGGCGATGGCGGGAAGCCCCTCACGGGTCGCCGGGATCTTGACGAGCAGGTTGCGGCGATCGACCGTCCACTGCAGCGCCTTGGCCTCCGCCACCGTCGCCTCGGTGTCGCGTGCGAGACGGGGGTCGACCTCGATGCTCACCCAGCCGTCGCGGCCGGACGTCCGCTCGTACGTCGGCTCCAGGATGTCGCACGCCCACCGCACGTCGAAGGCCGTCATGGCGCGGACGGCCTCGACGGCATCCACGCCCCGCAGGGCGAGCTCGTGGATCTGCTCGGCGTACGAAGCACTTCCGGCGGAGATCGCCTTCTCGAAGATCGACGGGTTCGTCGTCACACCGGTGACGGATGAATCCCGGACCAGCTCGGCGAGGCCGCCCCCGGCGAGTCGGCCACGATCGAGGTCATCCAGCCAGATGGACACGCCGGCGTGTGCAAGGTCCCTGAGGTGATCGCTCATGCGGCGAATGTAGGAAGGCGCGGGGATCCGCACCGACCCAGGGGAGCCGCGCGGACCGTGAGGACCTGCGGCCCAGCCCGCCGAGCATCCGGCCGGCCGCCTGGACGGGGAGCCGGAGCGCCGGGACGAGCAGGGGACGGCCCTCGGCAGGCGGCCGCAGGAGCCGCATCCAGGCCCCTGCAGCGGCGTGTCGTCGTCACAACCTTTCGCGACGGACGCCGTCTTCACGCGCTGCGCGTGACAGAGGTCCTGCCTCATCGCAGCGTCGGACGGCGAGCGGCGGAGCTCGAGCGGTGCGCGACGTGCACCCGGCGCACCGCCGCCCCTCGGGGCGGGCGGTCGCCCGCGCGTGAGCGCCGCGATGCCGGATTTGGTCCGGACGAAGTCTTGACGAGGGGGAGTAGAACCGTTAATAGTTGGCCCGCTGCCGTTGCGGCATCGTCCACCTTTGCATGAGTCCTCTCACGAGGAATGCAGATCGTGGGTCCGAGTAGAAACGTCTCGACTTGGGAGGTGCCCGCGTCATGGGCCGGAGCTCTGCGTTCGACAACATCATCATCAACACGGACAACTACAAGCACTGCCACTACTCGCTGTACCCGCCGGGCACGGAGTACGTGTCGAGCTACATCGAGTCCCGTGGCGGGGAGTTCCCGTCGACGATGTTCGTCGGGCTGCAGGCGTTCATCCGCGAGTACCTGATGCACCCGATCACCCTCGAGGACATCGACGAGGCGGAGTTCATCGTCCGCGAGCAGGGGATGCACTTCAACCGCGACAACTGGATGGGGATCCTCAACGACCACGGCGGGTTCCTGCCGGTGGAGATCGAGGCGGTGCCGGAGGGCACGGTGCTGCCGCCGCGCAACGTGCTGGTTCAGCTGATCAACACCGATCCGAAGTACTTCTGGGCGACGAGCTTCTTCGAGACCGCGCTGCTGCGCGCGGTGTGGTACCCGACGACGATCGGCTCGATCTCGTGGCTGTCCAAGCAGGTCATCCGCGAGGCGCTGGAGAAGACCTCGGACAACCCCCAGCTGCTGCGCTACATGCTGCACGACTACGGCGCGCGCGGCGTGAGCTCGCAGCAGTCCGCGGCGCTGGGCGGCCTGGCGCACCTGGTGAACTTCGACCAGAGCGACACCGTGCCGGGCATCCTCGCGGCGAAGAAGTACTACAACGCGCAGAAGGTCTCCAACTCCGGGCCGAACTCCGAGCACGCCGGCTTCTGCGCCTGGGGCCAGGAGCACGAGGCCGCCGCGATGCGCAACATGCTCGAGACCTACAAGGACAACGGCGTCGCGCTGCTGCTCACCGACACCTACGACCACGAGCACGCCGTCAAGCACATCATCGGCGGCGAGCTCAAGGAGATGGTCGAGAACTTCCCCGGCCTGGTGGGCATCCGCCCCGACTCCGGCGACGTCGTCCAGGTCACCTCGGACACCACCGAGTGGCTCATGGACATCTTCGGCTACACCACCAACAGCAAGGGCTACAAGGTCCTGCCGAACTTCGTCCGCGTGGTCCAGGGCGACGGCGTCACCTTCTACTCCCTGCCCGAGGTGTTCATGGAGATGGAGCGCCGCGGCCTGTCCACCGAGAACGCCGTGTTCGGCATGGGCGGCGGCCTGCTCCAGCACCACAACCGCGACACCATGAACTTCGGCCAGAAGGCCAGCGCCGTCCGGGTCAACGGCGAATGGCGCGACATCGCCAAGTCCCCCACCGGCTCGGGGTTCAAGGCCTCCAAGAAGGGCCGCCTCGCACTGGTCCACCGCGACGGCGAGTACGCCACCGTCCTGCGCGACAGCGTCCCGCCCGAGGAGAACCTGCTCACCCCCGTGTTCCGCAACGGCCAGCTGCTCAAGAAGTGGGACTTCACCGACCTCGTCGCACGCAGCGAGCAGCCCGTCCCCGAGTCCTACTACCTCGACCACGTCCAGAAGATGCGCGACTCCTTCAACCGAGCAAAGTGAGCAAGTAAGCCGATGAATGACGACGTAACCGGCCAGCAGGCTCGCGCACTCCACGTCTTCGACATGGATGGCACCCTGTTGGCCGGCTCTGCGTGCCTGGATCTGTCAGCCCGAGCCGGATACCTCTCCTCAGTGGAGGAGATGGAGGAGGCGTGGAGCCGCGGCGAGATCGGGCACGTGGAGTTCTACGACCTGCTAATCCCGCTGTGGTCGGAGCTCACAGCGGAGGACGTCGACGAGACGTTCGAGAAAGCTGTCTGGATCCAGGGGCTTCGCGAGGTCCTCGCGGACATCCGTCTTCGGGGCGAACGCAGTGCCGTGGTGTCCCTGTCGCCGCACTTCTTCGTCCAGCGGCTGCGGGAGTGGGGCCTGGACTACCCCTTCGGAGCCGGTGTCGAGATCGGGGAGCCGGTAGTTTCCGACAAGGTGTTCGCCCCCGAGACCAAGGTGAGCGTCGTGGAGGACCTCCTGGCGGCTCTCGGCCTCGAGGAGGACCGCTGCGTCGTGTACGGAGACTCGTCCTCCGACGTGCCACTCTTCCAGCGGTTCACAAACAACGTCGCTGTCAACGCCAGCGCCTCACTGCTCCCCTTCGCACACGTCACCTACGAAGGGCTGGATCTCCAAGGCGCGTACGCCCTCGGGCGCTCGTTGCTGGGGGATCGCGCAGAGGGGCCGATGCACCCGTGAGCCCGACCGGCAGCACTACGCTGCTCCCGCCCGGCCACCGCATCCCGGTGGCGCATCGGGACATGAAGATCTTCGGGGGCCGTTCCAACCCCCGGCTGGCACAGGAGATCGGCGTACGGCTCGGAGTCGGGCTCAGCCCGGTGACCCTGAGGTCGTTCTCGGGCGGCGAGGTCTACTGCCGCTACGAGGAGTCGATCCGTGGATCCGACGTCTTCCTCGTCCAATCGCTGAGCGCGAACGCGGAGTCGAGGATCGGGACTAACGACGCGCTCGCCGAACTGCTCGTCATGATCGATGCCGCCAAGGGCGCAAGCGCGCACCGGGTGACGGCCGTGGTCCCGTGGTTCGGCTACTCGAGGCAGGACAAGAAGAGTGCAGCCCGGGAGCCGATCAGTGCGCGCCTCATGGCGCGGATCCTCGAGGCGTCCGGCGCCGACAGGGTGCTCACGATGGACCTGCATGCGCCTCAGATCCAGGGCATGTTCCAGATCCCCGTCGACCACATGACAGCCTCGTTGGCGCTCAGCGACCACATCCTCCGTCAGCAGCTCCCGGACGACCTCGTGGTGGTCGCGCCGGACGCGGGCCGGGGGAAGCACGCGCGAGCGTTCGCCACCCTTGTGGGCGCAGGCTTCGCCATCCTGGACAAGCAACGACCAGCCCAGCAGCAGGCGGAGATCGGGTACGTCATCGGAGATGTCGCAGGCAAGACGGCCATCGTCGTCGACGACATCATCGACACGGCCGGGACGATCCGGGCGGCGGCCGACGCCGTGCTCGGCGCGGGCGCCAACCGGGTCCACGTGGTCGCCACACACGGCGTGTTCAGCGGTCGCGCCTACGAGAACATCGCAGCGTCCGGCGTCGAGAAGTTCTTCGTGACAGACACCATCGCGGCACCGCCCGGAGCCCCGGCGAACGTCGAGATCATCTCCTGCGCCGACGTGCTCGCCGAGTCGATGGTGCAGATCTTCACCTGCGGCTCCGTGAGCGCCGTCTTCCGGGGGCACAACCATGTCTACTGAGCCGGCGGCTGCCGCCGGCCGAGCCCGCGGCACGGGCGCTCGACCGGTGCTCGCGGTCCGGCCGCCCATGCCCGGCGCGGCCATGGCGTCCGTCATCGCCTTCGCCGATGCGCCTGCATCCCCCGGCCGCGCCCGGCCGCGGCTGCTCGCTCGCGGGGGATGGCTGCGTCGTCGTACGGACGGCGAGCGGTGAGTCCTCTATGAGGCTCGTGATCGACACCGATACGGCGAGCGACGACGCGGTGGCGCTGATGCTCGCGTCGGCTGCCGATGCGACCATCGAAGCGGTGACGATCGTCGCCGGCAACGTCCCCGTGGAGCTCGGTACGAGGAACGCCCTGTCCGCGCTCGAACTGTGGGGCGCCGACGTGCCGGTCTACATCGGTCGGGACCGGCCCTGGGTGCGCCCCCTGCAGACGGCGCAGCATGTCCATGGAGCAGACGGCATGGGCGACTCGCAGCTTCCCGATCCGCAGGGCGAGCCGCGCGAGGGCGACGCCGTCGACGTGCTGATCGAGATCGCGAACCGCGATCCGGGCGACGTCACGCTGGTGACCCTCGGCCCCTTCACGAACCTTGCCGCCGCCCTCGAGCGAGATCCGGCCGCGCTGTGGAACTACCGGGCCATCTACTGCATGGCCGGGACCCTCGGACGCGGCAACATCACGCAGCAGGCGGAGTACAACCTCTGGTGCGATCCCGAGGCCGCAGCGCTCGTGCTGGAGTCCGGCATCCCGCTCACCTTCATCGGATGCGATGCCGCGCGGGAGTTCACAGGACTGTCGAGCGATCGGCTCGCCCGCTGGCGTGCGCTGGGAACCGCGCGGGCCAGCTTCGCCGTCGCAGTGACGAGTGGAGCGGTGCGCTGGTACAGCGACCGGGGGCTGCACGGGAACGCCGATCTGCCCGACCCGCTGGCGATGGCTGTCGCGCTGGACCCGGCGATCGTGACCGGGTCGAGCGTCGTCCACGCGGAAGTCTCGGTCGACGACAGCCAGCGGGGGAGGCTGGTGATCCACCCGCACTCGGCGCGAGCCCTCCGGACCATCACGATGATCACATCGGTCGACTCCGGCGCGTTCTGGTCGAGGGTGGAGTCGATGGTCCACGGCGTCGATCCCTCGGCCGGCTGAGCCGGTCAGGGTCGGTCGGACGACCGATCAGGGCGCATCGCCCAGCACCTTGCGGTAGGTGTCCTTGCTCGAGATGCGGTCCCCGTCGAACTCGAAGACGTCGACGGCCCGCGTGATGACCGTGCGCCCGTCGGACGCCGTGCCTCGCGTCGTCCACCGGACGACTCCGAAGCCGTCGGCGGCGGTGATCTCCATCTGCTCCGTGACCCCGGCCGGAGGGTTGGCCGGGTCGAGGAACCGGGCGAAGGCCGCGCGCACGGCTGTCGCACCCACGAACGTCGTCCCGGGCTCGGGCCCGACCGACGAGTGGAAGACGCAGTCGTCGGTCATGAGCCCCATGAGCGTGTCGACGTCGCCCTGGGCCCACGCGTCGATGAATTGCTCGAGGAGAGCACGCACGGCCATCGCCTCTTCCGGGAGTCATGGGTTCGCGTCGCGAACGGAGGGCACGGGCTGTTCCTGCGGAGGCCAGCGTTCCTGGACCCAGCACCGAACTGGAATCGATTATGGCACGCCTGTGCGTCGCACGGCCCGAGCTCGGCCGCGGCCGTCCCGGACGAGGGGGATAGAGAGCCCCTTGCGTCTAGACCGTGGGACGCCATTGCGACCACTCCTGTAAGCCCGTCAGGATCAACGCCCGACATTGCCGCTGTGCCCAGAACCCGCGTAGAGCCGGACGACGCCCCGGCGCCCCGTCCGGAATTGGCTCCGGCCAACTGGTACCCGGACCCTCATGGCGTCCATCGCGTTCGGTACTGGGTTGGCAGCAACTGGACGGACCATGTCGCGGACTAGCGCCGCACGGTCAACCGAATGAGCAGAATGACCATCGGACTTAGGCGCCCTGTGCCATAACGGAACCGCGGATGCTTACGCCGCTCTCGCTGAACCGGACTTGCAGGTGCCCGGCCTCCAAGTCCAGTGGGTGAAAAGGTCCGCGTGGTCTCACCAATGGTCCGTTCTACAGAGCGTGGGTACCTGTCCGCCGCGCGGCGGTTTCCGACGGCTATGAATCCACGAAGAGGTGCGCGAACGAATCTCCCGCCTATCGCTGTCCGTTGGCAGGCGGACGCTGCCCCGTCGGAACGGAGCGATGAGCGCAATGGCGTCCTTCTGCAACAGGTGCTCCCAGACTTCTGGGCAGTGCGAGCTCAGCGCTCCGTGATGAGCCACCTTGTACAAAGTGGCATCGACCGCTGGCCGATTGGAGTCATCGACTACCGCGGGCCAGCCACGCAAGCGGGAGGCCGGTACATGCTCAATATCGGCGGCGAGCAGAAGCCCTCCGTGCGTCGTAACGCAGTAAAGGACGACGCTCGCATCGTTTGGTTGGACATCTGCGGCCCGCCTTGCACCCAGGGTGTTCAGTTCCGCGCCAAGGTGGTCGATCGACCGCGCAGCACCGGTTCCCAGAAGTCCGGCTTCGGAACGAGTCGGTGGCCAAAGCGATGCCACCTGTCTTCATCAGGCATCAGAAAGTGGGAGTGAGAGTTGATGCCGACTCTCGAGATGGGCGTGTGCGAGAGCACTCCGAACGCTCCCAAGACAAGATCACGGAGCTGTTCGGGGCCGGAGCGGTCTGGCTCGTGATCTGGAACGATCAGGGAGCACCTCCACCACGCACCAATCGTTGCGGAAGGAGCAGTACTCATTGTTGATGAACTGAACCTCTACGGACGCATCGCCACCTGATAGGAGCCCGTGGCGTTGGAACCAGCCCGGCTGGAAGATCGGCGCGTTGAAGGAGCCGAGCATCACGATGCTCATGCCTTCGATCTCGGGAACGACGTCCGTCAAGCCCTGCTCCCTTCCAATTGCGGTTAACCCTACCGGTGGACTCGCGCGGATGGTTGGCCAGACGAGAGAGCGGTCTGCGCTAGCCCCCCCCCCCCCCCCCCCCCCGCGCCCCGGCGGCGCCGGGCCCCCCCCGGGCCCCCCCCGGGGGGGGGGGGGGGGACGGATCTGG
>Ga0102832_1000954_pt1 | contig 28582 bp, 29 predicted proteins | sample EBPBio282013_DNA_FD_88942 | JGI IMG/M metagenome (GOLD analysis project Ga0102832, IMG submission 88942) | Wastewater treatment Type I Accumulibacter community from EBPR Bioreactor in Madison, WI, USA - Reactor 2_5/28/2013_ DNA (Illumina Assembly) | ecosystem: Engineered > Bioreactor > EBPR >... | reverse complement strand
GGTATGCCACCACCGGCGGCACCGGGCTGCCCTTCGCCGTCACCTCGGCTTCCCAGCACTCCGATGTCGCCGCCGCCTACCTCGACTTCCTGACCAGCGACGACGCCATGCAGATCCTGGTCGACACCGGCAACCTGCCGGTGAACCGCACCGCCGAACTGGCCGGCTCGGCCGGTGGGGCGCTGAGCGAGGTGTTCACCGAGTTCGGGAAGGTCGCCGGTTCCGGCGACGTGCTGCCGTATCTCGACTACGCCACCCCGACCTTCTCCGACACGCTCGGAGCCGCGCTGCAGGGATTGATCGACGGCCAGCTGACCCCAGCGGCGTTCACCGAGGCGCTGGAGGCCGACTACGCGGCGTTCGTCGCCTCGAATGGCTGATCGGGAGGGTCTCACCTCCGACCGGCGCCGGAACCGGCTGGCCGGGCCGGCATGGCTGCCGTGGGTCTACCTGGCTCCGGCGCTGCTGCTGTACGGCGGCTTCCTGCTGTTCCCGCTCGCCCGGGCCGCGCAGTACTCGCTCTACGAATGGGACGGCCTGACGCCGTCGTCGACCTTCGTCGGCTTCCGCAACTACCTGGCCGTCATCGGCGATCCGCGCCTACGGGAGGCCTTCGGGCACGCCGGGGTGCTCATCTTCTTCTACGCCGTCCTGCCGCTGGCGATCGGCCTGATCCTCGCCACGATCCTGGCCCGCGGGAAGGTGCGAGGCCGCGGCTTCTTCCGGGTGGTGATCTTCCTGCCGCAGGTGATCGCGATGGTGGTGATCGCGGTGACCTGGCGGCAGCTGTACGCCCCCGACGGCCCGATCAACGCGACGCTGCGCGCGGTCGGGCTGGGGGCGCTGGCCCGTCCCTGGCTGGGCGACTACTTCTGGACGCTGCCCGCGGTGGGCTTCATCGGCACCTGGGTCTCCACCGGCCTGGTCACCGTGCTGCTGATGGCCGGCATCGCCCGGATTCCGAAGGACCTCTACGAGGCCGCCAGGCTGGATGGCGCGAGCGCCGTCCAGGAGTTCTTCGCGATCACCCTGCCCAGCCTGCGCGGCGAGATCACCGTCGCGCTGACCCTGACCATCGTCGCCGCGCTGAAGACCTTCGACCTGGTCTACGTCACCACCCGGGGTGGGCCGGGCACCTCGACGACGGTGCCCAGCTACGAGGTCTACCGCAACGCCTTCGAGCTGGGACGGGTGGGGATCGCCACCGCGATCGGCATCGTGCTCACGGTGATCATCTTCGCCATCAACGCCGTGGTGAACCGGATCGGAGACCGGGAATGAGGATCTCCGGCTTCGAACGTGCAGCGAATTACGTCATCCTGGTGATCTTCGCCTTCATCGTGCTGGCGCCGATCGGGGTGATCCTCAGCCTGGCCTTCGGCCCGCAGAATGCGGTGGCCGAACGGGAGGGCGGCAGCTTCCACCCCGAGAACTTCGCCGACGCCTGGGTGATCGGACGGTTCGGTCAGTACCTGCTCACCTCGGTGGCGGTCGCGGCGATCGTGGTGGTGCTGTCGGTGACCGTGTCTATCCTGGCCGGCTACGCCCTGGGGACGATGCGGTTCCGGGGCCAGGGCATCGTCTTCCTGCTGTTCCTGCTGGGGATCATGGTGCCGGCCGAGGCGTTCGTCATCCCGCTCTTCTTCGACCTGCGCCAACTGGGTCTGACCAACACGATCTGGGGTGTCGCCCTGCCGCAGGTGGCGATGTCGATCGCCTTCGGCACCTACTGGATGCGCACCTACTTCCGCTCCTCCTCGGTGGCGCTGATCGAGGCCGCGCGGCTGGACGGCGCCGGCTCGCTGCGCATCCTGTGGCAGATCCTGGTTCCGGTCGGGCGACCCGCCATCCTCACCCTGGTGCTGCTGGTCTTCATGTGGACCTGGAACGAGTTCCTGATCCCACTGGTGATGTCGCCGAACGCGACCATCCGGACGGCGCCGCTCGGCCTGGCCTTCTTCCAGGGCCAGTACACCCAGGGAACCGCCCTGCTGGCCGCCGGAGCCGTCCTGGTGGCCGCCCCCGTGGTGGTGCTCTACATCTTCCTGCAGCGCCACTTCATCAAGGGGATGCTCGAAGGCGCCGTCCGGGAGTGAGACGGCGACTCAGCCCACCGCTGACGCAGCCGGAACCCCCAGGAGTCGGCGGACGCCCGCTCGGGCCAGCAGCAACGTGATCACCAGCCCGGTCACCGCGAAGAACCCGCCCAGCTTCACCTGGTCGGCGAAGAAGAGGGCGACCAGTTCGAGCACCACGAACTTGCTCCCGAAGGCCAGCAGCCACAGCAGGAACCCGGCGGCGATCCGGGCGCGCGGCGTGGTCGCGGCCTTCACCCGGTTCTTCGCCCACACCACGCCCTCCAGGACGATCTTGAGCAGCACCGCCGTCAGCAGCGACAGGGTGAAGGTCTCGGTGATGATCATGGGCAGGTATTCGACGGCCAGGTTGATCACGACCACGTAGACGAAGATGTCGACGATATCGGCCGGTGCGATCCGGGGGACGGACCTGGCGGGCGGTGTGGTGGTCACTGTCGGTCCTCAACGGTCGGGTGCGCCGGGCGGGCACGGAGCGATCGTAGCCCCGGGCGGACCCGGTGGTCGATGCCCGGCCGGCGTCAGGTGTGCTCGGAGAACCCGCGGGCGAGCAGGGCCTCGATGGCGGCCGGGTCGTCGGTGCGTACCTGCATGCTGCGGGCACCGGAGCGGGTGGCCCACCAGGCGACCTGTTCCAGCGGCTCGGTGGGATCGGCGGTGACCCATTCTCCGTCGGTCCGGGCGACGGCGGGGACGACCACGGACGGCGGCGGCTCCAAGCCGTCCAGCAGATCGAAGAGGCGGATCACGAACCGTCGGCCGTGCACGCCCGTGCGCTCGGCCATGGCGTCCAGCAGGTCGGCCGGCATCCGCAGCGGATCGCGTCCGCGGGAGACCGGAACCTGGTGCCCGGCCACGACGGCGGCCAGCGCGATGGTGTGTTCGGCGCCGCGCCGATCCAGCACTGTCATGGCCCGATCGTCCGCCGCGAGCACGTAGCCGACGACGTCGCGGGTGCCGCCCTCGGGCACCGTGAACCGCACTGTCACCCGTACCCCGGGTCGGGTTGGGACGCGGTGCGGCTTTTCGCGGTCGAGTGAGTTCATCGGTTGTACAGTAGGCGACGAAGCGTCGCCAGAGGAGCCAATCGACATGACCTACGTGATCACCTTGCCCTGCGTGGATATCAAGGATCGCGCGTGCGTCGAGGAATGCCCGGTCGACTGCATCTACGAGGGCAACCGGATGCTCTACATCCATCCCGACGAATGCGTCGACTGCGGGGCCTGCGAGCCCGTCTGCCCGGTCGAGGCGATCTACTACGAGGACGACGTCCCCGCCGACCAGGCCGAGTACTACGACATCAACGTCCACTTCTTCGACGAGATCGGCTCGCCCGGCGGCGCCGCCCGTCAGGGGCCGATCGACTACGACCACCCGACCGTGGCGGCCCTGCCGCCGCAGGGCGAGTGAGCCTCGCGGGCCGGCTCCCCGACTTCCCCTGGGATTCGCTGGCGGACGCCCGCGCCCTGGCGGCCTCCCATCCGGGCGGCCTGGTCGATCTCTCGGTCGGCACCCCGGTCGATCCCACCCCCGGGCTCGCGCAGCGGGCGCTGCGCGAGGCGTCGGACGCTCCCGGCTACCCGACCACCTGGGGAACCCCCGCGCTGCGCGCGGCCATCGTCGACTACCTCACCAGCCGCTGGCGGGCTCACGGCCTGACCGAGCATGGCGTGCTGCCGGTGATCGGCACCAAGGAACTGGTCGCCTGGCTGCCCACCCTGCTCGGGCTGTCGGAGGCCGACACCGTGGTGTATCCCGAGATCGCCTACCCGACCTACGAGGTGGGCGCCCGCATCGCCCGGGCGAACCCGGTCGCCTGCGACGATCCGTCTGAGATCGCCGGGCTGCGGCCGGGGCTGGTCTGGATCAACTCCCCGGCCAACCCGCACGGACGGATCCTCAGCCTGGACGAGACCCGGGCCTGGGTCGAGGCCGCCCGGAGCGTGGGCGCGGTGCTGGCCAGCGACGAGTGCTACGGGGAGTTCGGCTGGGAGGCCGAGCCGGTCTCCGTGCTCGACCCGCGGATGAACGACGGCTCGCTGGACGGGCTGCTGGCCGTCCACTCGCTCTCCAAGCGGTCGAACGCGGCCGGGTACCGGGCCGGCTTCGTCGCCGGCGATCCGGCCCTGATCGGCCCGCTGCTGGAGGTGCGCAAGCACGCCGGGATGATGCTGCCCGCCCCGATCCAGGCCGCGATGGTTGCGCTGCTCGGTGACACCGGCCACGTGGACGACCAGCGCGAGCGGTACCTGCACCGACGTGCCCTGCTGCGTCCTGCGTTGGAGGCCGCCGGCTACCGGGTGGAGTACTCCGAGGGCTCGCTCTACCTGTGGTGCACCCGTGGCGAGCACTGCCGCGCCAGCATCGACCACCTCGCCTCGCTGGGCATCCTGGCCGCCCCCGGCGACTTCTACGGCCCGGCCGGCGAGCAGTTCGTCAGGGTGGCGCTGACCGCCACCGACGAGCGGATCGCGGCGGCCGCCGCGCGGCTGCGCGGCTAACCCGCTGGGACGTAGCCGGCGTCCGCCACGGTCCGGGTGCCGTCGGGGGAGAGCAGCCACTCCATCACCTGCCGGGCCGGGCTGTCGGCGGGCTCGTCGGCCCGGATGATCACGAAGAAGTCGTTCACGTACGGATACTTGCCAGCGCCGATCGTCTCGTGGGAGGGCATCACGTCTCCGATGCCGAGCATCCGGATGCCCTCCACCGCGTACATGTTGGCCAGGTAGTAGTAAACCGAGTAGCCCAGCGCGTTGCCGGAGTTGGCGTAGTCGGAGACTCCTTCGATGATGCCGCCCATGTCGTCGGTGACGAGTTCGGAGGGCGCCTTGGCCATTGTCCGGTCGCCCATCACATACTTGCGCATCAGCGCCTGGGAGCCGGATTCCTCGGTCCGCTGGTAGGCGACGATCCCGATGTCGTCGCCGCCGACCTGTTTCCAGTTGGTGATCCTGCCGGTGTAGATGTCGCGCAACTGCTCGGTGGTGAGCGAGGTGACCGGGTTGGCTGCGTTGGTGAAGAACACCAGGGCGTCACGCCCGATCGGGTGGGATTCGAGCTTCACCCCGGAGTCTTCGACCTCCTGCTTCACGGTGGCGTTGGCCTCGTAGACCAGCAGCAGGTCGGTCTCGCCGGCGACCAGTGCCCGGTAGGCGTTCGGGGTCGTGGTCACCTGGACGGCATTGTCCGCCTCGGCTGCCGAGGCGCCGGTCAGCCGCTGGATCACCAGCGAGATCAACGGGATGTTCGCGGTAGAGCCGTCGAACCGGGGCAGGGTCTCGAAGCTGAACGGGTGGCTGGACGGCTCCGGGGTGTCGGGCTGGGTGGGCACGCTCGGCGAGGACGGCGGGGCCGGATCGGAGGACGTGCTCGGGGTCGGCTGCGTAGCCGGGGTGCACGCCGTGAGCGTGAGTGCGAGCGCGGCGGCGATACCGATCAGGCGGGCGGTCATGTCAGTCCTCCAGGGTGGTGTAGCGGCTTTCGCGGTAGAGCCAGCGGCCGGCCTCGTCGATGAAGCCCTGATGGCTGCCGGCCGTCGCCCAGTAGTAGCCCGAGGCGGTGTCCCGCACCGCCCCCTCGACCCCGGTGACATCGCGGAACTCCGTCCGTTCGCCGTCGGCCCGGTAGACGGCGGGTGGCGCGGCGGCCACCTCGGGGCCGCACCTGATCCAGGCACCCACCGTCTCGCAGTAGGACGGCCGGTCGAGGGCGAAGGTGATGCCGGTGGCTGCATCGTGAATGCGGGTCGCCGGCCCCTCCGGCGGGGCGTCGGAGAACTGCGTGGGGCTCAGGGCCCGGTCGAAGCCCTCCGGAGGATCGATCAGCCTGCCCTCGGGCAGCAGCAGGACCTGCGGCGGGCCGGCGTGCGGATGGACGTCGCAGACCGTCGGCGAACTCCAGCCGCAGCCGGTCGTCTCGGCCACCCCGGGTTCGAGGATGACCCGCAGGTCCAGCCCGAGCAGACCCGGGTCGCTCTGATGGAGCGCGTCGGGTTCGACCTGGTAGCCCCACTGGGTGGCGTAAACCCGGGCCCAGTCGCCACCCACCCGCTGGAAGGCGGTGTCGATGAAGTGGACGCTGGTGTCGTCCCCGACCACCGCGTACCCGGCCTGGAAGGGATCGGCCCGTCGGAAGGCCGGTTCGAGGGCCCAGCCACCGGAGCGATCGAGGTAGCCGTTCAGCGGCGCCTCCTCGGGTTCGGCGTAGGTGTCGATCGGCACGGTGCTGGCCGGGATCAGGGCAAGGTCGGCCGGGCTCGCCGAAGCGTCGGGGTAGCCGGCCAGGAAGCCGGGGTGCGGGGTCTTCTCGCCCGTGACCAGATCGAGGAAGTACTCGCCCTTGGCGCGATGGACGTTCACCGTCCTGCGGTCGATCGTGGTGACCGTGCGTCCCGGCTTCGCCTCGATCATCGTCTCGCCGGAGCGAAGGTCGAACAGCCCGGAGCCGAACTCGAGGGGCCCGATCTCGCTGCTGTGGGTCACAAAGACGGCGTGGGTATCGCCCACGCAGTCGGCGAATCGACCCGGGACATGGCCGATCACCTCGCCGGAGAGATCGAGGATGTCGGCCGGCGCGGTGCCCGAGCCGGCCAGGACGAGGGCTGTCCGGCCGGCGTCGTCCCGGCAATAGCTGAACCACGCGTAGCGGGGTGGCACGACGGGGGTGCCCTGGACGTCGATGAAGCCGTACTGGATCTGCTCGGTGGCCCAGCCCTCCAGACCGATGGTCCGGGTCGACGTGGTGGGCCATAGCATCGGCCCGCCGTCGGCAGCTGGCATGGCCGATGGGCCGGAGTAGCCGGTCGGAGCCGGGGCCGGTGGGGTAGGGCTTGCTGCCGGGGGAGAAGGGCTCGGGAACCGGGACGCGGTCTCGGAGGGCTGTGGTGTGCCGGGAGTGCAGGCGGCCAGCGTCAGAGCGGCGGCCGCCAGCGCCGCGGCGCCGCGTCCCGGGTGCGTCCTCACACCCACGAGCATTGCCCGGTCGCAGACGGCGGGTGGGCTTCACAGCGAACTCTTTGCCTATTATCAGTGGTTGGTCGAGGGTGTCATCGGTGGGTCGAGGGTTACGACCGCGAGAATGTCCTCATTAGCTGAGATTTCGCCAAGGCTTCGTTAGTAAGCCTTCCTTCCCCTGCCCGGGTCGAGGACCATGGTTTGGTGCTTGGACGGCTCCTCCCTGCGGTGACCCTGGCGGCAGCCATGCTCATCGTCGCGAGCCCGGCCTTCGCGAACCGGCCGGCCATGCCGGCCGCCGACGGCAAGCCGATGCTGTGGCCCACGGCCACCACGACGAGCGAGGTCACCGAACGCGGCCCGCTCGAGGTCACCCGCCACGGATTCGTCGACGCCGGCGGCTCGCTGGTGATCCCGCCCCGCTACAGCTCGTACTCCTACTGCGGCGATGCCGACGGCCGTCCGCTCGCCGTGCTGGCCACCGACGGCCACGGCTCCGACCTGCTCGATCTGACCGGCGAGATCGTCGGCCACGTGGACGCCCAGTACGCCGAGTGCGCGGGAGCCGACTACCTGATCGTCGCCCAGCAGGTGTCCGGCCGATGGGGGATGGGCGTTGTCGAGGCGGCGACCGGGGACGAGGTGCTCGAGCCGTCCGGCCGGGTGAAGGTCGAAGCGATCTCGCCGGGCCTGGTGAACGTGTCCCGACCCGGCGGAGAGTATTTCCTCGAACTCGCGACCGGTGTGAGAACCACGCATCCGGGCTGGGTGACGGTGGCCGCCCAGGAGCCGGGTGCCCCCGCGATCCCGGCGGCGACCAAGCGCTCGCCCGCCGGGAAACCCAATGGCAAGCTCGGCTATGTCGACCGGACGGGGGCGTGGCTGATAGCTCCCGAGCTGGACGCCGCCAGCCAGTTCCGCAGTGGCTACGCCGTGATCGAGCAGAACGGCCGGCAGACCTTCCTGGATGTCGGCCTGCGGCGCGTCGGCGGAGAATGGGATCGGATCCGCGCGGTCACGGTGCCGACCGCGGTGGGCGAGCAGGTGGTCGGCTACTGGGTGGAGGCGGGCGGCCGCCGCGGCCTGCTCGGCCCCGACCTGCAGACCGTCGTGCAGGCCGGCCCGGGGCAGATCGACTGCCAGCCGGGCGCCGGCGGCGCCTGCGCGGTGGTGGCGCCCGATGGCAGCGCCGACATGGTGCGGCTTCCCGGAGGTGGGGCGACTCCGCTGCCACCCGGGTTCGACCGCGTCCTGACGGCCGGTCTGGTCGGCGATGGCGCGACGTCCGAAACGAGGACGAGCCGGATCCGCTCGGTGGACACCGGTCGCGCGGTCACGCTGCCCGGTCAGGCCTCCTGCCAGGGCGCCGGCGAGCTGTTCGTCGTCTGCCCCGGATCCCTGGTGGTCGACGCCGACGGCGATCGTTCCGAGTTCAGTGACGTGATCGCCGTCCCCGACGTCTCCGGCGGTGTGGCCTACTACTGGGTGACCTCCGACCGCGAGCAGGGCTTCCTCGACTCCGCCGGCCGCTGGCGTTACCGCCTCGCTACCCCGGGAAGGTGAGATTGACCGTGGTCGCTCCGGCAGGATCGCCGGGGCCGTGCCAGCTGGCCGGTGCCCAGGGATCGTGTGTCCAGCCCCACTTGCCCACGGTGACGCCGGCCAGCCCGTAGCGCTGGGTGCCGGCGATCGCGGCGTGGGCGACCGACCAGGCGACATCGGTGCTCTTGGTGGTGACCGTGATGCCGGCGTCGGTGGCGGCGATCGTGACGGTCTTGCCGTAGGTCTTCTTGAGGTAGTCGGCCATGCCTTCGGGGTCGGCATCGCCGGGGGAGCGCACCGCGCAACTGAAGGATGCCGGAGTCTGGCCGGTGAGCGCGCTGGCCAGGGTGCGGGCCTTGGGGACGTGCTTGCGGTAGGCCTGCGGGTGGGCGCTGCGCTGTACGGCTTGGGCGATGTCGTTCAGGTCACCGTCCTCCCAGCCCTTCACCTTGACCAGTGCCTTGTAGAAGGCGGTCGCGGAGTACCACGGGTCCATGATCTCCTCGATGCTGCCCCAGCCCTGCGAGGTGCGCTGCTGGAACAACCCCACCGAATCGGCGTGCCCGTAGTCGAGGTTGCGGAGCCCCGATTCCTGATACGCGGTGGCCAGCGCGATGCTGGCGGCCCGTGGCGCGAGCCCGCGTTTGACCGAGATGCCGGAGATCAGCGCCGCGTAGTAGGCCTGGTCGGGGTCGAGCGTGGTGGTGTTGCCCTGGACGGTCGCGGTGCAGCGATCGTCGATCGGCAGGGGCACCTTGTGATACGCCGCCCAGGCGACGATCGCACCGACCACCACCAGCGCGCACGCGGACACCCCGACGAGCACCTTTGCCACCAGGGCCCGGGGACGTCGGTGCTTAGTTGGCATGCAGTTCCGCGTTGAGTTCGACGCCGATACCGGCCCGTTGCAGCGCCTCGACCGCACCGGTGGTCGAGTTGCGCCGGAACAGCAGCCCCGAGCGTCCCGACAGCGCAGCCGCCTTGACCACCTGGCCGTCGAGCAGCACCTTCGTCCCAGCGGTGACGTACAGCCCGGCCTCGACGACGCAGTCGTCGCCCAGCGAGATGCCGAGCCCCGATTCGGCACCCAGCAGGCAGCGCTCGCCGAGGGTGATCTGCTCCTGCCCGCCACCCGACAGCGTGCCCATGATGGACGCGCCGCCGCCGATGTCGGTGCCGTCGCCCACGACGACCCCGGCCGAGATCCGGCCCTCGACCATGGAGGTGCCCAGGGTGCCGGCGTTGAAGTTGACGAAGCCTTCGTGCATCACGGTGGTGCCGGCCGCCAGGTGGGCGCCGAGCCGCACCCGGTCGGCGTCGGCGATCCGGACGCCGGCGGGAACCACGTAGTCGACCATGCGGGGGAACTTGTCCACCCCGAAGACGGTCACCTGGCCGCGGCCACGCAGCGCGAGCCGGGTCTGCTCGAAGCCGTCGGCCAGGCAGGGGCCGTGGTTCGTCCAGGCGACGTTCACCAGCACGCCGAAGATGCCGGTGAGGTCGATGCTGCGCGGGACGCACAGTCGCGCGCTCAGCAGGTGAAGCCGCAGGTAGGCGTCCGGGACGCCGGCCGGTGGTTCGTCCAGATCGATCTCGACCAGCAGCACCTCGGTCCGCACCCGGCGGTCGTCATCCCTGCCGGACGCCGCCACCAGGGCTGCCGGCGCCTCGCTGCCGTCGTGCGCGCCGAGGGCGGGCGCGGGAAACCAGGTGTCGAGCACCTGGCCGGATTCGTGGATGGTGGCAAGGCCCCAAGCGGCAGCGGGTCTGGTCATGGTGGCCAGCGTACCCGCGCCGCCGTGAGCGCCGGCCCCGGACTCCGGCGCCGAGAATCCGGCCGGGCACCGAACCCCCACCGGATGAGGAAGCCCGGGCAGGCCGTAGGATTCCCGGCATGAGCCTCACCCCGCGCGGAGACCTGGTCGAGTTGTTCCGGGGCATCGTCGACATCGAATCGGTCAGCGGCAACGAGGGGCCGCTGGCGGACGCGATCGAACAGGCGCTGGCCGGCCTCGACCACCTGGACCTGGTGCGCGACGGGGACACCCTGATCGCCCGCACCGACCTGGGGCGGGCCCAGCGGGTGGTGATCGCGGGCCATCTCGACACCGTGCCGGTGGCGGCGAACCTCCCTTCCCGGCTGGCCGACGGCATGGTTCACGGCCGCGGCACGGTCGACATGAAGGGCGGGGTGGCCGTGATGCTGCAGGTTGCGGCACTCGCGACCCAGCCCACCCGGGACGTCACCTGGATCTTCTACGACCACGAAGAGGTGGCCGCCGCCGACAACTCGCTCACCCGGATCGCCGCGACCCGGCCCGAGGCGCTGGTGGGCGACTTCGCCGTGCTGATGGAGCCGACCTCCGCCCAGATCGAGGGCGGCTGCCAGGGCACGCTGCGCTACGTGGTGACCACCCGCGGGAAGGCCGCCCACTCCGCGCGCTCGTGGATGGGCCGCAACGCGATCCACGACATCGGCGAGGTGCTGCGGCGGTTCGAGAGCTACGTTCCGCGCACCGTGGAGGTGGACGGCCTGACCTACCGCGAAGGCATGAACGCCGTGCAGATCGGCGGCGGGATCGCCGGCAACGTCATCCCCGATCGCTGCGCGGTGACGGTGAACTTCCGGTTCGCCCCGGACCGGGACGAGGCCGATGCCGTCGCCCACTGCCGCGAACTGATGGCCGGTTACGACCTGGAGGTGATCGACTTCGCGCTCGGCGCCCGCCCCGGGCTGGATCGTCCGATCGCGCAGGAGTTCCTGGCCGCGGTGGGCGGCACGCCGGTGGCCAAGTTCGGCTGGACCGATGTCGCGCGGTTCAGCGCGCTCGGCACCCCCGCCGTCAACTACGGCCCGGGCGATCCGCTGAAGGCCCACGCCGATGACGAGGCCTGCCCGGTGACCGATCTATACACCTGTCGAGAGGCGCTCTTGCGCTGGCTGGGCTGACCGGCCACCACTCGTCCGTCGCCCTGGTTCGGCGGTGGCGGCGCGTCTGGGGGCGGGAATTGGGCGCCGGCTCCCGACTCTGCGCTGCGATGTGAGCCATGATGGGGCGATGAGCAAGCCGATGCGCACCCAGGGCCCGGTGGTTCGCCGCGCCGAGACCGCAGATCCGATCACGCTGGACGAGTGGCTGCTGGCCAACCGGGGAGACACCGAATGGGCGCATGCCGACCCGTGGCGGGTGCTGCGCATCCAGGCGGAGTTCGTCGAGGGGTTCGGCACGCTGGCCGATCTCGGCCCGGCGATCAGCGTCTTCGGCTCGGCCCGGACCTCGCGCAAGCACCGCTACTACGCCGAGGCGGTGGCGATCGGCGGCCTGCTGGCCCAGGCTGGCTTCGCGACCATCACCGGCGGCGGTCCCGGCATCATGGAGGCCGCGAACAAGGGCGCCTTCCAGGCCGGGGGAGCGTCGGTGGGGCTGGGCATCGAGTTGCCCTTCGAGCAGGGCATCAACAAGTACGTCTCGCTGGGCATCAACTTCCGCTACTTCTTCGCCCGCAAGGTGATGTTCCTGAAGTACTCCCAGGGCTTCATCGTGATGCCCGGCGGGTTCGGCACCTTCGACGAGTTCTTCGAGGCCGCCACCCTGGTGCAGACCCGCAAGGTGCGATCCTTCCCGATCGTGCTGTACGGCAGCGAGTACTGGTCGGGGATGCTGGACTGGCTGCGCGGGACGATGCTCGACTCCGGCTACATCGGGGCGGGGGACCTGGATCTGTTCCAGCTCGTCGACGATCCCGCGGAGGCGGTGCGGCTGGTCACCCGTCCGGTCGTCCAGCCCTCGCCGGACGACGGCTACCAGATGTCCTGACCCCGCCGGCGCGGGCTCGGCCCACCGTGGGGCCTACCATGGAGGGATGGAGTGGTTCCTGTGGATGATCGCGGTGGCGATCCTGGGGCTGGGGGCGGTCGCCGCCAGCGGCCGGTTGGGCGAGTTGCCGCCCACCGTCACCGACACCCCGGTTCCACATGTGCCCGAGGGCGAACTGGACGGCGACGACCTGCGTTCCGCACGCTTCGCCGTGGTGACCCGGGGCTACTCGATGGCCCAGGTGGACGAGCTGCTCGACCGGCTCGCGCGCCAGCTGGATCGGACCCCGCCGCGGCAGCCGGCCGCCCCCGCGCGTAGCGGAGCCGGCGAATCGCCCCAGGCCGAGATCGATTGACACCCCGATAGCGCCGTCGCGGCGGCGAGTGTCAGCGCGGGATGGAATAATGGAGACGTTCGATCCCAGTTGAGCAAGTGAGGTATGCAATGGCCGCGATGAAACCACGCACCGGAGATGGCCCGATCGAGGTTGCCAAGGAGGGACGTGTGATCGCCATGCGGATTCCTGCCGAGGGTGGCGGGCGGCTGGTGATCGAGCTGAACGCCGCGGAGGCGGCGGAGCTGCGTGAGGCCCTGGACGGCGTCGTCACCGCCTGATTCGACCAAGCACGAGGCCCCGAGGAGACATCCTCGGGGCCTTTGCGTTGCTCAGCGGCTCCGGTGGTACTCGATGGCCTTGTCGTAGACGGCGATCGTCTGCTGGGCGATGGCCTCCCAGGAGAACTCATCGATGCAGCGCTGCCGCCCGGCCAGGCCGTAGGCCCGCGCCTTGGCGGGATCGCGGGTCAACGCGTTGAGCTGCTCGGCGAAACTGGCCTCGAAGTCGGCGACATAGGCCGGATCGCCGGCCTGCTTGGGATCGTAGGGCACCAGGGTGCCAGTCTCCCCGTCCACCACGACCTCGGGGATGCCGCCCACCGCGCTGGCGACCACCGCGGTCTCGCAGGCCATGGCCTCCAGGTTGACGATGCCCAGCGGTTCGTAGATCGACGGGCAGGCGAACACGGTCGCATGGGTGAGCACCTGGCGAACCGACGCCCGCGGCAGCATCTCCTGCACCCACTTCACGCTGCCGGCGCGCACCTTGTTGAGCTCGGCGAAGGCGGTGTCGAACTCGGCGGCGATCTCCGGGGTGTCCGGGGCGCCGGCGAGCAGCAGCAGCTGGGTGTCCGGGTCGAGCTGCTGGGCGGCCCGCACCAGGTGCACCAGGCCCTTCTGCCGGGTGATCCGTCCGACGAAGACGATCAGCGGACGATCCCGGTCCACGCCCAGCTCATCGACGACATCGGTGGCGTGGTCGGGCTTGAACTCGTCGGGGTCGATGCCGTTCTTCACCACGTGGACCCGGTCGGGATCCAGCTCCGGGTAGCTCTCCAGCACGTCGCCGCGCATGCCGGCGCTCACCGCGATCACCGCGGCGGCGTCGGCGAAGGCCGTCCGCTCCGCCCAGGAGGAGACCCGGTAGCCGCCGCCCAGCTGCTCGGCCTTCCACGGCCGGTGCGGCTCCAGCGAGTGCGAGGTCACCACGTGCGGCACGTCGAGGAACTTCGAGCCGACCAGGCCGGCGAAGTTGGCGTACCAGGTGTGGGAGTGGATGACGTCGGTGGCCGGGTCGATGGCGTTTGCCATGGCCACGTCGGCGCCCAGCACCCGCAGCGCGGCGTTGGCGCCCTCGGGGAAGGTCTCCGGATGAGCCGTCGCGCCATCGCGCGGCTCGCCCATGCACTGGACCTCGACGTGGTCGGCGAACTTACGCAGTTGCGGGACCAACTGGCCCACGTGCACTCCAGCGCCGCCATAGATAAACGGGGGGTATTCCCGGGTGAGGATAGATATGCGCAGTCCCATGCCCGAGATGGTGTCACACTGGCCGCGTAGTGGACACTATTTCGCCAATTTGTTTGTGGAGACCGGGTGGACGCCGTAGGTTCTGTCCATGATCAATCGACCGAACGTCCTGTCGATCGTCCTAGCCGGTGGCGAGGGCAAGCGGTTGATGCCGCTGACCGCTGATCGGGCCAAGCCTGCCGTTCCCTTCGGAGGCACCTACCGCCTGATCGACTTCGTCCTTTCCAACCTGGCGAACTCCGATCTGACCAAGATCTGCGTGCTCACCCAATACAAGTCCCACTCGCTGGATCGCCACGTCTCCCAGACCTGGCAGATCGAGTCGATGCTGGGCAGCTACGTCACCTCGGTGCCCGCGCAGCAGCGCACCGGCAAACAGTGGTTCCTGGGCAGCGCGGACGCCATCTACCAGTCGATGAACCTGATCAACGACGAGGAGCCGGATTACGTCGTGGTGTTCGGCGCCGACAACATCTATCGGATGGACGTCGAGCAGATGGTGAACGCCCACATCGACTCCGGCCTGGACTGCACGGTGGCGGGCATCCGGGTACCACGCTCGGAGGCCAGCGCCTTCGGCATCATCGACGCCGACGCGTCCGGCAAGATCGCCCAGTTCCTGGAGAAGCCGGCCGATCCGCCCGGCCTGCCCGACAGCCCGGAGGAATCCTTCGCCTCGATGGGCAACTACGTGTTCTCCCGCGAGGCCTTCGTGGACGCCCTGGTCGCCGACGCGGCGGACGACGACTCCCGGCACGACATGGGTGGCAACATCATCCCCGGGTTCGTGGCCGCCGGACGGGCGCAGGTCTACGACTTCCGCGAGAACAAGGTCCCGGGCTCGACCGAGAAGGATCGCAACTACTGGCGCGACGTCGGCACCATCGAGGCCTACCACTCCGCCCACATGGATCTGGTCTCGGTGGAGCCGGAGTTCAACCTGTACAACCGCCGGTGGCCGATCTGGACGCAGCAGGCACAGTTGCCGGGCGCGAAGTTCACCCTGCGCGGCACCGCAGAGGATTCGATCGTCGGCTCGGGCTGCATCATCTCCGGCGGCGACGTCGACCGCTCCGTCCTCTCGCCGAACGTGATGGTGGACAAGTGGGCCCGCATCGAGGAGGCCGTGATCTTCGGCGGCTGCCGGATCGGACGCAATGCTGTGGTGCGCCGGGCGATCCTGGACAAGAACGTCATCGTGCCCGACGGCGTCGAGATCGGGACGAACCCCGAGCACGACCGGGCCCGTGGCTTCTACGTCGAGAACGGCATCACCGTCGTCCCGAAGAACATCAGGGTGCCGGCCAACAACTGACCCGCGAACACGAAAGGGCTCCGGAGGCTGATGCCGGCCGGAGCCCTTCTCGTTCTCCCCTGGGGGTCAGTTCTTGGTGGCCACCAACAGGCCGTCGCCGACCGGGAGCAGCGCCGAGGTGAAGCCCTCCAGCTCGCGGACGGCCTCCAGCGCCTCGCGGACGATCAGCGGCTCGTCGTCCTCATTCGCCGGGTCGGCCACCTGGCCGTTCCACAGCGCGTGATGCAGCACGAGGATGCCGCCGGAGCGCAGCAGGCGCACGGCCTGGGCGACGTACTCGACGTACTCCAGCGGGTCGCCGTCGATGAAGACCAGGTCGTAGGCCGCATCGGTGAGCTTCGGCAGCACCCCGAGCGCATCGCCGGCGATCAGCCGGGCGCGCTGCCGCGGCACGCCGGCGTCGGTCAGGACCTCGCGGGCGGCCAGTTGCAGTTCGGTCTCGTTGTCGATGCTGGTGAGGACGCCGTCGGGTGCCATGCCGGCCAGCAGCGCGACAGCGGACACCCCGGTTCCGGTGCCCACCTCGGCCACGGCATGGGCCCGGAGGGTCGCGGCCAGGAAGGTGAGGGTCGCGGCGGCCGCCGGCCCGATCGGGCTCACCCCGCGGTCGGCGGCATGCTCGCGGGCCGACTGCGCGGCGGGCGACAAGGGAAGATAGGCGTCGGCGAAAGCTTGGTTGGCCGCCGCGGCGGATCCAGCCGCCGCCCTGTGCTGAGGACTCACGCGATCACCCTACGCGACCGGCTTCACCGCTGTCCCGGCAGCGGCGTCCGACGGGCCGCAACCCTCGACTCGCCGTTGAACTGACCGGTGGCATTAGGCTTTGCCCATGATCCAGCCCCCCTTCGGACGGTTGCTCACCGCCATGGTCACGCCGTTCGGCTCCGACGGCAGCGTCGATCTCGAGCAGGCACGCCGCCTGGCCGCCTACCTGGTGGACGTTCAGCGCAACGACGGGCTGGTGATCAACGGGACCACCGGAGAGGCCCCCACCACCACCGATGCCGAGAAGCAGGCGCTGCTCGAGGCGGTCGTCGACGAGGTGGGGGATCGTGCCCACGTGGTCGCGGGCGTCGGCACCTTCGACACCCACCACACCCTGGAGCTGGCCGGCCAGGCCGTCGCAGCCGGGGCCGACGGGTTGCTGGTCGTCACCCCGTACTACTCCCGCCCACCGCAGGACGCCGTCGCTGCCCACTTCCTCGCGGTGGCCGATGCCTGTGACCTTCCCATCCTGGTCTACGACATCCCGCACCGCGCCGGAACCGCGGTCGAGACCGCGACCCTGACGACGCTCGCCGCCCACCCGCGCATCGTCGGGGTGAAGGATGCCAAGGGGCTCCCGGTCGCCTCCGCCCAGGTGATCGCCCAGACCGGCCTGGCCTATTACGCCGGCGACGATGCGATGACACTGCCCCTGCTGGCGGTGGGCGGGGTCGGCGTGGTCGGCACCTCCACCCACTTCACTGGGGCACGGGCGAAGACGATGATCGACTCCTTCCTCGCCGGCGACCTGCCCGGCGCGGTGGCCCAGAACGCTGCCCTGCTGCCGGTGTTCACCGGGGTGTTCGCCACCCAGGGCTGCATGCTGGTCAAGGCGGGGCTGGCCGCCCGCGGGTTCGCGCCCGGTGGCCTGCGCCGTCCGCTGCTGGAGGCGTCCGAGGCCGAGACCGCGGCCTTCGTCGCGCTGCTGGATGCCGCCGGGCTCTGACCCGGGGCGGGGCCGCGGGCCGAGAGGCATAGGCTGAGGGCGTGCCTGACTTCAACGCCGCAGAGGTTGTGCTGCTCGCGGTGCTGGCGGTCATCATCTTCGGCCCCGAGAAGCTCCCCGAGCTGGCGCGCAAGGTCGCCCGGGTCGTCAACTACCTGCGCGGCATAGCCAACGACGCCCGGGGCCAGCTGCGCGAACAACTCGGGCCGGAGTTCGACGACATCCAGCTCTCCGATCTCAACCCCAGGACGCTGGGCACCAAGCTGCTGGGCGAGGACGGCACCCGCGAGATCTCCGAGGCCGGCCGGATGGCGTCGGCCACCGCGTCCGAGCTGTCGAAGACGGTCAGCGGACAGGGCGAGGCAGTCAACCCGCCGGCCTCCGACCGGCCTTCGCAACCGGCCGCCCGCAGGGTCGCCTTCGACCCCGAGGCGACCTAGGGGCCAGCAGGCCCAGGCGGCGCTGCGGCTACGCCGGACGTGGTTGAGGCGGTAGCCTCCCAGGTGTGAATGGAGCAACCTCGGCGATCTTCGTCTCGCGGATCAGAGGCCTGCCGATGCTCGACCCCAACGGCGATCACGTCGGGCGGGTTCGCGACGTCGTGATCGAGAACCGCGCCGGCAACCGGGCTCCCCGGGTGAAGGGACTGGTGGTCGAACTCTTCGCTGCCCGGCGGATCTTCTATCCGATGGCCAGGGTGCGCTCGATCGACGCCCATCAGGTGATCGTCTCCGGCCTGGTGAACACCCGCCGGTTCAAGGAACGCGACGGCGAGGTGCTGGTGATCGGCCGCCTCCTGGACCGCACCGTGACCCGGGCGTCCGCGACGACGCCGGAATCCGTCTTCGACGTGGCGATCCGGCGCATCCGGGCGCGGGAATGGGAGGTCTCCGAGGTCGCGTTGCGCGAGCAGAGCCGGCGTCCCTTCGCACGTGGGCACGTGACGGTCGTCGACTGGTCGGAACTGCCCGAGTTCATCCAGGCTCCGGCCGTCCGCGACGCCGAGCAACTGGTAGCCCGTCTGGCCGAACTCAAGCCGGCCGACGTGGCGCGGGAACTGCACGACATGGATCCCGGCACCCGTGCCCAGGTGGTGCAGGCGATGGACGACGAGGATCTCGCCGAGGCGCTGGAGGAGCTGCCCGAGGACGAGCAGGTCGCGGTGATCGCGACCCTCGACCGGGAACGCGCAGCGGACGTGCTGGAGGAGATGGATCCGGACGACGCCGCCGACCTGATCGCCGAACTCGACACCGAGGTGGCCGAGGACATCCTGGAGAAGATGGCGCCCGAGGAAGCCAAGGACGTCCGGACGCTGCTCTCCTACGACGCCGCCACAGCCGGCGGTCTGATGAACCCCGAGCCGGTCATCCTGGCCGCCGACGCGACCGTGGCCGATGCGCTGGCCGCCGTCCGGCAGGAGGCGATCACGCCAGCGATGGCGGCGCTGGCGTTCATCTGCCGCTCCCCGCTGGACACCCCGACCGGCCGCTATCTGGGCGCCGTCCACATCCAGCGGCTGCTGCGCGAACCGCCGTCCATCCTGGCGGCGAGCCTGATCGACCCGGACATCACGCCGCTGGCGCCGACCTCGAACGTCGCCCAGGTCTCCCGCTACTTCGCCACCTACGACCTGGTGTGCGCCCCGGTGGTGGATGCCGAGCGGCGCCTGCTGGGCGCGGTGACCGTGGACGACGTGCTCGACCACATCCTGCCCAACGACTGGCGCGGAGTGCAGCTGGATCGACTCGACGCGGAGGTGAGCGATGGCTAAGCAGGAACGCCTGGACACGCCCGGTCGTCGAAGCGGATGGTTTCCGCGGATGCGGGTGGGGGATGACGCCTTCGGGGACTTCGCCGAAGGCGCGGCCCGCTACATGGGCACCGGAAAATTCATCATCTGGATGTCGGTGTTCATCATCGGCTGGATCCTGTGGAACGTCCTGGTGGGGTTCCCGGACGAGTTCCCCTTCATCTTCCTCACTCTGCTGCTATCGCTGCAGGCCTCCTATGCCGCGCCGCTGATCCTGCTGGCGCAGAACCGGCAGGAGTCGCGTGACCGGGTGAGCCTGGAGCACGACCGTGAGGTGGCCGAGCAGTCCCGGGCCGACATGGACTTCCTGGCTCGTGAGATCGCCTCGCTGCGGCTGCGCATGAACGACGTCGCCACCCGCGACTTCATCCGCTCCGAGCTGAAGGATCTGCTGGCCGACCTGGATCAGCGCGAGAGCCAGGAGGCCGAGAAGCCGAAGCCCGGTGCCGAGGACTGAGGTGGGGATCCCGCCTTCGCGGGGATGACCCGGGGTGATCGCGGGGATTGGCCGTGATCGGTGCTGACAAGGGCCTAGGGTTGAGGCATGTCTGTTGTCAGCGCCGTGAATGAAGCCCTTGCCACCGTCATCGACCCGGAGATCCGGCGTCCGATCACCGAGTTGGGGATGGTCGAATCGGTGGCGGTGGATGCTGACGGCGTGGCCGCGGTCACCGTCCTGCTCACCATCGCGGGCTGTCCGCTGCAGTCGACCATCGAGAAGGACGTGACCCAGGCGGTGCTGTCCGTCGAGGGGATCGCGGACGTGAACCTCACCCTCGGGGTGATGAGCGACGAGCAGCGCGCCGAACTGAAGCAGCAGTTGCGCGGCGGCGTGGCGGATCGTGAGATCCCGTTCTCCCGGCCGGACAACCGCACCCAGGTGATCCTCGTCGCCTCCGGCAAGGGCGGGGTGGGAAAGTCGTCGGTGACGGTCAACCTGGCCATGGCGCTGGTAGCCAAGGGCAGGTCGGTGGGCGTGCTCGACGCGGACATCTACGGTCACTCGATCCCGCCGATGCTGGGGCTGGCCGATGCGGTCCCCACCTCGGTGGACGGGATGATCCTGCCGGTGCCGTCGCTGGGGATGTCGGTGATCTCGATCGGCATGCTGAAGGGCAGCCGCGATCAGGTGATCGCCTGGCGCGGGCCGATCCTCGACCGGGCGCTGCAGCAGTTCCTGGCCGATGTCTACTGGGGCGATCTCGACTTCCTGCTGGTCGACCTGCCGCCCGGCACCGGCGACGTCGCGCTCTCGCTGGGCCAGAAGCTGCCCAATGCCGAGGTGCTGGTGGTGACCACCCCCCAGCAGGCCGCGGCCGAGGTGGCCGAGCGGGCCGGCACGATGGCCTCCATGCTGGAGCAGAAGGTGCTCGGCGTGGTGGAGAACATGGCCTACCTCGATGTCACCTGCCCGGACTGCGACCGCACCCACCGGGTGGACGTCTTCGGCTCGGGCGGTGGCGAGGCGGTGGCGGAGACCCTGACCGAGCGGCTCGGCTACGAGGTACCGCTGCTGGCCGAGATCCCGATGGATCCGGCGATGTCGGCGGCCGGCGACGAGGGCGTTCCGCTGGTGGCGACGGACCCGTCGCATCCCTCGGCCGCGGCACTGAACGGCGTCGCCGATCTACTCGCCTCCCGCCGGATCAGCCTGATCGGCAAGAGCCTCAATCTCTCACCGGTCGGCTGACCCAAACGGATCCCGGCTCGATAAGGGATCGCGTTCCCGCCATTCGAATTCTCGATAGTTGTGCCCTCGCGCGCCCTGGTTTCCTACCGTGGACGGACCTTGCCCAAGCTCGGAGAACCAGGAGAGAACGTGGCGAAAATCGTCAAGGTCAAGTCGGGGAGCCCCTATGAGGAGCGCGAGAGCTATTCCCGCGTGGTGTGCGTGGACGACTGGATCTTCGTGTCCAATACCGCGGGCCGCAATTATGTGACCAGGGAGATGTCGACGGATCCCGTCGAGCAGTTGCGACAGGCGATGAAGAACGTGGAGGGGGCCCTGGCGGCGGTCGGCGCGACGCTGGCCGACGTCGTGCGCTCCCGGGTGACGATCCCGAACGTCGAGCACGCCTCCGACGTGATGGCGGCCGTGGGCGAGGTCTTCCGCGGGGTTGACCCCGCCAGCACCGTGCTGTGCAGCCCGCTGGGCGGGCCCGAGTACCTCGTCGAGGTGGAGATCACGGCCTACCGCGGTGCCTCCGCGTCGGCCCAGGAGCGGATCGTCGTCGACCTGTCGGCCTGATCCACGCAGTCGCCAGGGGGCGGTTCGGCAGCGGCCGGGCCGCCCCTTTCGGCTGTCGTGAGGCGGCGTCCGGGAACTCCGTAGCGATAAGCATTGACTTATCGGTTAACGCTTGAATCATATTGGACAGCTCATCGTGCGGCTTTCACCATTGACTCTCATCCGAGGGAATATCGAAGGAGGCCGGTGACATGGCGTTGCGACTGGGCGTGGACACGGGAGGTACCTTCACCGATGTCTGCCTCTACGACAACGAGTCGTCGGCCATCACCGTCGTGAAGGTCTCCACCACCCCCGCCAATCCTGGCCAGGGCGTCCTCGACGGGCTCGAGGCGTCGCTGCGGGCCGTCGGCGGCGAGCCGGTGGAGTCGATCGAGTACTTCGCGCACGGCACCACGGTGGCGACCAACGCGCTGCTGCAGGGACGCGGGGCGCGCGCCGGCCTGATCACGACCAAGGGCTTCCGCGACCTGCTGGAACTCGGCCGGCAGCGGCGTCCCCGGCTCTACGATCTCAAGGCGCAGAAGCCCGAACCGCTCGCCCCCCGCGATCTGCGTCGTGAGGTGGACGAGCGGGTGCGGTTCGACGGCTCGGTGGAGACACCGCTCGACCTCGATCAGGTGCGCGCCGAGATCCACCGGCTGCGCGACGCCGGGGTGGAAGCGGTCGCGGTGTGCTTCCTCTACAGCTACCTGCGGCCCGACCACGAGCAGCAGGTCCGGGAGCTCCTCGAAGCGGAGCTGCCGGACGCCTTCATCTCCATCTCCCACGAGGTGCTGCCCGAGTTCCGGGAGTACGAGCGGCTCTCCACCGTCATGGTCAACGCCTTCATCGGCCCGGTCATGCAGGGCTACCTCTCCCGGCTGCGAACCCGGCTCGGGGAGCGGGGGCTGCAGGTCATCCCGCACGTGACCCAGAGCAACGGCGGCATCATGTCCTTCGAGATGGCCGAGCGGCTTCCGGTCCGTACCGTGCTGTCCGGCCCGAGCACCGGCGTCGTCGGGGCCGCCCGGCTCTCGTCCGCGGCGGGCTACGACGACATCATCACCTTCGACATGGGCGGCACCTCCAGCGATGTCGCCCTGGTCAAGGACGGTCGCCCCACCGCCTCCAACGGCATGGTGCTGGACGGTCGTCCGGTGCAGGCGGCGATGCTCGACATCAACACGGTGGGCGCCGGTGGCGGCTCGATCGCGTGGACGGACGAGGGCGGGCACCTCAAGGTCGGTCCGCGCAGCGCCGGCGCCGACCCCGGGCCGGCCTGCTACGGCCTCGGCAACGACGAGCCCACCGTGACCGACGCGAACGTGGTGCTCGGGATTCTCAACCAGGAGGCACTGCTCGGCGGGTCGATGCCGATCGACGCCTCGCTGTCCTACGCGGCGGTCGAGCGGCTCGGGCGAAGGCTGGGGCTGGATCCGCTGGAGACGGCGCAGGGCATCATCAGCGTGGTGACGGCCAACATGGCGCGCGCGATCCGGGTGATCTCGGTGCAACGCGGCTACGACCCGAGCGACTACGCGCTGGTGGCCTTCGGTGGCGCGGGGCCGCTGCACGGGGCGCGGCTCGCCGAGGAGCTCGGAATGCGTCGCGTCATCATCCCGCAGCGGCCGGGCGCGCTCTCCGCGCTGGGGATGCTGATGACCGATCTGCGCTCCGACTTCACCCGCACCCGGATCACCCGGCTCACCGCCGACCTGGATCCGGCGCTGGAGGCCGACCTCACGGCGCTGACCGAGGACGCGATCGCCTGGTGCGAGCGCGAGCGCATCGCGGATTCCGCCCGGGAGATCCGCTGGGCGGCGGACCTGCGCTATGTCGGGCAGAACTACGAACTCACCCTCGAACTGCCCCGGGCAGCCCTGGATGCCAGCTGGGTCGCTCGGGCCTGCGAGGCCTTCCATCTGGCGCACCAGGCACGGTACGGGTACGACTCCCGGGATTCGGCGATCGAGCTCGTCACCGTCCGCGTCGAGGCCGTCGGTCAGGTGCCTCGCGCCGAGTTCCCGGTGGTCGAACCCACCGGAGCCCCGGTCGGCTCGGCCCGCATCGGCTCGCGGTCGCTCTACCTGCCCGAACTCGGTGACCGGGCGGACTGCCCGCTCTACGACCGGGTGCTGCTGCAACCGGGCCATGTCATCGAGGGCCCGGCGGTGATCGAGCAGTACGACACCACCTCCCTGATCCTCCCGGGCCAGCGCGCCGTCGTGGACGAGCGCCTGATCATCGTCACCGAGCAGACCGAGGAGCACCAGCGATGAGCACCAGCCTGAACACCACGCTGACCTCGATCCAGGTGGAGGTCATCGGATCCGCGCTGGAGTCGATCTGCGACGAGATGGGGGAGACGCTGGTTAAGGCCTCCTATTCCCCGAACATCAAGGAGCGGCGCGACTGCACGACCGCCCTGTTCGACGCGGACGGCCGCACCCTGGCGCAGGCCGAGCACATCCCGATCCACCTGGGATCGTTGATCGGCATCGTCGAAGCCGTCGTGAACGCCTACCCGCTCGACGACATCCGCGACGGCGACGCGTTCATCGGCAACGACCCCTACTCCGGCGGTGGCACCCACCTGCACGACATCGTGCTGGTGACCCCGATCTTCGTGGAGGGCCGGCTGCGGGCCTGGGCGTCCAACCTCGCCCACCACTCCGACTTCGCCGACCGGCAGCACAATCACATCTTCGAGGAGGGACTGCGCATCCCGCCGATGCGCTTCCTGCGCGACGGCCGGTACGTCGGCGAGATCCTCCGGCTGCTGCTGACCAACATGCACGTGCCGGACGAGCGGATGGCGGACTTCAACGCCCAGATCGCCTCCAACCGGCTCGCCGTCCTGCGCTACCAGGAGATCTGCCGCCGCTACGGCGCGGACACGATCGATGAGGCGGGCCGGCTGCTGCTGGACTACACCGAGCGCAAGACCCGGGCGGGGATCCTGGAGGTCCCCGACGGCGTCTACCGCTTCTCGGACACGCTCGACTACACCGGCTTCGACCAGACGCTGGAACTGTCGGTCACGATCACGGTCGACGGCGACGAGATGCGGCTGGACTTCGAGGCTCCGCCCCAGGTGCGGGCGGGCATCAACGTCGTCAGGACGGCGCTGCTGGCGACGGTCTACTACGCGATCAAGACCCTCATCGGCAGCGAGATCCCGTCCAATGCCGGCCTGCACCGGCCGATCCTGGTCACCGCCCCGGAGGGCTCGATCCTGAGCTCCGTGAGCCCGGCCGCCGTCAACGTCCGGACGATGACCTGCCAGCGTATCGTCGACCTCGTGCACGGCGCGCTCGCTGAAGCGCTCCCCGACCGCGTCACCGCCGCGGCCAACGGCGCGGTCGCCTCGATGGTGTTCTCCGGCGTCAATCCGGTCACCGGGCGGTTCTACGTCTACGGGGAGAGCATCGGGGGCGGGCTGGGCGCCAACTGCGATTTCGACGGCCTGGACGGGGTGCAGGCGCACATCACCAATACCTCGAACCTGCCGGTGGAGTCGCTGGAAGCGGAGTATCCGCTGACCGTGCTGCGGTACGAGTTGGTGGAGGGCTCCGGCGGCGCCGGCCGGCACCGCGGCGGCATGGGGATCCACCGCCAGATCCGCGCCGACCACGACGACTGCTACGCCGAACTCGAGACCAGCCGGATCCGCTCCCGACCCTGGGGGCTCTTCGGCGGGGGCGAGGGAACGGCCTCGCGCATCGAGGTCAACGGTGTCGAAACCGACGTTGTCCAGGTGGTGCTCGCGAGCGGCGAATCCGCGAGCATGTTCACGGCGGGAGGAGGTCCGCCGCCGCATCGCCGGTGCGCTGGCGGCAGTCCTGACGGCGGGTCTCGCGCTCGCCGGCTGTGCAGCGGATCAAGGCAGTACGCAGGCCCCGGGCGGTAACCAGACCCCGGGCGACACCCAGCCGCCGGCCGCCGAGCAGGTACTGCGCTTCGGCTTCTCGTCCGAACCGCCGCGGCCGTCCACCTTCGGTGGCACCGGCAGCACCGTGTCCTACCAGCTCTACGGGCTCATGCACCGCGGGCTCATGACCTACAGCGGCAAGGGCGAGGTCGTGCCCGCGCTGGCGGAGACCGTCGAGCAGGTGGATTCCCTCACCTACAAGTTCATGCTCCACGACGGCCTCACCTACCATGACGGCACGCCGCTCGTCGCCGATGACGTGCGCGCGGCGCTGCTGTGGTACGCCGATCCCGCGAACTCCGCGCGCAGCTATCCCGGGGTGCGGTTCATCAAGGACATCGCCATCGCCAGCGACACCGAGTTCACGATCACGCTGAACAGCGTGAACCTGTCGTTCCTGGAGTACCTGGCCGATCCGAGCGCCTTTATCGTCCCGCAGAACCAGTTGTCCGCCGATGTCGAGGCGACCAACGGCGCCGGTCCGTTCAAGCTCGAATCCTGGGACGAGGGCGTCGGCCTCGTCCTGACGAAGTTCGACGGGTTCTACGGCGCCGACGACGTCACCCTCGACCGGATCGACGTCTCCTTCTACAGCGACGCGACAGCCCGGGTGAACGCCCTGCTCAGCGGCGATGTCGACTTCATCGACTACGTGCCGTGGGAGAGCTATGACCAACTGGAGGCCTCCGGATTCGTCGTCCACGGCGAGGTCGGCGTGTTCCAGTCCGCGATCTTCAACGTGGAGACGGGCCCGTTCGCCGATCCCAAGCTGCGCCTGGCGGTCGCCTACGCGCTCAACCGTGAGAACGCGACCGCGGCCGCCTTCTTCGGCCACGGCACCTCGCTGTTCGGCGTTCCCGGTTCCGGACCCACCGGCGAGAACCTCTGGGAGTACAACCCGGAGCGCGCCAAGGAACTGCTCGCCGAGGCCGGCTACGCCAACGGCGGACCGAAGGTTCACCTGCTGAGCAACTCGACCTACGTGTTCCTGCGGGATCTCGCGCTGTCGGTCCAGGCCGACCTGGAGGCGGTCGGCTTCGAGGTGGAGTTCACCAGCCCGGATTGGCCGACGTTCACCGAGGAGGCCGTGGCGGGTAAGTACGACGTGACCGTCCAGGGCAATGTCGGCAATGTGCAGGATCCGGCCGGCTGGCTGCCGCGTCTGGTCCAGCCGCGGCCAGAGGCGAACAAGTCCTTCGGGTACAGCAACGCCGATCTGGATGCCGCGCTCGCCGAGGCGCTCGCGGCCGAGGACGCCGGCGCACGGCAGGCCGCGCTCGATCGCGCCTACAAGCTGATCGGCGAGGACGTGCCCTTCGCGACCATCAACCAGCGGATGCAGGCCTACGCCTACACCGACCGGGTCAGTGGTTTCGAGGTCATGCTGGGCTTCACCCAGCCGTACTCCGTCAACAACCTGATCAACGTGACGATCACCGGCTGATCCAGGTCACTCCCATGGTCTCCTTCCTGATCCGACGCATCGCGACCGCGATCGTCCTGGCGTGGGTCGTGCTGACACTCATCTTCTTCGCGATCCACACGGTGCCCGGCGATCCCGCCTACCAGCTGGCCGGTGGGGACTCCGGGTTCACAGAAGAAGGTCTGCAGCAGATCCGCGAGTCGCTCGGTCTGGATCGTCCGCTGGGCGAGCAGTACGCCAACTATCTGCTCGGGGTTCTGGGCGGAGACCTGGGAGAGTCCTTCGCGACAGGTCAGCCTGTCGCACAGTCCATCCTTCGCCGGCTTCCGGCCACGCTCCAGCTGATCGCCGCGGCGGCGGTCCTCGCCATCGCCGCCGGCATCCCGTACCTGCTCTTCCTCACTCGGGTCCGGCATCCGGGCATGGTCGCGCTGTTCGGCACCGTGCTCGCGTTGCTGTTCCTCATGACGGGCCAGCCCTGGCAGAGCACCCTGGTCACGATCGGTCTCTCGCTGGTCGCCGAAGTGGTCCTTCGAGCCGGCGGATACCGGTCGAAGTGGGCGGCGATCTGGACCTATGTCGTGTTCTCGGCGTGGTTCGTCGGCCCGTGGATCCCGTTCTTCCTCGACCAGGAGGAGTACCTGCGTGGCCGTGGAGTCGAGGCGATGGGCGAGGCGTATTTGCAGAGCTTCGCGCAGGTGGTCACGGTGCCCGCCGTGCTCATCATGGTCGCCGCCACTCTCGTCTGTGGCTTCCTCGGCGCTCTGTTGGGCACCGCGCTGCTGCGGAAGCACTTCCAGAGGGCCGGCCTCGCGTGAGTGTCGACCCGACGACCGGTACGCCGCCGCGGCCGAAGCCCTCCACTCGCTTCAGCGCGCGGGACCTGCTCGACACCGCGATCTTCGCCGTCATCTTCATCGTGGTCACCTATGCCACGGGGCTGCTCGGCATCGTCTCCCCACTGGTCTGGCTGCTCGTCGTGCCACTGCAGGTCGTGGCCAGCGGCATACCCGTCATGTTGTTCCTCACTCGGGTGCGGCATGCCGGCATGCTCACCCTGTTCGCAGGCGTCGTCGCACTCTTCTATCTGCTGGGCGGCAACACGTTGCTCGGCACCGCCTGGATCATCGTGCTCGGACTGGTCGCCGAGGTGATCCTCCGGTCCGGACGCTATCGGTCGAGGTGGGCGGCGATCTGGGCATACACGGTCTTCGCGCTGAGCTTCTTCACCCCGTTCCTGCCGCTGCTCGTCGACCGCGACAGCTACCTCGCAGACTCGACCTGGACACAGATGGGGTCGGACTACGTGAACGCCGCCGATGCGCTGCTCACCTTGCCGGTGCTCGGCATCGTGGCACTCGTCATCGTGATCACGGGGTTCTTGGGCGGGCTGCTCGGCTCCGCGCTCCTCCGGAAGCACTTTGTCCGCGCCGGTCTTGCCTGACCTCCGGTCCCCGGCTGCCGCCACCCCGCGGCAGCCGGGACTGGATCCACGGTCCAAGATCCTCGTGCTGCTGATCTGCAGCATCGTCGTGATGAGTCCCGGCGGACTGCGGTTCGTCCCTGCCGTGCTGATCCTTGCCGTCGGTCTCGCCCTGTCGGCGAGGGCCTGGCGACGCGCGCTCGGGCTGGCGGCGACCGCGACCACGATATGGGTGCTGGGCTGGCTGCTTCCACTGTGGTGGCCGAACGCACTCGTCGCGATCGTGGCGCTCACCTGCAGCTATCTGATTCGTTTCGTCGCCACGGTCGGGGTCGGGATGCATCTGATCGCGACAACCTCGCCGACGCAACTCGCCGCCGCGTTCCGCGCCTGGCGGATTCCACGCCCGATCTCGGTGACGCTCGCCGTCATGCTCCGCTTCTTCCCCGTTGTCGGGGC
>Ga0102832_1000950_pt1 | contig 28639 bp, 26 predicted proteins | sample EBPBio282013_DNA_FD_88942 | JGI IMG/M metagenome (GOLD analysis project Ga0102832, IMG submission 88942) | Wastewater treatment Type I Accumulibacter community from EBPR Bioreactor in Madison, WI, USA - Reactor 2_5/28/2013_ DNA (Illumina Assembly) | ecosystem: Engineered > Bioreactor > EBPR >... | reverse complement strand
TTCATGGCCAACGCCGGTGGCGCCTGGGACAACGCGAAGAAGATCGTCGAGGTCGACCTGCAGGCCAAGGGCACCGAGCTGCACGACGCGTCCATCGTGGGCGACACCGTGGGCGACCCGTTCAAGGACACCAGCTCGGTGGCCCTGAACCCGGTCATCAAGTTCACCACCCTGTTCGGCATGCTGGCGATCGAGCTGTCCCTGATCATCAGCAACCCGACCATCAACACCGTCCTCGCCGTCGTGTTCGGCCTGGCGTCGGTGTTCATGGTGTGGCGGTCCTTCTACGGCATGCGGATCGACGTCCCCATGCTCACGGCGGCCGACTTCGCCTACCTCAAGGAGGCCCCGGCGCAGGCTGCCCCGGCAGCCCGGGTCGAGGCTCCGGTCGAGGCCTGACCGCAGCAGGAAACACTCACGCGACAGCCCCGGACCGGTCACGGTCCGGGGCTGTCGCCGGTCCTAAACTGAACCCGTGCCCGTCGCCCTGCTCCTCGCCGACGTCCGGCTGAGCCTGGGTGGCCGGGCGGTGCTGGACGGGCTGGGGCTGACCGCCGACACCGGCGCCGTGACCGCCGTGCTGGGGCCCAACGGGGCGGGCAAGACCACCATGATCCGCTGCTGCACCGGGATCCTCTCCCCCGACGCCGGCCGGATCGAGGTACTCGGGGGGCCGGCCGGGAGCCCGTCCGCGAACGACCGGATCGGGCTGATGCCCCAGGCCACCGGCGCCTGGTCGGGCGTGAAGCCTCGCGAGCTGCTGGGCTACCTGGCCTCGCTCTACGCGACGCCGCTGGCGCCGTCCACGCTGATCGAAGCGTTGGGTATCACGTCGTTCGCCGACACGCCCTACCGGCGGTTGTCGGGCGGCCAGCAACAGCTGGTGAACCTCGCCGGCGCGATCGTCGGACGCCCCGAGGTGGTGTTCCTGGACGAGCCGACCGCCGGGCTCGACCCCCACGTGCGCCGTGAGGTGTGGACGCTGATCCGGGCCCTGCGCGACGCCGGCGTGGCCGTGCTGCTCACCACGCACGACATGGACGAGGCCGAGAAGCTGGCCGACCACATCGTGCTGCTGGACGCCGGCCGCGTCGTCGCCGACGGCACGGTGTCCGAGCTGACCCGCGGTGGCGACCTCGAGCAGCTGTTCCTCGACCTCACCCGTCCCGGCGGCGCGCTGTGAGCACGCTCGACCTGCGTCCGTCCCCCGCCCCGGCACCCCGGCTGCGGCGGGTGCTGCGGCACGCCGCGATGGAGACGAAGCTGGTGGTCCGCAACGGCGAGCAACTGCTGCTGGCGCTGGTGATCCCGCTGGGCCTGATCGTCGGCCAGGCCGTCGCCGGCGACCGGTTCGGCATCGCCCGGGAGCCGTTCGTGGCGTCCGTGATCGCGCTGGGGCTGTGGTCGAGCGGGTTCACCTCGCCCGCCATCACCACGGCCTTCGAACGCCGCTACGGAGTGCTCGAACGGCTGGTCGCCACTCCCCTGCGCCGCGCCGACCTGCTGCTGGGCAAGGCCGCGATGATCGCCGTGCTGGCGCTGGGCCAGGCGGTCGTGCTGGCCGTCGCCGGGCTGCTGCTCGGGTGGTCGCCCCGGCCGGTCGCGCTCCAGAGCCTGATCACGGTGGGGGTGGTCCTGTTCAGCCTGGTCACGTTCGCCGGCCTGGCCCTCGCGCTTGCCGGACGCGCGTCCGCCGAGCTCACGCTCGGGCTGGCGAACCTGATCTACCTGCTGGGCGCCGCGGGCGGCCTGCTGGTGCCGCTGACGGCCTTCCCCGGCTGGGCCCAGCCGGTGCTCGGCCTGCTGCCCACCACAGCGCTCGGGGAGACCCTGCGAACCCGGGCCACCGGCGGGGTCGACCCCCTGCCGCTGGCCGTCACCGGCGTCTGGGCGATCGCCGCCCTCGTCCTTGCCAGAAAGGTGTTTCGATGGACCTCGTAGGTTCCCCCACCGCACTGCGGCGGTGGGCGGTGGCGTCCCTGGTGGGCAACATGGGCATCGTGGTCACCGGCGGCCTCGTGCGGCTGACCGGGTCCGGGCTCGGCTGCTCGTCCTGGCCCCAGTGCGAGCCCGGCTCGTACGTGCCACCGGAGCCGACGCTGCACTCCTCCATCGAGTTCGGCAACCGGCTGCTCACCTTTGTGTTGATCATCCTCGCGATCGGCACGTTCGTCGCCGCGTGGAAGGCCCGGGACGCCGAGGGCCGGCCGCGGCCGGTGCTGCGTCGGCTCGCCCTGGCGGCCGGCCTCGGCATCCCCGCACAGGCCGTGATCGGCGGCGTCTCGGTGCTCGTCGCGCTCAACCCGTGGTGGGTCGGGCTGCACCTGGTGGTCTCGATCGCGCTGATCGTGCTCTGCGTGGTGCTCGTGCACGAGGCGTGGGACCGCGAGCCGCTGCCGATGCGTCCGATCGCCCGGGTGCTGAGCCGGGTCACGTTCGGCGTCGGCCTGGTGGCGCTGCTGCTCGGCATGGTGGTGACCGGTGCCGGACCGCACGCCGGGGACGCCGAGGCGCCCCGCAACGGCCTCGACCTCACCACCGTGGCGCGCGCACACGCCCTCGCGGTGTGGCTGGTGGTGGGCCTCACGATCGCCCTGGTCGTGGTGACGCTGGGCAGCCAGGCCGCCCAGCGTGCGGTCTGGATCCTGCTGGGGGTCGAACTCGCCCAGGCTGCGATCGGCTACGTCCAGTACTTCCTGGGGCTACCGGTCGCCATGGTCGCCTTGCACGTGTTCGGCGCCACCCTGTTCACCGCCGCGCTCGCCCACCTCTGGTGGTCGGCGCGCACCCCCACCGCCGAGTTGTCAGAACGTGGGGACGCTCTGGCGTCCCCACGTTCTGACAACTCGGTGGGGTGAGGGTCAGAAGAGCAGTGGGTCGATCGCCGCGGCGATGAACACGATCGCCAGGTAGCTGTTGGAGAGGTGGAACAGGCGCATCGGCTTCAGCGCGGCGTCCACCAGGCCGCGGCGGGCCCGCACCAGCAGGGCCACCGCCTCGGCGAGCATCGCCAGGCCGGCCAGCAGCGCCACCGCGGGGTACAGCCAGCCGGTGTGGGCCACCGGCCACAGCAGCAGGCTGATCGCGACGGTCAGGACGCTGTAGGCCAGGATCTGCCAGGCGACCTTCACCGGGGGCGCCACCACCGGCAGCATCGGTACGTGCGCCTCGAGGTAGTCCTCGCGGTAGCGCAGCGCGAGCGCCCAGGTGTGCGGCGGCGTCCAGGCGAACACGATCGCGAACAGCACCAGCGGCGTCCAGGCGACCGAGCCGGTCACGGCCGTCCAGCCGATCAGGGGCGGGAAGCAACCGGCGATGCCGCCCCAGACGATGTTCTGCGACGTCCGCCGCTTGAGCGCCATCGTGTAGACGAACACGTAGTAGAGGTTGGCCAGCGCAGCCAGCCCGGCCGACAGCCAGTTCGCGCCGAGGCCGAGGATCAGGACGGCGGCCACGCCGAGCAGCGCACCGAACACGATCGCCTTGGTGGGGCTGACCAGGTCACGGGCCATCGGACGCCGCCGGGTGCGGCGCATCCGGGCGTCGATGTCGGCGTCCAGCACCGAGTTGAACACGTTCGCGCTGCCCGCGGCGGCGGTGCCGCCGAGCAGCGTCCAGAGCACGAGCTGCCAGGGCGGGAAGCCGCCGGCGGCGAGGAACATCGCCGGGATCGTGGTGACCAGCAGCAGCTCGATGATGCGCGGCTTGGCCAGCGCCACGTAGGCCAGGGCCACCGACCGCCAGTCGCTGGGCGCCAGGGCGGCCAGCGGCGCGCCCTCCTCGGCTGGTCTCATGCGGCTCCGTTCCTCTGACGTCTGAGCATCTTAACCGCGACTGCCCGCGCCCGCGACGCCCCCTCCCGACGAGTGCCGCCCGGTGAGTACAGTCGCACACGTGAACCCGCTCCGTGACCAGCGTGACCCCCGGCTGCCCCGAATGGCCGGTCCCTCGGCCCTCGTGCTGTTCGGCGTCACCGGGGACCTGGCCCGCAAGAAGCTGCTGCCGGCGGTGTACGACCTCGCGAACCGTGGCCTGCTGCCGCCCGGCTTCGGGCTGGTCGGGTTCGCACGTCGCGACTGGGCGGCCGAGCACTTCGCCGAACTGGTCGCCGAGTCGGTGCGGACGCATGCGCGCACCGAGTTCCGCGAGGACGTCTGGAAGCAGCTGCTGGAGGGCATCCGCTTCGTCCCCGGCGAACTCCACGACAACGAGTCGTTCGAGCGCCTCAAGCGGACGCTGACCGACCTCGACGAGAGCCAGGGCACCGGCGGCAACCACGCCTTCTACCTGTCGGTCCCGCCGTCCGCGTTCGACATGACCGTCGCGCAGCTGCGCCGCCACGGCCTGGCCGATCGTCCCAAGGGTTCCTGGCGCCGGGTGGTGATCGAGAAACCGTTCGGCCACGACCTCGCCAGCGCTCGCGAGCTGGAGAAGAAACTGGCCAAGGCGTTCGCGCCGGCCAGCATCTTCCGGATCGACCACTACCTGGGCAAGGAGACGGTGCAGAACCTGCTCGCCTTCCGGTTCGCGAACACCATGTTCGAGCCGATCTGGAACCGCACGTACATCGACCACGTCCAGATCACGATGGCCGAGGACATCGGCATCGCCGGGCGCGCCGGCTACTACGACGGCATCGGCGCGGCCCGGGACGTGATCCAGAACCACCTGCTGCAGCTGCTCGCTCTGACCGCGATGGAGGAGCCGGCGTCGTTCGGCGCCGACAACCTCAGCGCCGAGAAGCGCAAGGTGCTCGCCGCGGCCCGGACGCCGGCCGACTTCGACCTGCACACCGCGCGCGGCCAGTACGCCACCGGCTGGGCCGGCGGCGTCGAGGTGCCCGGCTACCTTGAGGAGCAGGGCATCCCGGCCGACTCGAGGACCGACACCTACGCCGCGATCCGGGTCGACATCGACAACCGCCGCTGGGCGGGCGTCCCGTTCTACCTGCGCACCGGCAAGCGGCTCCCACGGCGGGTCACCGAGGTCGCGCTCAACCTGCGCCGGGCCCCGCACCTGCCGTTCAACGGCACCGACGTCCGCGCGCTGGGCAACAACGCCCTGGTGCTGCGCATCCAGCCCGACGAGGGCATCACGCTGCGCTTCGGCGCGAAGGTCCCGGCGACCCCGATGGAGCTCCGCGACGTCAACATGGACTTCGGCTACGGCACGTCCTTCGCCGAGTCCAGCCCCGAGGCATACGAACGGCTGCTGCTGGACGTGCTGCTCGGCTCCGAGCCGCTGTTCCCCCAGCCCGAGGAGGTGGAGCTCTCCTGGGAGATCCTCGACCCGGTGCTGGACCACTGGGCGGCCCTGGACACACCACCGGAGCGGTACGCGTCCGGCACCTGGGGACCGCAGTCGGCCTTCGACATGCTGGCCCGGGACGGCTTCACCTGGCGAAGGGCATAGGGACCGCTGATGATCGTCAACCTCACCAACACCAACGCCGCCGGGGTGCAGCAGGCCTTGGGCCGCGCCCGCCACCACGTCGGCGCGGCGTCCGGCCTGGTCTTCACCCTCGTCGTGCTGGCCGAACTCAGCGAGTACGACGAGGCGCTGGCCGCGTGCGTCGAGGCCGGTCGGGAGCACCCGTCCCGGATCCTGCTGCTCACCAACGGCCGTGCCCGCGCCGACCGGCTGGACGCGTCGATCCGCGCCGGCGAGGACTCCCCCGGCGAGATCATCGCGCTGAAGTTCCACGGCGCCCTCCAGCACCACCGCGAGTCGGTCGTGCTGCCGCTGCTGCTGCCCGACCTGCCGGTGATCTGCTGGTGGCCGGGGCGCTCCCCCAAGGCGCCCGGCATGGACCCGATCGGACGCCTGGCCGACCGGCGGATCACCGATGCGATGGGCGACCCGGACCCGATCGCGGCGCTGGAGGTGCGCGCCCGCAACTACTGCGAGGGCGACACCGACCTCACCTGGACGCGGCTGACCCGCTGGCGGGGCCTGCTCGCCGCGGCGCTCGACGCCTACCCGATGGACGTCACCCGGGTCGGGTTGTCGGCGTCCCCGACGAACGCCGCCGGGACGCTGCTCGCCGCCTGGCTCTCGCACCGGCTGGACGTGCCGGTCGCGGTCGATCGCGGCAAGCCGGGTGTCGGCATCACCGGGGTCGTGCTCGGCTCGGAGACCGACGAGATCCGGGTGATGCGCACCGACGGGAACCTGGCCGAGTTCAGTGCCCCGGGGCTGCCCAGCCGGCTGGTCGCCCTGCCCCGCCGCGACGTCAACACGCTGCTCGCCGAAGAACTGCGGCGCCTCGACGACGATCCCATCTACGCTGAGGCCATGGCGTCGGTGGTCAGAAGGATCGATCGGGCCGTGTCGCGCGGCCGGGGCAGGCCCGAATGAGCGGCGCGCAGCCCCAGGTGGTGCGCCACCAGGACGCCGACGACCTTGCCGGACGGGGCGCGGCCCGGCTGTTGGAGACCCTGATCGCGTTGCAGGCGGACGGCCGTGTGGCCCAGGTCGCGCTGACCGGCGGCCGGATCGCAATGGCCCTGTACGCCCGGCTGGGCGAACTGGTCGCCGGCTCGGCGCTCGACCCGGCACGGCTGGAACTGTGGTGGAGCGACGAGCGTTTCGTGCCCACGGACGACCCGGAGCGGAACGCGGGCCCCACCCTCGCCCTGCTGGCGCGGCACTTCGCGCTGGTCCCGTCCCGCACCCACCCGATGCCGAGCGCGGACGGGGTGATCGACGCTGCCGCGTCGGCCGCGACCTACGCCAAGGAGCTGGGTGAGACCCGGTTCGACCTGTGCCTGCTGGGCATGGGGCCGGACGGCCACGTGGCGTCCGTCTTCCCGAACCATCCGTCCGGTGATCCCACCACGCAGGCGGTGATCGGGGTCAGCGAGGCGCCGAAGCCGCCGCCGGAGCGGATCAGCCTGACGATCCCGACGATCAACGAGTCGGAGGAGGTCTGGTTCCTGGTGAGCGGCGCGGAGAAGTCCAACGCGCTGGTGCGTTCACTGGGCGGCGACACCAGCCTGCCGGCCGCGCGGGTGGCCGGGCGCGACCGCACGCTGTGGCTGGTGGACGAGGACGCTGCGTCCGAACTGCCCTACTTCGACTGCACCCTGTGACGGGTGGCCGGTCGGGCGTCGGTCAGTAGATGACCTCGCCGGCGGCCCGGCGGGCGCGCAGCGCGTCCAGCGCCTCGGCGAGGATGGCCACCGCTTCGGCGTCCGAGCGACGCTCCTTCACGTAGGCCAGGTGGGTCTTGTACGGCTGGGTCTTCGGCGGCGGCGGAGGGTTCTCCGAGTCGAGGTTCGCCGGGAGACCGCAGCGGGGGCAGTCCCAGGTCTCGGGGACGGCCGCGTCGGCGGCGAAGGCCGGACGGGTCTCGTGCCCGTTGGCGCAGAAGTAGGAGACGTACAACCGGGGTGCGGCGTCGCCGCGCTCGGCCTCTCCCATCGGTCCGGCTCCGACACGGCTACCGCGAATCGCGCTACCACCAACCACGTGCGATGACTCCTTGTTACGTTCTGGCCGGGCCTCAGCCCAGCGTCCCGATCTCGGGGAAGTACCGGTACAGCACCAGCAGGCCGACGATGCTGGCCAGCCACACGAGGCCGACCGTGATGGTCAGCCGGTCGAGGTTGCGCTCCGCCACCGACGTGCCGCCCATGCCGGTGCTCATGCCGCCGCCGAACAGGTCGGACATGCCGCCACCCCGGCTCTTGTGCAACAGGATGAACAGCGCCAGGACGATGCTGGTCAGGATCAGGACGATGGACAGCGTCACGATCGGCCAGGTCATCAGAGGAAGCAGGGTCACGCGGAGAATCCTAACTCACGCAGGGGCGCGCCACTGACACGGCGCCACCCACGGCCGAACGCCACCGTTTCGGTCAAACACCGCAGCCTGGGCGGTGGCGTTTGACTCCAACGGTGGCGTTCGGCGGATCGGGTGTCAGACAGCGGCGTAGAACAGGACGATCTTGGCGAACTCGTCCGCGTTCAGGCTGGCGCCGCCGACCAGGGCGCCGTCGACGTCCGGCTGGGCCATGATCTCGACGACATTGTTGGCCTTCACCGAGCCGCCGTACTGGATGCGCACGGCCTCGGCCGCCGGGGCGCCGAAGGTCTCCGCGACGTAGCCACGGATGGCCCCGCACACCTCCTGCGCGTCGGCCGGGGTGGCCACCTCGCCGGTGCCGATCGCCCAGACCGGCTCGTAGGCGATCACGGACGCAGCGACCTGCTCGGCGGTCAGCGGCGCGAGGCAGTCCTCGAGCTGGCTGAGCACGTGCTCGACGTGGGTGCCCTCCTTGCGGATCTCGAGCACCTCGCCGCAGCAGATGATCGGGGTCATGCCGGCCTCGAACACGACCTTGGCCTTGGCGCCGATCAGCTCGTCGGTCTCGCCGTGGTACTCACGACGCTCGGAGTGCCCCACGACGACATAGCTGCAGTTGAGCTTGGCCAGCATGTCGGCCGACACCTCACCGGTGTAGGCACCGGACGCGTGCGCGGACACGTCCTGGGCACCGAACTTCAGCGGCAGCTTGTCGCCCTCGACCAGGGTCTGGACGGTGCGGATGTCGGTGAACGGGACGATCACCGCCGCCTCCGACTTGTCGGCGTCGTACTTGGCGTCCGCCAGCGTCCACGCCAGCTTCTGCACCAGGCCGGTCGCTTCGACGTGGTTGAGGTTCATCTTCCAGTTGCCCGCCATCAGCGGCTTGCGTGCCATCAGTTGTCTCCTTCAAGAACTGCGAGACCGGGGAGCTCCTTGCCCTCCAGGTATTCCAGGGACGCGCCGCCCCCGGTTGAGATGTGACCGAACGCGTCGTCGGCGAAGCCGAGGTTGCGGACGGCTGCCGCCGAGTCGCCACCACCGACCACCGAGAAGCCCGGGGACGCCGCGAGCGCCTTCGCGACCGCGTCCGTGCCCTTGGCCAGGGACTCGATCTCGGCGACGCCCATCGGGCCGTTCCAGAAGATCGTGGCCGCACCGGCGATGGCGTCGGCGAACAGCGCCTCGGTCTTCGGACCGATGTCGGCGCCCTGCTGGTCGGCGGGGATCGCGTCCGACTCCACCACGGTGACCTCGCTGGCGTAGCGGCCGGGCACGTCCAGCTGGTCCACCACGCGGGTGTCGACCGGCAGCAGGATCTGCTTGCCCGCGGCCGTGGCCTGCTCGAGGTAGCCCGCGCAGGTGTCGACCTTCTCGGCGTCGAGCAGCGACTCCCCGATCTCGTAGCCCTTGGCCTTGAGGAAGGTGTACGCCATCCCGCCACCGATGATGAGGGTGTCGGCGACCTTCAGCAGGTTGTCGATCACAGCCAGCTTGTCGGCCACCTTGGCGCCGCCGAGGACGACGACGTAGGGGCTCGCCGGGTGCTTGGTGAGCTTCTCCAGGACCTCGACTTCCTTGGCCACCAGGAAGCCGGCGGCGTTCGGCAGCAGCTTGGCCACGTCGTAGACCGAGGCCTGCTTGCGGTGCACGACGCCGAAGCCGTCGGAGACGAACACGTCGCCCAGCGCGGCGTACTTCGCCGCGAGCTCGGTGCGCTCGGCGTCCACCTTCGACTCCTCGGCCGGCTCGTAGCGGACGTTCTCCAGCATGGCGATCTCGCCGTCGCCGAGGGCGGCCACGGTCGCAGCCGCGCTCTCCCCGACCACGTCGGACGCCAGGTGCACGTCGGCGCCGATCAGCTCGCCGAGCCGCTTCGCCGCGGGGGCGAGGGAGTAAGCGGGGTTGACCTGGCCCTTGGGCCGGCCGAGGTGCGCCATGATGACGACCTTCGCGCCCGCGTCCTTGAGGTACTGCAGCGTCGGGAGCGCGGCACGGATGCGGCCATCGTCGGTGATGGTCTCGCCGTCCAGCGGCACATTGAAATCGCAGCGGATCAGGACCCGCTTGCCCCTCAGATCCCCGAGGTCGGTAACGGACTTCACTTCTTGGCCTTTCTTCTTGCGGGGTTCATGCAACGGGCCGACCCGCGCCGTGAGACGCGAGTCGGCCCAATGCCTGTGTGGATCAGATCAGAGCTTCGAGCCGACCAGCACCGTCAGGTCGACGAGGCGGTTGGAGTAGCCCCACTCGTTGTCGTACCAGGAGACGACCTTGACCTGGTTGCCGATGACCTTGGTCAGCGGCGCGTCGAAGATGCTCGACAGCGGGTAGGTCTCGATGTCCTTGCTGACGATCGGGTCCTCGCTGTACTCCAGGATGCCCTTGAGCGGGCCCTCGGCGGCAGCCTTGACAATCGCGTTGATCTCCTCGACGGTGGTCTCGCGGGAGGCCTCGAAGGTGAGGTCGGTCACGGAACCGGTCGGGGTCGGGACGCGCAGCGCGTAGCCGTCGAGCTTGCCCTTCAACTCCGGCAGCACCAGGGCGACGGCCTTGGCCGCACCGGTGGTGGTCGGGACGATGTTCAGGGCGGCGGCGCGGGCGCGACGCAGGTCGGAGTGCGGCGCATCCTGCAGGTTCTGGTCCTGGGTGTAGGCGTGAATGGTGGTCATCAGGCCCTTGACGATGCCGATGCCGTCGTTCAGCGCCTTGGCCAGGGGGGCCAGGCAGTTGGTGGTGCAGGACGCGTTGCTGATGATGTTGTGCGCGGCCGGGTCGTACAGGCCATCGTTGACGCCCATCACGATGGTGATGTCCTCGTTCTTCGCCGGGGCGGAGATGAGCACCTTCTTGGCGCCGGCGTCGATGTGCGCCTTGGCCTTGGTGGCGTCGGTGAAGAAACCGGTGGACTCGATGACGATGTCGACACCCAGCTCGCCCCACGGGAGGTTGGCCGGATCGCGCTCCTCGAACGCCTTGATCTCCTTGCCGTCGACGTAGAGGGCCTTCTCGTCGTACGTGACCTCACCCGGGAAGCGGCCGAGGATCGAGTCGTACTTGAGCAGCTGCGCGAGCGTCTTGTTGTCGGTGAGGTCGTTGACGGCCACGACCTCGACATCGGCGCCGGAGGCGACGAGGGCGCGGAAGTAGTTGCGGCCGATCCGGCCGAAACCGTTGATACCAACCTTGACGGTCATGTGTGAGGGTCTCCTTTGCGACGTGTACCCCGGGCCAGGTCAATGGGCTGCCCTGTCCTGTTTCGGGTTCCACCCTAGCGGTTCACCATCGGCGTGGTTGCCCCCGCTTTCGATGCGGACGACCGTGCGCAGGAACGCCGAAATCAGTGGCAATCGTGTATTCCCGGAGGACGCCGCTCACGCCTCGTCGTCTGTTCCGATCAGCGCTGGCGCTGCTCGTCGAGACTCCTCGGCTGGAGCGGCTGACGCCGCTCACGCCTCGTCGTCTAGCATCTCCGGGCTCAGCCCGGCCTCGGTGTTGGGGATGCCCAGTTCCTGCGCGCGCTTGTCGGCGGTGGCGAGCAGACGGCGGATGCGGCCGGCCACGGCGTCCTTGGTGAGCGGCGGCACGTGCAGCTGCCCGAGCTCCTCCAGGCTGGCCTGCTTGTGCTCCAGCCGGAGCTGGCCGGCGACCAGCAGGTGGTCGGGGATGTCGTCGCCGAGGATCTCCAGCGCCCGCTTCACCCGGGCGCCGGCCGCGACCGCGGCCCGGGCCGAGCGGCGCAGGTTCGCGTCGTCGAAGTTGGCCAGCCGGTTGGCGGACGCCCGCACCTCGCGGCGCATCCGTCGGTCCTCCCAGGCCAGCACCGACTCGTGGGCGCCCAACCGGGTCAGCATCGCCGAGATCGCGTCGCCGTCCCGGATCACCACCCGGTCGATGCCGCGCACCTCGCGCGCCTTGGCGCTGATGCCGAGGCGCCGTGCGGCCCCGACCAGGGCGAGTGCCGCCTCCGAGCCGGGGCAGGTCACCTCCATGGCCATCGAGCGGCCGGGCTCGGTGAGCGAGCCGTGGGCGAGGAACGCGCCCCGCCACGCCGCGACCGACACGTCGATGCCACCGTTGACCACCTGCACGGGCAGGCCGCGGACGGGGCGTCCGCGCGGGTCGATCAGGCCGGTCTGGCGGGCCAGCGACTCGCCGTCGCGGATCAGCCGGACGACGTACCGGGTGCCGCGGCGCAGGCCGCTGCCGGTGATCACGACGAACTCGCTGCTGAAGCCGAACAACTCGGCGATCGCGGTGCGCAGGCGACGCGCGGCCACCCCGGTGTCGAGTTCGGCCTCCACCACGATGCGCCCGCCGGCGATGTGCAGGCCGTTCGCGAACCGGAGCAGGGCGGCAACCTCGGCCTTGCGCAGTTCCGGCTTGGTCACCTCGAGGGTGGCCAGCTCGGACTTCACCTGCTGCGTCATTGCCATGGGTGCCGTGCTGCCTTTCGCCGAGGTCGTGAGGGCGCTAAGCCTACAGACCCATGATCCCGGCATAAACCGATGCCAACAGGTGGGGGTCGTGACGAGGCGTCCCGTCCCTCATCCTGACCGGCGCGACCACCAGCCGGGCGCCCAACGAGGCGACGTAGGCGTCCAGGTGCGGGTCGTTCGCGGCGAACGACGGATCGGCGACCACGGTGTCCAGGCGGAGCTCCGGCGCGTGCTCGGCGAGCACCTCCAGATGCCGGGACGCGGTGTAGGCCGGCGTCTCGTCCTCGGTGGGCACCAGGTTGAGGGTGAGGATGCGGTGGGCAGTCGTGGTCAGGATCGCGTCCGTCAGTTCGGGGACCAGCAGGTGCGGGATCACCGAGGAGTACCAGGAACCCGGCCCGAGCACGAGGTAGTCGGCGTCGCGGATCGCCCGAAGCGCCTCCGGAACGGCGGGCGGGTCGGCCGGGGTGAGCCGGACGTCGGCGATCTCGCCCTTGGCCAGGGCCACCGCCTCCTGCCCCACCACGAGGGTCAGCTCGTCGGGGTGTGCGGGGTCGGCGCCGATCACGTCCGCCTCGATCACCAGGGGCACCGCCGCCATCGGCAGCACCCGTCCCTCGACGTGCAGCATCGACGCCACCATGTCGAGGCCGGCGACCGGGTCGGAGAGCTGCTGCCACAGCCCGGCGATGAGCAGGTTGCCGATGCTGTGCCCGCCCAGCGGCCCGTCACCGGGGAACCGGGACTGGAGCACCTCCGCCCACGCCCGGCCGACCTCGTCGTCGCCGCACAGGGCGGCCAGGGCCATCCGCAGGTCACCGGGCGGCAGGATCGGGAACTCCTCCCGCAGCCGCCCCGACGACCCGCCGTCGTCGGCCACGGTCACCACGGCGGTCAGCCGATGGGTGAACTGGCGCAGCGCGCTCAGGCTCGCGGCGAGGCCGTGGCCACCGCCGAACGCGACCACGGACGGCGGGGGCGCGAAGGCGTTCACGCGGGGTTCATTCCGGCGGTCATTCCAGGCCCAGGTCGCGGTGCACGACCTCCGCGGCCACGCCCTGCTCGGCGAGCCGCCGCGACAACTCCTCCACCAGCGCGGTGGAGCGGTGCTTGCCGCCGGTGCAGCCGATGGCGATGGTCGCGTGCCGCTTGCCCTCGCGGACATAGCCGGGACGCATCAGGTCGATCATCGCCAGGGCATGCCCGAGGAACGGCTCGGCGTCCGGCTGGCCGAGCACGTAGGCCGACACCGGCTGCGACAGCCCGGTCTGCGGACGCAGCGCCGGGACCCAGTGCGGGTTGGGCAGGAACCGGGCGTCGAAGATCAGGTCGGCGTCGATCGGGATGCCGTTCTTGAAGCCGAACGACATCAGGGTGAGCTGGAGGTCGGTCTCGTCCGGGCTGGCGTAGGCCTTGGCGACCCGGGCGGCCAGTTCGTGCACGTTGATCGAGGTGGTGTCGATCACCAGGTCGGCGTTGCCGCGCAGCCCGGCCAGCATCTTGCGCTCGCGGCGGATGCCGTCCAGCAGCCCGCCCGACCCCTGCAACGGCAGCGGCCGGCGCACGGACTCCTGCCGGCGCACGATCACCTCGTCGCTGGCGTCGAGGAACAGGATCTGCGGGACCACCCCGGCCTCGCCGAGGGCCGCGAAGGCGGTCGGTACCTGCTGGAACTCCGAGCGGCTGCGGACGTCGAGGATCACCGCGACGCGGGTGAACTGGCGCTGCCGGCTGATCTCCAGCAACTCCGGCAGCATGCTCGGGGGCAGGTTGTCGACGACGAACCAGCCCAGGTCCTCCAGCGTGTGGCCGGCGGTCCGCCGGCCAGCCCCGGACATCCCGGTGATCACCAGCAGTTCGACGGGCGGGACCATGTCGTTCATGGCCTCATTATCCCGCCGGGCGGCTCACTCCTCGATGACCTCGCCGGTGGTGACGTTGATCGACACCGGCGTCTCCTGGCCGGCGACCGCCGCCTTGATCGCAGCCGCCGTCCGCGGGCCGATGCCGGGCACCTCGGCGATCTGCTCGACGGTGGCCGCGCGGAGTTTGCGCAGCGAGCCGAAGTAGGTGATCAGCGCCTTGCGCCGGATGTCGCCCAGTCCGGGCACCTCGTCGAGCAGCGATTCGACCATGGACGCGCTGCGCCGGCCCCGGTGGTGGGTGATCGCGAACCGGTGGGCCTCGTCGCGCACCCGCTGCAGCAGGTATAGGCCCTCGCTGGTGCGCGGCAGGATCAGCGGGTACTCCTCCCCCGGCAGCCACACCTCCTCCAGTCGCTTGGCCAGCCCGCACAGGGCGACGTCGACGATGCCCAGTTCGGCCATCGCCCGCTCGGCGGCCGCGACCTGCGGCGCCCCTCCGTCGACCACGACGAGGGACGGGGCGTACGCGAACTTGCGCGGCGCCCCGGTGGTGGGATCGACCAGCATCGGCCCGGACGCGGAGTCGGCCTCCTCCTGCCGCCGCTCCTCCAGGAGCCGGTGGAACCGCCGGGTGATCACCTCGTGCATGGCGGCCACGTCGTTGCTGCCCTCGACGGTCTTGATGATGAAGCGCCGGTACTCGCTCTTCCTCGCCAGGCCGTCCTCGAACACGACCATCGAGGCGACCACCTCCGTGCCCATGGTGTGGGAGATGTCGTAGCACTCGATGCGCAGCGGCACCTGCGGCAGGTCGAGCGCCTCCTGCAGCTCCTCCAGCGCACGGTTGCGGGTGGACAGGTCGCTGGCGCGCCGCACCTTGTGCAGCGCGAGCGAGTCGGCGGCGTTGCGGGCGGCGGTCTGGAGCAGCGCCGCCTTGTCGCCGCGCTGCGGCACCTTCAGCCGCACCCGGCCCTCGCGCAGTTCACCGAACAGCTGGCCGAGCACCTCGGCGGAGTCGGGCAGCGCCGGCACCAGCACCTGCGGCGGGATCGCGTCGGCGTCCGCGTCGGCGTAGAGCTGGAGCAGGAACTGCTCGAGCAACTCGCCGGTGCCGGCGTCGTCGCTGCGCTCGGCGACCCAGCCGCGCTCCCCCCGCACCCGGCCGTCGCGGACGTGGAACACCTGCACCGCCACCTCGAGGGGGTCCTCGGCGAGCGCCACCACATCGGCGTCCGTGCCGTCGCCGAGCACGATCGCGTTGCGCTCGGTCGCCTGCCGCAGCGCGCCCAACTGGTCGCGGATCACCGCGGCCCGCTCGAACTCGAGGTTGGTGGACGCCATCCGCATCTCGGCCTCGAGCCGCTTCACCAGCGCGCCGGTGCGCCCGGCGAGGAAGTCGCACATGTCCTGGACCAGGTCGCGGTGGTTGGCCTCGTCGATGCGACCCACGCAGGGGGCCGAGCACTTGCCGATGTAGCCCATCAGGCAGGGCCGGCCGGACGCCTTCGCGCTGGAGAACACCCCGCTGGTGCACGACCGCATCGGGAACACCCGCAACAGGGAGTCGATCGTGTCGCGGATCGCCCACGCCTGCGCGTAGGGGCCGAAGTAGCGGTTGCCCTTGCGCTTGGAGCCGCGCCCGACGAACACCCGCGGGAACTCCTCCGACCACGTCACCGCCACCCACGGGTAGGACTTGTCGTCGCGGTACTTGATGTTGAACCGCGGCTCGAACTGCTTGATCCACGTGTACTCGAGCTGGAGCGACTCCAGTTCGTTGCGCACCAGCGTCCACTCCACCTTCGCGGCGGTGCGGACCATGGTCTGGGTGCGGAAGTGGAGGCCCGCCGGGTCGGCGAAGTAGGAGTTCAGCCGCTGGCGCAGGTTGACCGCCTTGCCGACGTAGATCACCCGACCCTCGGCGTCACTGAAGCGGTACACACCCGGGCCGGTGGGAATGGTGCCGGTCGCCGGCCGGTAGCTCGCCGGGTCAGCCATGCCCTGTTCCTGCCCTCACCCGAGCCAGCATAGGCACCGGGGCTGACGGTTATCAGCCGGCGAGGGCGGCTGCTGCGGCGTCCCCGCCCTCCGAGCGGGTGGCCGGTGGCGCGAGCAGCGGCAGCAGGGTCGCCCGGTTGGCGTTCCAGCAGGCCACTTGCTGCTGGACGCAGCCCTCCTCGCCGCCGCACACCCCGCCGGTGCCGGCGTCGGCGACCGTAGCGTCGCGGTCCGCGGCGAAGTAGAAGGTCCCATTGGCGTCGAGGGCGTTGCCCGCGTCCACCAGCACCTGTCCGGCCGCGACCGTCGATCCTGCTGCGTCCTGGGTGACCGCGACCTTCATCAGGTACAGGAACGAGCCGATCGAGCCTGCCTGGGTCCCGGCGTGCGCGGCCGGCGCCCTCAGCGCGATCGTGAAGCGGTCGACGCCGCCCGGCTCGACCTGCTGGTGCAGTCTCACGTGCACCACCTGGCCGGCCTTCGGTTCGTCCGGGAGCGTCGCCTGGTACTCCCCACTCACCTCGGTGTTGCTCCCGAAGATGCAGGCGGGCAGGAAGCCGAACGCGTCGATCGTCAGGTCGACACCGGTGAGGACCGCCACCCGCTCGCCGTCGTTGCGCACGGTGATGTCGAGCGTGGCCAGTGAGCCGCTCCCGTCCGGCGCGACCACCGCCACCTGGCTGAGGGTCAGCTGCGGCGCCGCCGTCGGGGTCGGAGCCGGCGGTGGCGGCGCGGGCTCGGGAGCGAGCGTCAGGATCGCGACCGAGGCCACCACCAGCACGACGGCGGCGACGGTGGTGTAGCGGCGGAACCTGCTCCACACGATCGCGGTGATGCCGGTCGCCGCGGCGAGGAGCATGAGGGCGACCGCCCACGCCCGGAAGGTCTGGTCCTTGTTCATCCCGAGCACCGACAGCGCGATCGCCAGCACCGAGCCACCCGCACCCAGCCAGTCCTTGCGCTCCAGCGCCGGCGGCTCGGGGCGCAGGCCGGACGGAGGCTCAGGCGTGTTCTGATCGGTCATCCCAGTTCCCCCTCGGCGTGGCCGCATGGTAGTGCCCGCCACGCGCAAGCGTCCATTGCCCACCAGGGCAGCAGGATTCACAGCACAAACACAGCCAGCGGGTTGGTTGAACCTTCTACGATTTCAGGAACCGACCAAGGAGGTCCGATGAGCAGCCAGTCCCTCCCCACCCGCCGGGTGGTCCTCAGTTCGGCCGGCATCGCCGCCGTCACCGTGTGCCTGGCGGGCTGTTCGTCCGCAGCGACCTCCGGCGGCACCACCGGCGGTTCCGGCGCAACCACGGTCAAGACCAGCGACATCCCGGTGGGCGGCGGCAAGATCGTCGGCCAGTACGTGGTGACCCAGCCGAAGGAAGGGACGTTCGAAGCGTTCGGCTACCTGTGCACGCACCAGAGCCTGCCCGTGCAGCAGGTGACCGACGCCGCCATCGTGTGCGGACGCCACGGCAGCACCTACTCCCTGGCGGACGGCTCCGTGCTCACCGGTCCGGCCACCAAGGCCCTCACCAAGGCGACCGCCACCGTGAGCGGGGACACCATCACGATCAGCTGAGATCGCTCACCCGGCCGTGGCCAGCAGGTCGGGCTCGGCGGCGGTCACCGGCACCCGGCGTCCGTCGAGCACCGGCTTCAGGAACGTGCCCGTGAACGACTCCGGGTTGTCGGCCACCTCCTCGGGCGTGCCCTCGGCGACCACCATGCCGCCGCGTGAGCCGCCCTCCGGGCCCAGGTCGATGACCCAGTCGGCCGCCTTGATCACGTCGAGGTTGTGCTCTATCACCACCACCGTGTTGCCCTTGTCGACGAGCGACTGGAGCACCGACAGCAGCTTGCGGATGTCCTCGAAGTGCAGGCCGGTGGTCGGCTCGTCCAGCACGTACATGGTGCGTCCGGTGGACCGCTTCTGGAGTTCGGAGGCGAGCTTCACCCGCTGCGCCTCACCGCCGGACAGGGTGGTGGCCGGCTGGCCCAGCCGCACGTAGCCCAGCCCGACCTCGACCAGGGTGCGCATGTGGCGCGCGATCGCCGGGATGGCGGCGAAGAACTCCGCGGCCTCCTCGATCGGCATGTCGAGCACCTCGGCGATCGTGCGTCCCTTGTAGTGCACCTCCAGGGTCTCCCGGTTGTAGCGCGCGCCGTGGCAGACCTCGCAGGGCACGTACACGTCGGGCAGGAAGTTCATCTCGATCTTGATCGTGCCGTCGCCCGCGCAGTTCTCGCAGCGTCCGCCCTTCACGTTGAACGAGAACCGGCCGGGCTGGTAGCCCCGCACCTTGGCCTCGGGGGTCTCTGCGAACAGTTTGCGGATGTTGTCGAACACGCCGGTGTAGGTGGCCGGGTTCGACCGCGGGGTGCGGCCGATCGGCGACTGGTCGACGTGGATGCTCTTGTCGATGTGCTCCACACCGCTGATCGACTTGTGCCGGCCGGGCACGGTGCGGGCGTTGTAGAGCTTCTTCGCCAGGGCGGTGTACAGGATGCTGTTCACCAGCGACGACTTGCCCGACCCGGACACGCCGGTGACCGCGATGAACTGCCCCAACGGGAACGAGACGGTGACGTCGCGCAGGTTGTGCTCGGTGGCGCCGTGGACGGTGATCGCCCGGCCGCTGCCCGGCCGGCGGCGCTCGGGCATCGGGATCATGCGGCGGCCCGACAGGTACGCACCGGTGAGCGACTCGGGATGGGCCAGCAGTTCGCTGACCGGCCCCGACACGATCACCTCACCGCCGTGCTCCCCCGCCCCCGGGCCGATGTCCACAGCCCAGTCGGCGGTGAGGATGGTGTCCTCGTCGTGCTCGACCACGATCAGGGTGTTGCCCAGTTCGCGGAGCCGCACCAGGGTGTCGATCAGCCGGCGGTTGTCACGCTGGTGCAGCCCGATCGACGGCTCGTCGAGCACGTACAGCACCCCGACCAGGCCGGAGCCGATCTGGGTGGCCAGCCGGATGCGCTGCGCCTCGCCGCCCGACAGGCTGCCGGCCGGACGGGACAGCGAGAGGTAGTCGAGGCCGACGTCGAGCAGGAACCGCAGCCGTTCGTTGATCTCCTTCACGACGCGCTCGGCGATCTGTGCCTCACGCTCGGTGAGCTGGAGGTTGCGCATGAAGGTGGCCACCTCGTCGATGGCCATCGACGAGACCTCGGCGATGTTCCGGCCGCTCACCGTGACCGCGAGCGAACTGGGCTTCAGCCGCGCCCCGTTGCAGGTGAGGCACGGCACCTCACGCATGTAGCCGGCGTACCGCTCGCGCGCGTTGTCGGACTCCGCCTCGGCATGGCGCCGCCGGATGTAGGGCACCGCGCCCTCGTACTTGGCACGGTAGGTGTGCTCACGGCCGTGACGGGTGCGGCTGTGCACCGTGAGGGCGTGCGGCACGCCCATCAGCAGCAGCCCCTGCACCTTCCCGGGCAGCTTCTCCCACGGGGTGTCGACCGAGAAGCCCTCCTGCTCGGCGAGCGCGACGAACAGGTTCTGGAAGTAGCCGGCCAGGTACGGCGTCTGCCACATCGCGATGGCGCCGTCGGAGAGGCTCTTGCCCGTGTCGGGCACCACCAGGTCGACGTCGACCTCCATGCGGGTGCCCAGGCCCGAGCACGCCGGGCAGGCGCCCCACGGCCCGTTGAACGAGAACTGGCGAGGCTCGAGCTCCTCCACCGAGATGTCGTGCTCGTTGGGGCACGCCAGCCGCTCGGAGTAGCGGCGCTCCCGCTTCGGGTCGTTCTCCGGGAGGTCGACGAAGTCGACCGCCACCACACCGCCGGCCAGGCCGAGCGCGGTCTCGACCGAGTCGGTGAGCCGCTGCTTGATGCCGGCCTTGGCGGCCAGCCGGTCGACGATCACGTCGATCGAGTGCTTCTTCTGCTTCTCCAGCGTGGGCGGGGAGAGCAGCTGGTGCACCTCGCCGTCCACCCGGACCCGGGACAGGCCCTGCCCGGCGAGCTGGCGGAACAGGTCGACGTACTCGCCCTTGCGCCCGCGCACGACCGGCGCCAGCACCTGGTACCGGGTGCCGGTGGGCAGGGCCATCAGCCGGTCGACGATCTGCTGCGGCGACTGCCGGGTGATCGGCTCGCCGCACTCGGGGCAGTGCGGACGGCCCGCGCGGGCGTAGAGCAGGCGCAGGTAGTCGTAGATCTCGGTGATCGGGCCCACGGTCGAACGCGGGTTGCGGCTGGTCGACTTCTGGTCGATCGACACCGCGGGCGACAGTCCCTCGATGAAGTCGACGTCGGGCTTGTCCATCTGGCCGAGGAACTGCCGGGCGTACGCGGACAGGCTCTCGACGTAGCGGCGCTGGCCCTCGGCGAAGATCGTGTCGAACGCGAGGCTGGACTTGCCGGAACCGGACAGCCCGGTGAACACGATCAGGGCGTCCCTGGGGAGGTCGAGATTGATGTTGCGGAGGTTGTGTTCCCGCGCCCCGCGGACGATCAGCCGGTCAGTCACGCGAACATGGTAGATGCTGCCTCCGACAGTCGCGTCCGGGCGTTGTCGGGGGTGGCCCGGGACACGCGCGGGGCCGTAGGTTGGTGCCATGAGCCGCTACACCGGGACCGTTCCGGTGGACGACGTGATCCGCTGGAACTCCGACGCCACCCAGCGCCTCCTCGGCTTCACCATCGCGATGGGCGAGGACGAGTGGCGCGAGCCAACCCCCCTGCCGGGGTGGTCGCGCGCGCACGTCGCCACGCACCTCGCGCGTGACGCCGACCGGCTCCGCGGCGTCGTCGAGGCCGTCGCGTCCGGCGCTCCGCAGCCGCCCGCACCGACGCGCGCCGAGCGGATGGCCGACCTGGAGGCCGGCGCCGACCGGGACGGCCTGGCGCTCCAGATCGACCTCGACACCAGCGCCGGCAGCCTCCAGGCCGCGATCGAGAAGCTCACCGACTGGACGGTGCCGGTCACGCTGCACGACCTCGACCTGACCGTCGCCGCGGTTCCGCTGGCGCGGCTGCACGAGGTCTGCGTGCACCACCTCGACCTCGACAACGGCCCGGGCGCCGACGCGATCGACCCGGCTGCGGCGGCCTGGCTGTTGCGCTGGGTGCTCGACCTGCTGGCGGACGCCGACCTGCCGAGCCTGCGCCTCGAGGGTGACTCGCTGGCCGCCGAGCTGGGCAGCGGCGGCGAGGTCCGGCGGGTCAGCGCCAGCGACGCACGGTTGTGGGCGTGGCTCAGCGGACGGCTGGTCGCGTCCGCGGTGTCCGGCGCGGACGGCCTGCAGCCCCCGCTACTCGGCTGAGCCCGGCTGGGCGTCCCGCCGCGACTTCAGCAGGCTGGCGATCGTGGTGATCGTCAACGTCCCGAGGATGACGCTCAGCGACGCCCAGATCGGGATCTCGGCGTCGAAGCCGAGCCGCGCGTCCCACCCGTATTCGTGCATGGCGTGCAGCACGAGCTTGACGCCGATGAACGCCAGGATCACCGACAGCCCCACCGACAGGTAGACCAGCCGCTGGAGCAGCCCGCCGATCAGGAAGTACAGCTGCCGCAGGCCCATCAGGGCGAACACGTTGGCCGTGAACACCAGGTACGGCTCCTGGGTGAGCCCGTAGATCGCCGGGATCGAGTCGAGCGCGAACAGCAGGTCGGTGGTGCCGAGCGCCACCACGACGAGCAGCATCGGGGTCACCAGCCTGCGCCCGTTCTCGACCACCATCAGCTTGGTACCGCGGAAGTCGTCGGTGGCCGGGAAGCGTCCGCGGACCCAGCGCATCACCGCGTTGTCGGTGCCCTCGTCCTCCTCGTCGGGCTGGCGGTAGTCGAGGTAGAGCTTGACGGCGGTGTAGACCAGGAACGCGCCGAACACGAAGAACACCCAGCTGAACCGCTCGATGGCGGCGGCGCCGAGCGCGATGAAGATGCCGCGGAAGACCAGCGCCAGCACGATGCCGAACATCAGCGCGAACTGCTGGAGGTGCCGCGGGACCCGCAGGTTGGCCATGATCAGCACGAAGATGAACAGGTTGTCGATGCTCAGGCTGTACTCGGTGAGCCAGCCGGCGAAGAATTCGGCGGCGTAGCGCGGGCCGGAGAGCCACCAGACGCCCGCCCCGAACAGCACGGCGAGGCCGGAGAACGCCGCGATCGCGACGCCGGCCTCCCGCATCGACGGTTCGTGCGGGCGCCGTCCGATCACCAGCAGGTCGAAGATGAGCACGACGGCCATGATCGCGATGGTGATCAGCCAGACCTCGGTGGTCACGTTCATGCAGGAAGTCCCCGATGGTTGGTGGACGGTGGTTCGACACCACGTACCCGCCGATTCTTCCAGCAGCGGGCACGCCTGCCAAAAGGAACCGTTCGGGCGAGGCTCAGCGCGTGGCCTCCAGCATCTGGCGCAGCGTCTTCTTCAGGTCGGCGATCTCGTCGCGCAACCGGGCCGCCAGCTCGAACTGGAGCTCGGCGGCCGCCGAGTGCATCTGCTCGGTCAACTCGCTGATCAGCCCAGCGAGCTCGCTGGACGGCATCGCCCCCAGGTCGCGGGACTTCTCCGCCGACAGCGGCACGGGGCTCGTCGGACGACCCCGTCCACCGGCGCGGCGCACCAGGCCCTCGGTATCGGCGTCCTCGCGGGCGAGCAGGTCGGTCAGGTCGGCGATCTTCTTGCGCAGCGGCTGCGGGTCGAGCCCACGCTCGGTGTTGTACGCCACCTGCTTCTCGCGCCGCCGGTTGGTCTCGTCGATCGCCGCGGCCATCGACGGGGTGATCTTGTCCGCGTACATGTGCACCTGGCCGGCGACGTTGCGGGCCGCGCGGCCGATCGTCTGGATCAGTGATCGCTCGCTGCGAAGGAAGCCCTCCTTGTCGGCGTCCAGGATCGAGACCAGGCTCACCTCGGGCAGGTCGAGGCCCTCACGCAGCAGGTTGATGCCGACCAGCACGTCGTAGGTGCCCAGCCGCAGCTCACGAAGCAGCTCGATACGTCGCAGCGTGTCGACCTCCGAGTGCAGGTAGCGGGTGCGGACACCGTTCTCCATCAGGTAGTCGGTGAGGTCCTCCGACATCTTCTTCGTCAGCGTGGTGACCAGCACCCGCTCGTTGCGCTCGGTGCGGGTACGGATCTCGGCCATCAGGTCGTCGATCTGGCCCTTGGTGGGCTTGAGGATGATCTCGGGGTCGACGAGGCCGGTGGGCCGGATCAGCTGCTCGACGAAGCCGTCGGACTTCGCCATCTCGTACGGGCCGGGGGTGGCCGAGAGGTAGACGGTCTGGCCGATCCGCTCGACGAACTCCTCCCACCGCAGCGGACGGTTGTCCATCGCCGACGGGAGCCGGAAGCCGTGCTCGACCAGGGTGCGCTTGCGGGACATGTCGCCCTCGTACATGCCGCCGATCTGCGGCACGGTGACGTGCGACTCGTCGACGACCAGCAGGAAGTCCTCGGGGAAGTAGTCGAGAAGGCAGTTCGGCGCGCTGCCGCGGTCACGTCCGTCGATGTGCCGGGAGTAGTTCTCGATGCCGGAGCACGTGCCGATCTGGCGCATCATCTCGATGTCGTACCCGGTGCGCATGCGCAGGCGCTGGGCCTCGAGCAGCTGGTTGTTGCCCTCGAGCTCGGCCAGCCGCACCTCCAGCTCGGCCTCGATGCCGTCGATCGCCCGCTCCATGCGCTGGGGTCCGGCCACGTAGTGGGAGGCCGGGAACACGTAGATCTCGGAGTCGGTGCTGAGCACCTCGCCGGTGAGCGGGTGCAGCGTGGACAACGCCTCGATCTCGTCGCCGAAGAACTCGACCCGGACCGCGTGCTCCTCATACATCGGGAACACCTCGACGGTGTCGCCGTGCACCCGGAACGTGCCGCGGGTGGCGGCGAGGTCGTTGCGCACGTACTGGATGTCGACCAGCCGGCGCAGCAGGGTGTCCCGGTCGAGCTCCTCGCCGCGGCGCAGCCGCACCATGCGGTCGACGTACTCCTGCGGCGTGCCCAGGCCGTAGATCGCCGACACCGTGGCCACCACGATCACGTCGCGGCGGGTCAGCAGCGAGTTCGTGGCGGAGTGGCGGAGACGCTCGACCTCCTCGTTCAGCGAGGAGTCCTTCTCGATGTAGGTGTCGGTCTGGGGGACGTAGGCCTCGGGCTGGTAGTAGTCGTAGTACGAGACGAAGTACTCGACCGCGTTGTCGGGGAAGAACTGGCGCAGCTCGTTCGCGAACTGCGCGGCCAGCGTCTTGTTGGGCTGCATCACCAGCATCGGACGCTGCAGCCGCTCGGCCAGCCACGCGACCGTGGCGGTCTTGCCGGTACCGGTGGCGCCGAGCAGGACCACGTCCTGCTCGCCGCCCTCGATACGGCGTTCGAGCTCGTCGATCGCCGCGGGTTGGTCACCGGCCGGCTCGAAGTCGGCCACCACGCGGAAGGGCGCCACCCGGCGCTGCACATCGGTCACTGGTCGCACACCGGAGAGCATAGGCGTGCCCTCCGACACCCGACCGATCAGCCGGCGGCCTGGGTGCCCAGCACCACCCCCAGCATCGCGTCGACGTCGCTGAAGGTGCTGTCCGGGGTGTCCTTGGTGAACAGCATCGTGGACAGCGTCGCCACCCCGTCCGTCGTGCGCACCGCCGCGAAGGTGAGCACCAGCATCTGGGTGCTCTTGCCGTTCGCAGTGGAGACGTACGCCGCCGCGCACTGCGCGAGCGTCAGGGTCTTCAGGCTGCTGACGTCGACGTCCTTAGGCTCACCGAACTTGGCACCGGCGGCGTCGGTGAGGACCTGGCGGTTGAACGCATCGCACAGCTGGCCGGCGTTGGTGTTCTTCTTCTGCTGCACCACCCGGGTGACCAGGACGGCGTCGCCGTTGCTCACCGAGATCGCGTTGGGGGCCTGCTCCTGGATCTCCCAGCCCGCGGCGGGCTGGAACATCACGCCGGAACCGAGGTCGATGACCCCGCCCTCGGTGGGGGCCTCCGTCGGGGTGTCGGTGGGCTCGGTGGTCGGGGCGTCGGTCGGCTCGGTGGTTGCCGTCGGCTCCGTGCTGGCGGACGCCGTGGCGGTCGGCACCGTCGGCGTCGGGTTCACCGGGTCGTTCGGCGTGCTCCGATTCGACAGCATCAGCAGCACCGCACCGGCGAGCACCAGCAGCAGCACCGCGCCGATCACGATCAGCAGCACCTTGTTCGAGGACGCCCGGGGCGCACCCGGCGGCTGGCCGCCGCCCTGCGGGTACCCGCCCTGCTGGCCGTAGCCGGCCTGCGGCCCGTAGCCCGGACGCCCGTACTGGACCTGCGGGTACTGCCCCTGCTGCGGGTACTGGCCCTGCGGGTACTGCGGGGCGCCCTGCTGCGGGTACTGCCCCTGCTGCGGGTACTGCCCGGCAGCCTGCTGCGGGTACTGGGGAGCGCCCTGCTGCGGGACACCCTGTTGCGGGTACTGCGGCGCCCCCTGCTGGGGCGCACCCTGCGGCGGGACGCCCTGCTGCGGCTGGCCGCCCTGCTGGGCGGGCCACTGGCCCGGGACCTGGCCCGGCACGTTCGGGTTCTGGGTCATGACTGGCCCTCCTCGTCCGTCTCGGGCTGGGCGGGAGCGTCCGTGGCGACGGGTGCGTCCGCGTCGGGCGGCGCCTCCCCCGGCGGCGCACCGGCGGCGGCCACCATCGCGGGTGCCTTGGCCCATGCGCGGACCGAGACGCCACACGCGCTGCAGAACGCCGAATCGGGAAGCAGCGGCATCTCACACCGCACGCAGAAGCCCATCTCGGTGCCGGGCGCCTCGCCGTCGCGCGCGGCCGACTCCAGGGCCCCTTCCAGGAGACCCGTGTGCAGGACCGTGCGCAGCCGCAGGATCAGCACGCCGGCCACCACCAGCCCCCACAGCACCTGGAGTGCGAGCGCGACGCTCGGCGCGCCCACGTAGCCCAGGAGGTAGATGCCGGTGCTGTAGAGCACGTTGGCACCGATGGCCAGGGCGGCCGCGGCGAAGTAGCGCGGGGTGAAGCCGTCGTAGCCCTTGCCGAGGCCTGAGAACTCCGCGACGGCCAGACCGGTCGCGGTGCCCATCACGAGCGGCTTGATGAAGCCTTCGAGGAACACCAGCGAAGCGAACTGGGCGGGCTCGGGGGTGAGCAGGCCGCCGGTCAGCAGGTCCCAGTGCCGCACCAACGTGTCGAAGCAGGCGTACGCGACGCCGCTGACCACGCCGAAGGTGAGGCCGTCCATCAGGTCGTCGAACTGCGGGCGGGCGGCCAGCAGGACCGGGCCGAGCTGACGGATGATCTCGCCCACGACCGGCACCAGGATCGCGAGGATCAGGAACGTCGACCACTGGGGTCCGGCCAGCAGGCTCCCGTCCGGCGCCCTCAGGCTGGAGGTGAGCGGGAGCGCCCGCGTCCAGAGCAGGGTGAACACGACCGCGAGCGCGCCGGTGAGGGCGAACGCCAGACCGGTGACGGTCAGCGGCTCGTCCTCCCACAGGTTCACGTCGTAGAGGTAGGTGATGTAGACGATCGGGATCGCGAAGGCCGCGATCAGGACCGCGATCGGCATGGCGCCGAAGATCGCCGCGACGAGCGCGGCCACCAGGGTGATGGTGAACGCCGTCCGGTAGGTCTGGGGGTGGCGGCCGGCCTCGCGCGGCATGATCGACGAGATCAGCGCGAAGGAGGCCACCGGCTCATCGGGCGCGAGCGCGAACCTGCGTTGGCCGCGCTGGTCGCCCGGCACGAGGTCGAGGCCACAGCGGTGGCAGAAATGGGCAACATCCGGAACCGGGGAAAGGCAGCGAGAACAATCCATGAAGGCCCCCTTGGTCAGTTGGGGTCAGCATAGGGGCGGACGCGGTCGGCGGAGTACCCGCCACTCAGGGTTTTCGCAAGGCCGCCGGAGCCAGTTCTTCGCGCCACAGGCGCTCCACCTGGGCGAGGAGTTCGGCGGGGGTGCCGCTGTTGTCGATGATGATGTCGGCGAATGCCAGCCGCTCCTCGCGTCCGGCCTGCGCACGGACGCGGGCCCGCGCCTCGTCGGCGTCCAGTCCGTCGCGGGCGCGGACGCGGGCCAGCTGCACCTCGGGGGCGACGTCGACCACGACCACCAGGTCGAAGCTCGCGGCCTGCCCGGTCTCGGCCAGCAGCGGGATCACCTGCACCACCACCGCGCCGGGGGGCGCCGCAGCGGTGAGTTCGGCCGCACGCGCACGCACCGCGGGGTGCACGATCGCCTCCAGGTCGCGGCGGGCGTCCGGGTCGGCGAACACCAGACGCCCGAGCGCCGGACGGTCGAGGGCGCCGTCCGACCGCAGCACGCCCTCACCGAACCGCTCGACGACGGCCGCCAGCCCCGGCGTCCCCGGCTCGACCACCTCGCGCGCCAGCAGGTCGGCGTCGATCACCACGGCGCCGCGCTCGGCGAGGAGCTCGGCGACGGTGGACTTGCCGGAGCCGATCCCGCCGGTCAGGCCGATGAGAAGTCCCACCACGCCTCAGAAGTCCGAGCTCAGCTCGTCGGCGATCGCCTGGGCCTCGCGGGCGATCTTCGAGTCCTTGCCGGCGGTGAGTGTCTGGATCACCAGCAGCCCGTTGTCCTCGCCGTCGATCCACAGGTCGGCGCGCACGCGGGCCTCAGCGCCGTTGTAGGTTCCCTTCGCGGTCAGCGTGGCCCGGCGGACGTCACTGGACGACGTGTCGACCGCCTCCCCCAACTTGCCCTTGAACGGGCCGTGGTACTGCGCGACCAGCTCGTCCAACTGGTCGGTCACCTGCCGCGCGCCGTCATCGGTGACCGCCAGCGCGAGCAGGCGGTTGTTGCCCCGGGTGACGACGACCTCGTCACCCTCGGTGTTGATCGACTCCCAGGTGTCCGGAATCGTCGCCGTGTACTGCTCCCCGCCCACGTCGATGTAGGAGTCCGACTCGCTGTCGTCGCCCCCTATCCACTCCGAGGCCGATGCGGTCGCTTCCGGTCGGCCCTCGCCGGCGCCCGCCCCGAAGACGGCTGCGCCGAGGAGTCCCGCCACGGGAACGCCGATGAGGAGGCCCAGCAGGCCGCGCCGGCCCAGACCACCGGACGGCTGTGGCGCCGGGCTGAGGCTCGGCGGCAGGTAGGGCGTCACGGCCACCGGCGGCGGGTCGCTGATCGCGTCCGGTTGCCGCGACACCGGGTAGTTCTCGAAGTCGGTCGGTTGCTGGCTCGTCACTGCTCTCCTCCCGGGGTGGCCCGCCACCTCACAGCATGCCAGTCCACCCGGAAACGCGACGTGCCCCCCACCGAAGTGGGGGGCACGTCGTACAGTCTGGCGTCAGCGACCGCCGGTGAGCTTCTCGCGGAGCGCCTGCAGGGCCTCGTCCGATGCGAGCGAACCCTCCGGGGCGGCGTCGTCGGACACACCGCCGGCGGAGTAGGCAGCCGTGTTGGCCTGCACGACCGCGGCCTGCACGTCGGCAGCCTCGGCCTCCTCGACCTGCTTCTTGTGCGCCTCCCAGCGGGCCTGGGCCTCGGCGTACTGCTGCTCCCACGCACGCTGCTGCGCCTCGTAGCCGGGCTTCCACTCCTGGGTCTCCGGATCGAA
>Ga0102832_1000948_pt1 | contig 28686 bp, 31 predicted proteins | sample EBPBio282013_DNA_FD_88942 | JGI IMG/M metagenome (GOLD analysis project Ga0102832, IMG submission 88942) | Wastewater treatment Type I Accumulibacter community from EBPR Bioreactor in Madison, WI, USA - Reactor 2_5/28/2013_ DNA (Illumina Assembly) | ecosystem: Engineered > Bioreactor > EBPR >... | reverse complement strand
TCTGCCGGCACCGTCGGCTTCAAGGGCTCCCGCAAGTCCACCCCGTTCGCCGCCCAGATGGCCGCTGAGGCCGCGGGTCGCCGCGCCATGGAGCACGGCATGAAGCGCGTGGACGTCTTCGTCAAGGGTCCCGGCTCCGGCCGCGAGACCGCGATCCGTTCGCTCGGCGCCGTGGGTCTGGAGATCGGTCCGATCTCCGACGTCACCCCGGTCCCGCACAACGGTTGCCGTCCGCCCAAGCGCCGTCGCGTCTGACCCAGAGCCGAAGAGGAGAGAAACCATGGCCCGTTACACCGGACCCATCACGAAGAAGTCCCGCCGGCTCGGCACCGACCTGGTGGGCAACGACAAGGCTTTCGAGCACCGTCCGTACCCGCCGGGTATGCACGGCCGCGGCCGCACCAAGGAGAGCGAGTACCTGCTCCAGCTCAAGGAGAAGCAGAAGGCCCGCTACGCCTACGGTGTGCTCGAGAAGCAGTTCCGTCGCTACTACGAAGAGGCCAACAGGCTCGCCGGCAAGACCGGTGACAACCTGCTGATCATCCTGGAGTCCCGTCTCGACAACGTGGTCTACCGGGCCGGCCTCGCCAGCACCCGCCGCCAGGCCCGCCAGCTCGTCGTCCACGGCCACTTCAGCGTGAACGGCAAGAAGGTCAACGTGCCGAGCTACCGGGTCAGCCCGTACGACGTCATCGACGTCAAGGCGAAGTCGATGAACCTCTACCCGCTCGTCGTGGCTCGCGAGACCTTCAACGAGAAGGTCGTCCCGGGCTGGCTGACCGTGCGTCCGAACAAGGGCCGGATCCTGGTGCACCAGCTCCCGGTCCGCGAGCAGATCACGATCGACGTCGCCGAGCAGCTGATCGTCGAGCTCTACTCCAAGTAGTCACCCCTCGTCCGAGTTGTCAGAATCTCAGGCCGCTGGAGCGGTCTGAGATTCTGACAAGTCGGCGGGTCCCGCGCCGGGCAGGGAGCCCGGGGCAACTGATCACCGTCAAATAGCGGGCGGTGGAGAGGAAAGAAACCAAGAATGCTCATTGCACAGCGTCCGATCCTTACCGAAGAGGTCGTCGACGAGCTCCGCTCCCGGTTCGTCATCGAGCCGCTCGAGCCGGGCTTCGGTTACACCCTGGGCAACTCGATGCGCCGCACCCTGCTGTCGTCCATCCCGGGCGCCGCGGTCACCAGCATTAAGATCGAGGGCAACCAGCACGAGTTCTCCACCCTCCCGGGGGTCGTGGAGGACGTGACCGAGATCATCCTGAACCTGAAGTCGCTGGTCCTGTCCTCCGAGGAGGACGAGCCGGTGGTCATGTACCTGCGCAAGTCCGGCGCCGGCGCGGTCACCGCTGCCGACATCGCGCCCCCGGCCGGCGTCGAGGTGCACAACCCCGAGCTGCACATCGCCACCCTGAACGAGACCGGCAAGATCGAGATGGAGCTGGTCGTCGAGCGTGGACGTGGCTACGTCTCCGCCGTCCAGAACAAGAACCCGGACGCAGAGATCGGCCGCATCCCGGTCGACTCGGTCTACTCCCCGGTGCTCAAGGTGACCTACAAGGTCGAGGCGACCCGTGTCGAGCAGCGCACCGACTTCGACAAGCTGATCGTGGACGTGGAGACCAAGGCCTCCATGAAGCCGCGGGACGCGATGGCGTCGGCCGGCAAGACCCTCGTCGAGCTGTTCGGGCTGGCCCGTGAGCTCAACGTCGACGCGGAGGGCATCGAGATCGGCCCGTCCCCGGTGGACGAGCAGCTCGCCGCTGACCTCGCCCTGCCGGTCGAGGAGCTGAAGCTCACCATGCGCAGCTACAACTGCCTCAAGCGTGAGGGCATCCACACCGTCAGCGAGCTGGTCTCCCGTTCCGAGCAGGACCTGCTCGACATCCGCAACTTCGGCTCCAAGTCGATCGAGGAAGTCAAGCTCCGCCTGCACGAGATGGGCCTGTCCCTGAAGGACAGCTCCCCGGGCTTCGACCCGCTGAGCGCCCTCACCAACTACGACACGGACGTCGACTACGACGATTCGTACTGATCCACGCCGCACACAGGAGATAGCGAACCATGCCCCAGCCGACCAAGGGCCCCCGTTTCGGGGGTAGCCCGGCCCACCAGCGGATCATCCTGGCCAACCTGGCCAGCCAGCTGTTCCAGCATGGCAAGATCACCACGACCGAGGCCAAGGCCAAGCGCGTCCAGCCGCTGGCCGACCGCCTGATCAGCAAGGCCAAGCGCGGCGACCTGCACAACCGCCGCATCGTGCTCCAGACGATCACGGACAAGGGCGTCGTGCACGTCCTGTTCACCGAGATCGCGCCGAAGCTCGCCGAGCGCGAGGGTGGCTACACCCGGATCACCAAGATCGGGCCGCGCAAGGGCGACAACGCCCCCATGGCCGTGATCGAGATCGTGACCGAGAGCGTCGAGGAGTCCCGCAAGGCCAAGGCCAAGGCGAGCGGCAAGAAGGCGGAGCCGGCCAAGGCCGAGACCGCCAAGAAGGCCCCCGCCAAGAAGGCCCCGGCCAAGAAGGCGAAGGACGAGGAGGCCGTCGAGGTCGTGGAGGAGACCGTCGAGGCCCCCGCCGCCGAGGCTGAGGTCGAGGCTCCCGCCGCGGTCGACGCCGAGACCGAGGCTGCCGCACAGGCCGACGAGGACGCGAAGGCCTGATCCCGCACGACACGAGAACCGCCCGCTCCCTGCCTGGGGGCGGGCGGTTCTCGTCGTAGGGGCCGGGTTCCCCCGGGTCAGGCCGTGACCCGCAGCGGGACGCCGGTCTCGCGCTCCGACACCTGCCACAGGATGGCGATCGCCCCGTCCGCGCCCGGACGGAACAGCGGCAGCCGCACGGGCGGGCCGGTGTTGATCCAGCGCGGCCCGTAGAGCTCCCCGCCGCGGGCCCACGGGTCTGTGGCCGCCCGGAGCTGGGGCAGCGCGCCGTCGGCCGGAGCCATGCCCGCGCGGGCGGTGACCCAGTGGGCCGCGCTGCCGGCGGCCCCGCCACCGCCCTCCCGGACGGTCCGGCTCTGCAGGTCGGTGTTCGTCAGCCCGGGATGGGCCATCAGGCTCTGGGCGGCCACGCCCACCCGCTCGAACTCGCGCTGGAGGCCGAGGGCGAAGTGGTAGTTGGCCAGCTTCGACTGCCCGTAGGCCCGCCACGGCTCGTAGCGGCCGTGCAGGTGGGGGTTGCGCGGGTCGATCACACGGCCCATGTGGTGCGCGGTGCTCGTCACCGACACCACGCGCGCGGCGGGCGCGCCCAGCAGCAGGGGCATCAGGTGCGCGGTCAGCGCCCAGTGGCCCAGGTGGTTCACCCCCAGCTGCATCTCGAAGCCGTCCGCCGTGCGGCGCTCCGGCATCGCCATCACCCCGGCGTTGTTGACCAGCAGGTCCAGCGAGCCGGTCAGGGAGGCGATCCGGTCGGCGGCCTCCCGCACCGAGGCGAGGGACGCCAGGTCGAGCGGCACCAGGTCCAGGCGGGCCTCCGGCGTCGTGGCGCGGATGCGGTCCACGGCGGCCGCGGCCTTGTCCTGGTCGCGGACGGCCATCAGCACGTGGGCGCCCTTCGCGGCGAGCGCGTCCGCGGTCTCCAGGCCCAGCCCGCCGTTGGCGCCGGTGACCACGGCCACCTTCCCCGACAGGTCCGGGATGTCAGCCCTGCTCCAGCCCACGTCCGCTCTCCCTCCACCGGCCGCGTCGTGCCGGACGAGCAGAACCTACCGGGCGCAGCCAAGCCGCGCGTGGTACTACGACCATCGCCCGATGGCGGGCTGGACCACGGCGCCCGCAGCCTTGTGGTGTGGAACCGGGACAGCCGGTCCGAAGATCCAGAAGGAGTCCTCATGAACATCACCCGACTCGCCGGAGCACTCGTCGCCGGCGCAGCCCTCGCCGTCCCGGCCGTCGCCCTGAGCGCCCCCGATGCCCACGCCCGCCACGGTGGCGCCTCCGCCGTCCGTGTCGCCGGCACCTGCACCGCCTCGACCCACGCGAAGCTGAAGGCCAAGGCCGACGACGGCCGCCTCGAGGTCGAGTTCGAGGTCGACGCCAACCGGAAGGGCCAGCGCTGGTCGGTCGCGATCACCGACAACGGCGAGAAGGTCTGGTCGGGCACCCGCGTCACCAAGGGACGCAGCGGCTCGTTCTCGGTGGAGAAGAGGACCGCGAACCGCGCCGGCGTGGACGTGATCTCGGCCACGGCCACCAACGCGCGCAGCGGCGAGACCTGCACCGCGACCCTCACCTACAGCCGCTGACCCTCTGGAACGCGCGCCGCCTCCCCTGACACACTGACTCCCCGGAAGGACCACCCACATGATCCGCATCGCCCTCGCCATCGGCGCCACCGTCGCCGCGCTGGTGCCTGCCACCGTCGGCCTGGTCGGCAACGGGACCTTCTCCCAGAACGTCCCGGTGCGCATCCCCGGCACCGCCCAGGTGCTCCCGGCCGACGACTCCACCCCCGGCCCGTCGGCGTCCGCGTCGCCGGAAGCGGGGGACGACCACGGTGGCGACCGCCCCCGCGACAGCCGCACCGAGCCCGGCGACGACCGCGACTCCCGCTCCCCGTCGGCCTCCGCCGGCCACGACGCCGGCGACGACCACGGCGGCGACCGCTCCCGCTCGGGCTCGGACGACCGCAGGGGCGCCGACGACCGCTCCGGGTCGGACGACTCCGGCCGGGGCTCCGACGACTCAGGGTCGGACGACCACGGCGGCTCCGGGCACGGTTCCGACGACTGATGAGCCCCGATTCCCCCACTGAGGTCCCGGTCCCGGCCCCGGCCGCGGCCGGGACCTCGCCCGCCTGGATCCGGGTCTCCGGCGACGCCGGCGCCCCCGCGGACCTTGCCCCGCTGGACCTGCGGCGGCTGGTGCTGCGGCTGGTGCTCGGAGCGGTCGGCGTGCTCGCGGTGGTGGGGGTCGGCAGCGTCTTCGCCGCCAGCCAGCTCGCCGAGCGGGAGGCGGTCAACGACGCCGCGGGGATCGCGGACGTGCTGGCCGAGTCCGTCGTCCAGCCCGTTCTCACCGAGGAGCTCGCGCAGGGCGATCCCGCGGCGGTGGCCGCCTTCGACGCGATCGCCCGCACCCGGATCCTCAGCGACGACATCGTGCGCGTGAAGTTGTGGTCGCCGCAGGGACGGGTGGTCTACGCCGACGAGCCGCAGCTGATCGGGCAGACCTTCCCGCTGGAGGAGGAGCAGCTGGACGCGCTCCGCAGCCCGAGCGTGCGCGCGGAGGTGTCCGAGCTCGACCGCAGCGAGAACGTCTTCGAGCAGTCCACCGACAAGCTCCTGGAGGTCTACCGTCCGGTGTGGACGCCCGCCGGCACCCAGATGCTGTTCGAGATCTACGCGGCCTACGACCCGGTGCGGGAGCGTGCCGCGGAGTTGTGGCGGGGCCTCACCGGGGTGATGCTCACCAGCCTGCTGCTGCTCTTCGTGCTCACCGTGCCGATCCTGTGGCGGGTGTTCACGCGGCTGCGCACCACCCAGCAGCAGCGCGAGGAACTCCTCGTCCGGGCCATGGACGCCTCCGCGGAGGAGCGCCGCCGGATCGCCGGCACCCTGCACGACGGCCCGGTCCAGGACCTGGTCGGCACGTCCTTCACCGTGGCGGGCGCGGAGGCGCGGGCGGAGGCCCTCGGCGACGCGGCCCTGGCCGACGACCTCCGGCGCTCCGCCGCAGCCGTGCGCAGCAGCATCGGCGGCCTGCGCTCCCTGCTCGTCGAGCTCTACCCCCAGGGACTGCCCGCGGCCGGCCTCGCCGCAGCGCTGGCCGACCTGGCCGCGCAGGCGGGCTCCCGCGGGCTGCGGGTCACCCTCGACCTCGCCGACGGCGTCGCAGACGGCCTCGACGCCGACCGGCAGCGCCTGGTCCACCGCGTTGCGCATGAGTGCCTGCGCAACGCCGCCCGGCACGCCCCCACAGCCCACGTGGTGCTCACCCTGCGCGCCGAGGGTTCCTCGACCGTGCTGGAGGTGAGCGACGACGGCCCGGGCTTCGACGCCGCCGCAGCCCTCGCCGAGCCCGCGGACGGGCACTTCGGCCTGCGCGTGCTCGGCGACGTCGCGGCGTCGGCAGGGGCACGGCTCGACCTCGCCGCTGCGCCCGGCCACGGCACCCACTGGCGCCTCACGATCCCGGGAGGGAAGGCATGACCACCGTCCTGCTCGTCGACGACCACGCGATGGTCCGCTCCGGGCTGTCCGCCCTGCTGGCGGCCACCGCCGACCTGACCGTGGTCGGCCAGGCCCGCGACGGCGCGGAGGCGGTCGAGCTGGCCGGGCGCGTGCGTCCCGACGTCGTGCTGATGGACCTCTCCATGCCCGTGATGGACGGCATCGAGGCCACCCGGCGCATCGTCGCAGCGGACCCCGAGGCCAAGGTGGTGGTGCTGACGTCCTTCTCCGAGGCGGCCAAGGTCACCGAGGCCCTCGCCGCGGGCGCGATCGGCTACCTGCTCAAGGACGGCGAGCCGGACCAGTTGCTGGCCGGCGTCCGCGCGGCGGCCCAGGGTCACGCCCCGCTCGACCCGAAGGTCGCGCGGGTGCTGCTCCCGGCGGCGCGGCCCGCCCGGCCGGAGGAGTCGCTGTCGGCCCGCGAGCTCGAGGTGCTCCGGCTGGTGGCCAAGGGCCTGGCGAACAAGCAGATCGGACGCCGCCTCGGCATCACCGAGCGGACGGTGAAGTCCCACCTCGGACAGGTGTTCCGCCAGCTCGGCGTCCCCGACCGCACGAGCGCGGCCCTCTGGGCGCGCGACCACCTGCCCCCGCAGTGACTCAGCGCAGGTACAACGCCCGCGCGGGGCAGAGCTTCACGGCGAGGGACGCGGCGTCGGCCGGCACCGTCTCACTGCGGATGATCGGGTAGCCCCACTCGTCGAGCGTGACCGCACCCGGCAGGGTCTGGGCACACACCCCGTGGCCGGTGCACAGCACGCGGTCGACGGCGATCCGGGCGTCAGGCGAACTGGGCATGGGGTCTCCTCTCCTTCTGGCACCGGTGGTCGGCGTGCGCGGCGAACTCCGCGGCCAGCGTCCCCAGCGCGGACGCGGCGAACCGCGCCACGCCGTCCGGGTGGTGGCAGGCCCCGCGCCGCTCGAGCAGCGAGAGCCGCTGCTGGAGGCGCTCCTGGGCCGGCACGCCGGGCCGGCGTCCCAGCTCCCCCCAGGCCTGGGACAGGGCGGGCAGCCCGAACATGCACGGCCCGCACTGCCCGGCGGACTCGCCGGCGCCGTAGGCGATCAGCTCACCGGCCACGTCGATCGGGCAGGCGTAGGGGTCCCACACGGTCACGATGCCCGGACCGAGAGCTCCGCCGTGGCGCTTCATCCCCGGGGTGTCCCAGATCGTGGAGAGCGCGGCCGAGGCGGTCAGCACCACCCCGCCGAGCCCGCCGACACCGACGTGGCGGGCGTCGGGTGGCAGGCCTCCGGCGAGGGAGAGCAGGTCGGAGAGGGCGACTCCCGCCGCCGCCTCGTACACGCCGGGGCGCGGGACGTGGCCGCCCACCGCCACCAGGCGCGGTCCCGGCTCGTCTGTGGTGCCGAACGAGCGGAACCAGCGCGGGCCGAACCGTGCGACCTGGCTCACCCGCCAGACGGTCTCCGCGTTGAGCACGACCGTCGGCGCGATCCGGCGACCCTGGCTGTCGCGGCCGCCGAACACGAACGGCGCCCGCTTGGTCATCGGCCGGGCGAGTCCGCCGTGGGCGGCGGAGATGACCGCGGTCTCCTCCGACGACACGTACCGGTGGGGGACCTCCAGCACGCCCAGCCCCGCGGCGGCGAGCAGGGACGCCGTCCGCGAGCCCCGGTGCGCGGCGTACCGGACGGCGCGCCGCGTCCCGTCCCCGGCCACCAGGCCGGCGCCCTCGATGAGCTCGTGCAGGTGGTGCTCGACGATCCAGCCGTCCTTGGCCGCGCCGACCTCGCCGTCGCACACGTTCACGATCAGTTCCGCGCGGTGCTCCCGCGCCGCCCGCACCTTGGTCGCGGTGCTGAACGCCGCCCCGCCGCGTCCGGTGAGGCCGGCCTCGTCGAGCATGGTGAGAAGGTCGGTCATGTCCACTCCTGTGCGTTGATCTCCTGGCGCCGTTCCCTGTCGGCGTGGCTCGCCACCAGCCGCCAGGCCACGAACAGCCCGCCGACGGTGCCGCAGGCGATGGTGGTCAGCCGCAGCCCCGGCTGGTCGCTCGTGCCCATCGCGAAGCCGTGGGCGAGCGCGGCCAGCCACATCGCGTAGGACGTCCAGTGGATGATCCGCCAGCGTCGCTCCGGGATGCGGTGGCGCAGGTAGCTGGTGACCATCAGCACGACCAGCAGGTCGACGGCCACGGTGCCCAGGCCCACCAGCAGGGTCTGGTAGGGCGAGGAGAACGGCAGCACGACGGCCAGCCAGCCGATCGGCACGTAGCCGTCGACGATCGCGGTGACGATGTGCACCGCGAGGAAGACCAGCATGCCCAGCGACAGCCAGCGGTGCACGCCCATCACGACGGTGGCGCTCTCGCCGTGCGGGCGCCTCCGGCCCGCGGTGACCATGCCGAGGCACACCACCACGGTGAGCAGGACCACGCTCACCACGCCGGTGGCGCGGGAGAGGAACCAGAATGCCTGTCCGCTCATGCGGGGGCCCTTTCGGTGTCGGGGACGGGGACCGGCCAGCCGGGCGTGAACACCACGTCCCCGTCGGGCCGGTCGAGGCGGGCGGCCACCCGGCGGGCGGACAGCCAGTCGGGGGCGTCCTCGCCGAGGACGACCGCCGCGGTGGAGCCGGTGTTGGCCTCCAGGGCGGTGGCGGCGATGCAGGTCACCTGGGTCCAGGTGGCCGCGGCCGTGCGCCCGGTGCGCGGGTCGACGATGTGGTGCGCCTCGCCCGTGCGGGTGGCCCAGCGGCGCAGCCGGGTGGACGAGGTCGCCACGCCCTGCCCGGCGACCGCCACGACCTGGCGGACGGTCCCGTCCGCGGCCTCGACGCCGACGCGCCACCCGCCCTCGGGGGCCGGGCCCGCGGTGGCGATGTCGCCGCCGAGGTTCACCAGGAAGCCGCCGTCGAGGCGGCTGGCGAGGAGCCGGGCGATGGTGTCCGCGGCGTGCGCCTTCGCGGTCGCGCCGAAGTCGAGGACGGTGCCGGCGGGGACGGCGATCCGGCGTGCCCCCGCCCGCTCGACCCGCCGCCACCCCGGCACGCGAGGGGCGGGCCCCGACGGGACCCAGGTGGTCCGCGCCCGGACCAGGGCCAGGTCGGCGTCGTAGCCGGAGGCGATGACCGCCGAACCGACGGTGAAGTCGACGAGGCCTTCGCTGAGCCGCGCCGCGTGGCGCGCGGCGTCCAGGTGGTCGACGAGCAGGGGCGAGCCGAAGCACCAGGCGTCCGCGGTCGCGGCCAGGCGGGCGAGCCGGCTCACCTCGGAGTCGTCACGGAAGCGCGACACCGCCCGGTCGAGGTCCGCGAGGTGCTCCCGCGCGATGTGGACGGCCTCGGCGAGGCTCGTCGGCACGGTCGCCAGGATGCTGTTGCGCGTCCCGATCGCATCGAAGCCCGTCTCCGCGGGCCCGTCCCACACGCTGGCGGCGTCCATCGTCTCGTCGCCCCGACCGGAGTGGTCAGGAGCCCTTCGTCTTGGTGTGGGTCGTGCCGGAGGTGCTCTTCGCCTTCGGGGTGGGCGCGAAGGTGGGGCTGGCGGTGTGCGTGCTCGGGGCGTCGGCGGTGGCCCCGGTCGTGCCGGCCGCCTGGTCGGTGACCACAGCGGCGTCGGCGTCCTGCTCGCTGCGCGCCAGCGCGAGCGAGGTCACGATCCCTGTGGTCGCGACGGTGGCCGTCGCCATCAGGGCGCTGAGGACGACGCGGGTCTTGGTCAGTGCGGAGGTGCTCATGGGGCCGGACCTTTCTGCCGTGTGAAGGGCTGGTCCCAGAGTCGCGTCGTTGCCTGTGAGTCCGCTGTCGGGAGGCGCATGGCAGGCCTAACGGAGGGTCAAGCTTGCCTTAAGGCGCCCGGGCGGGGACGGGCAACGGCCCCGGAAACCAAGGGGGAGGAGGTTTCCGGGGCCGTCGGACCGGGGGAGGGTGCTGCGCTGACGCCGAGGGGGAGGGGGCCGTCAGGCGCAGGTCCAGGGTCTGGTTCCGGCCTTCGCGTAGTAGCGGTTGGCCACGGTGATCTGCTCGGCGCGGCTGGCCTGGTGCGGGTAGGCGGCGAAGTCGCGCCCGCCGTTGGAGTTCCACGACGCCAGGTTGAACTGGAGGCCGCCGTAGTAGCCGTTGCCGGTGTTGATGCTCCAGTTGCCGCCGGACTCGCAGCGCGCGATGCGGTCCCACATCGCCGCCCGGGCGAGGTTGATCCCGACGCCGTTGCTGGTGGTCTTCGTGCCGACCTCGAGCACCTGGGTGACGGGCTTGGTGAGCACCTTCTCGGTGAGCACGACCTTCTTCTCGACCTTGCCGTTCACCACGGTGATCTCGTAGGTGCGCCTGGCCTTGCCCGCCTTGCCGGCGGTCGTGACGCGGGACTCGCCCTTCCACAGGCTGGAGTTCTTCTTCTGCACGGTCTCGAACTTCACCGGCTCGGTCTTCGTCTTCGTGCTCACCGTGACCCGGTCGAGGGTGATGGTGGCGCCCTCGTCGATCGGGGTCCCCGCGACCGGATCGAGGCGGTCGGTGGCCGAGGTGGTCAGGCCCTGCTCGAGCAGCAGGTCGCCGACCGTGGGGGCGGTGGTGGTGAGCTTCGTCTTCGTGCCGCCCACGCTCAGGACGATGTCCTTGGGGGTGGTCACCTGGACGGTGAGCCCGTCGCGCGGCAGCGGGGTGGCGAGCGGGACGGACATCCGTGCGCCGGCCAGGCCGGCGTTGTTGGAGCTCGCCATCAGCGAGACCGGCTCCGCCGACAGCGCGTTGGACAGCAGCGCCTCGTCGAGGGTGGCCGCGGTGGTCAGGAACGTGCGCGGGCTGCCGTCCACGTTCAGCGTGACCTGCTTGCTGTAGCGGACGGTGACCGTCGTGCCGCTGGTGACCGGGGCGGACGGCTCCGGGGTGACGATGTCGCGGTCGGTCAGCGCGATGCCCCTCGTCGCGAGCACGTCGGAGACGGTGAGGGCGAAGCCCGAGGCCTCCTGCACCTGTCCGTCGACGCTCAGCTGCACGCTCTTGTACAGGGCAGAGGCGGTGAAGGCGCCGCCGGCCAGCAGTGCTGCTGACAGCGCGGTCGCAGTGATCGCCTTGTTCAAGACGCAGTCCCCCGAAGGTCTAGGCGTGCAGTTCCTGAGAAGAGCCTGCCTGATCCTGAGAGTTAGGTCAAGTTTCTCTCAGAATTGACCGTCGGGGGACTGTCGGATCCCGGGGTCCTAGAGGACGACCGCCGCACGCGCCTTGGCGAGCCGGGCAGCCACGTCCGCCCAGTTGACGACGTTCCACCAGGCCTTCACGTAGTCGCCCTTGACGTTCTTGTACTGGAGGTAGAACGCGTGCTCCCACATGTCCAGCTGGAGCACCGGCAGCTGGCCGACCGGGACGCTGTTCTGCTGGTCGTAGAGCTGGTTGATGTTCAGGCGCGCGCCCAGCGGGTCCCACACCAGCAGCGCCCAGCCGGAGCCCTGCAGCGAGTTGGCGGCGGCCTCGAACTGGCCCTTGAAGCCGGCGAACGAGCCGAAGAACTCGTCGATGGCCGCGGCCACGTCGCCGTCGGGCTCACCGCCGCCGTCCGGCGACATGTTCTTCCAGAACACCGAGTGGTTGATGTGGCCACCGAGGTGGAAGGCGAGGTCCTTCTCGAGCTTGGGGATGTTGGCGAAGTCGCCCTTGTCGCGGGCCTCGGCCATCTTCTCCAGCGCGGTGTTGGCGCCGGCCACGTAGGCGGCGTGGTGCTTGCTGTGGTGGAGCTCCATGATCTCCGGGGCGATGTGCGGGGCGAGTGCGCCGTAGTCGTAGTCGAGATCGGGCAGCGTGTAGGCCATCAGGTTTCCCTTCGTTGCGTGACTGGCTATCACCTACCCCCAACCTGCCCCCTGCGGTGGCTATTCCGCCAGAGGTTGGGCCGAACTCGCGGGCGCGAACCGGGCCTGGCGGGCGCTGCGGCGCAGCAGTCGCAGCAGGGGGACGCCGAGCAGGGCGATCACCACGGCGTTGGTCAGGGCGCGGCCCAGGTTCCACCCCATCGAGGTGGCGATGTTGTACAGCACGAACCGGTGCAGGTTCTCCAGCGGGCCGAGCGCCGGGTCGAACGAGATCTGGGTGTCCTCGCCGATCCCGAACGGCCAGAACGAGAAGTCCATCACCCAGCCGTAGGCGAAGGCGGACACCATGCCGTAGGCGGCCAGCAGCAGGATCTCGGCCCGTCCGCCCGCCCGCGGCAGGAGCCCGGCGAACAGTCCGACCATGCCCGCCGCCAGCATCTGGTACGGCAGCCAGGGCCCGACCCCGGACGTGATCAGCGCGGAGGTGAACAGGGTGATCGCGCCGAGCGCGAAGCCGAAGCCGGCCCCGAACACCCGCCCGGCGAGGATCATCAGGAAGAAGACCAGCTCGAACCCCGCCGTCCCCGCGCTGAGCGGACGCAGGATCGTGCCGACGGCGGCCAGCACCCCGAGCATCGCCAGCGAGCGGGCGTCCATGCGGCCCCCGGCGATCTCGGACAGCACGACCGCGAGCACCGTGGGCAGCACGAGCGCGAACATGATCGGCGCCTGCGTGGCCGACATGCCCGACTCCGGACGCAGGAACAGTGGCCAGCTGAAGGCGACCAGCCCGATCAGGGCCGCGGCCACCACGGCGACGGGCACCCGCGCACGGCCGTCCATCACAACCCCCCGCGGACGTCGGCCGGCGTGAGCACAGGGAGGGGCGCGAACACCTTCGCCATCTGGGGGGCGTAGGCGGGGGAGGAGGTGAGCAGGTCGGCGGTGGTGCCCTCGGCGATGATCTCGCCGTCGGCCATCAGTAGCGTCCGGGTGCTGGCGAGGGCGGCGAACTCGACGTCGTGGGTGCTGATCACGACCGCGACCCCGGTGGCGGCGAGGCGGTCGACGATCCGGTGCAGCTCGGCCTTGGCGCGGTAGTCCAGGCCGCGCGTCGGCTCGTCGAGCAGCAGGACGGGCGGCCGCGCCGCCAGCTGCACGGCCAGCACGAGGGCCAGCCGCTGGCCCTCCGACAGGTCCCGCGGGTCGCGCTCGTCGGGCACGTCCACCCCGAGTGCGGTGAGCAGCGCCGCCGTCGTTCCGGGGGCGGCGTCGCTCTCGGCGTCCGCCTGGGCACACTCCGCGGCCACGGTGGGCAGGTACAGCAGGTCGGCGGCCGTCTGCGGCACGAGTGTCACCAGCCGCCTTGCCTCCGCGGCGGACAGGCGGCGGGGGTCCTGGCCGCCGGCGGTGATCTCCCCGGCGCAGGTGAGCGCGCCCTGGAGGGCCCACAGCAGCGACGACTTCCCGGCGCCGTTGCGTCCCAGCAGCGCGGTCACCGAGCCCTGCGGCAGGGCGACGTCGACGCCGTCGACGGCCACCACGTCGCCGAAGCGCACCTCGACGCCGCGCGCGGCGAGCGCGACGGGCCGTCCGTTGGCGGGGGCGCGCCGGGGGGCGGTCGGCGCGAGGTCCTCGGCCAGCGCCCGCCGCCGGGCCTCGCGGACGCTGAGGGGCACCTCGTCCCACCCGACGATGCGGGCCAGCTCGGCCAGCGGGGGAGTGACGGTGGCGCGCGCGAGCACCTCGCGCGGGCTGCCGTGCACGAGGCTGCCGTCCCCGGGCAGCCAGATCATCGAGTCGGCGGCCTGCATCACCCGCTCGAGGCGGTGCTCGGCCAGCACGACGGTGAGCCCGACCTCGTGGACGAGCGTGGCGATGGCCGACAGCACGTCCTGCGCAGCGGTGGGGTCGAGGGCCGAGGTGGGCTCGTCGAGCACCAGCACCCGGGGCTGGGCGGCGAGGACGGCGGCGATCGCGACCCGCTGCTGCTGGCCGCCCGACAGCTCGACGAGCGGACGCCGCCGCAGGTCGGCGATGCCCACCAGGTCGAGGGTCTCCTCGACGCGCTTGCGCATGGCGACCGGGTCGATGCCGAGCTGTTCCATGCCGTAGGCGACCTCGTCCTCGACGGTGTCGGTGACGAACCCGCGCAGCGGGTCCTGGCCCACGTAGCCGACCACGTCGGCCAGGTCGCGGGGACGGTGGTGCGCGGTGTCGCGGCCGTCCACGAGCACCCGGCCGGACAGCAGGCCTCCGGTGAAGTGCGGCACCAGGCCGTTGATGGCGCCGAGCAGGGTGGACTTGCCGGTGCCGGTGGAGCCGACCACCAGGCACAGGTCGCCCTCGGGCAGGGCGAACGAGACCTGGTCGAGCGTGGGGCGGTCGGCCTCCGGGTAGGTCACGGAGACCCGGTCGAAGGTGATCACCGCCATGCCGGCACCTTCGGGCGCTCGACCTGCGGCCGCAGCGAGCGGACGCGGGTGTCGTTGCGGGTCGAGGCCGTCTGGGCGACCTTCCGCGCCCGGGTGAGCGGGACGGGAGCCAGCACCAGGCCGATCACCACGAACATCGGCAGGGTGAGCTGCGGCCAGGCGAGCGGGTCGGTGGTGGGTGCCAGCGCCGCCGGGTCGAGGATCGCGGCCAGCGCAGGGCTGAGCGTGGTGGGGTCGAGCCAGCCGAGGCCGAGCACGAGCACGGCGGCCAGCACGCCGGTCGCGGCGACGAGGGTGTCGCGCCCGCGCCACGGCTGCGGACGGTAGGTGGTCACCCGCAGCCGCCGTCCGGCCGCCCGCAGGCCGAAGCCGGCCACGGTGACGCCGGCCACCAGCAGGCCCAGCGCTGGCTGCCACCAGGAGGTGCTGAGCAGCAGGAAGACCCCGATGGTGGCGGCCATCGAGGAGACCAGCATGAGCGGCAGCGTGCCCCGGGTGGGCAGGCCACGCGTCCGGGCGAAGCCGCGCGCCTCCATGCCGGCCGCGAGCGACATCGAGCGTTCGATGGCGTCCGCGAGCACGGGCATGGCGACCGTGGCCAGCGCCTTCAGGCTGGTCGACGACGCGCCGCGCAGGCGGCGCGCCCTGCGTACCCGCTGGACGCTCTCGATCAGCTGCGGCGCCACACTCAGCGCGATCACCACGGCGACCGATGCCTCGTACAGCGCGGCCGGGACCGACCGCAACGCCTGGCGCGGGTTGGCCAGGGCGTTGGCGGCACCGATGCACAGCAGCATGACCGCGAGCCGCAATGCGTCGTACAGCGTCGCGGTCAGGGCCTCTGCGGTGACGGTGCCACCGAGCTGGATGCCCGCCGCCCAGGCGGGCAGCGGGATCTCGGGAAGGGCGAACAGGACGGTCTCGCCCCGCCCGCCGCCCAGCACGATCTGGAAGAACACCCGCATGCCGATCACGAACAGCGACAGCAGCAGGTAGGCGCGGACCGACCGTGCCCAGGGTGCGGCGCTGCGGCGCAGCATCACGACCGCGATCATCGCGGTCGCGACGAGCGCGAGCAGCAGCGGGTTGGTGGTGCCACTCACGGCGATCCCGATACCGATCGCCCAGCACCACCACGCCCACGGGTGCACCTGGTTCAGGGCTTCCGTCCTCTCCACAGCCACCAGCCGCCCAGGCCGGCGGCACCGGCCACGACGACCCCGCCGGCGACGAGCGCGCCCAGCGGGCTGCCGCTGCCGGGGTCCTGCGGGGGACTGGTCTCCTCGGTGGCGATCGGCGTCGCCTCGTCCGCCCCGAGCGGGGTGGCGGTCGTCGCCGCCGGCGTCGGGGTCGGCGTCGGGGTAGCGCTCGGCGTGCTGCTCGCGGTGGCCGAGGCGGACGCGCTCTTCGTCGCCGTGGCCGTCGCGCTGGCGCTCGGGCTCCTGGTCGCCGACTTCGTCGGCTTCGGACTCGGCTTTGTCGTGGTCTTCGTCGGCGACGGCGTCGGGGACGGGGTGGACGTGTCCTCGGCCGGCGGCGCGGCACCCGGGGGTACGTTCCCGCCGTCCAGCGACTGGTAGTGCCAGCCCTCCGCGTTGCCCTTGGTCGGGTGGGACGCGCTCGCCCCGAGGGTGGAGTACTTCCAGTTGGAGTAGGTGCCGTCCTCGGACCGCGTCGCCTGCCAGTACGACCAGTACGCCTTGTTGATGTCGGGGCTGCCCGGCTTGCCGTTGATCTTCAGCAGGAAGCCGCCGTCGAGCACGATGCTGAAACCGGCGCTCTTCAGGGCTGCCGCACCCGTGCTGTAGCTGGTCGCGCACTTCGTGCTCGTGCCGCCCAGCGACCCGTAGTCGACGACCACCCAGACCCCGCTGCAGGCGGAGGCCTGCGGCAGCGGCGCGGCCTGGACGGGCGCGGCCGCGGCCGCGCCGACGGCGAGGGGAACCGTCAGCGCAGCCGCGAGGAGGAGACGCCTCACTTGGTGACCTTCGCGGTCGGAAGCGACGTGCGGGACACCGTCTGGTGCCCGCTGAGCTTCGCGGTCACCTTCACCGTGATCACCCGGCCGACGTCGTACTTCGTCAGCTTGTAGGTCGCCTTGGTTGCCCCGGAGATCGAGCTGCCGTTGCGGTACCAGCGGTAGCTGAAGGCGGGGACGGGATCCCAGGTGCCGGTGACGGCTCCGAGGGTCTCGCCCACCTTCGGCGTGGTGCTGGCCGGGGTGGTCTGGTTCTCGATCGTCGGCACCGGGGACGCGGCGTAGCCGTCGGGCGGGGTCAGGAGGTTCGGGGTGCCGCCCACGCCGAGCCAGGGGCCATAGATCCAGCCCTCGACATCGCCCTGCTTCGGGGTCGCGTCAGCAGCGCCAACCCCGTACTCGACCCAGGTGTCCCAGGTGCCGTCTGCCTTCGGCGTTGCGTGCCAGTAGCCCCAGTACTTGGAGAAGGTCGTGTCGACAACCAGCGGGAACCCCTGGATCCGGTTCACGAAGTTGCTCGCGTCGGTGCCCACCGTGAAGCCAGCGCTCTTCAGCGCCGCGATGCCGGTGCTGTACTTGGTGGCGCAGCGCACGGTCTCCTGGCCGTTCCCGCGATCGACGACCACCCACACGCCGGTGCAGGAGGTGGTGGCCGCCGGCAGCTTCGGTGCGTTCTTGGGGCACTTGCCCAGGTTGATCGAGGCGTCGAGCAGGCTCTTGCCGCTGATCAGGTAGAGCGCGTCGACGGTGGCCATCAGGTCCGATGCGGTGCCCTCGTCCAGCGAGTTGGGGAATCCGCCGTCACTGTTCTGCACGCCGCCCAGCCACGTCTTGGCCGAGGAGACGTCCTCGCCCTCCGCGGCCAGCGCGGAGCCGAGCAGGCCGGTGGAGTCGACGGGGGAGTAGCTCGCCCAGTAGCCGTCCTCGAGCTGGTTGGCGTCCGCCCAGTCCTTCGCCGCATCCACCTGCGGGTCGAGCTGGCCGATGGCGTGCAGCGCGAGGATCCCCATTCCGGTGGTGTCGGGGTCGGCCTGGAAGCCGTTGAAGTCGTAGCCGAAGGCGCCGGTGTCGTCCTGGAGGCTGAGCAGCTTGGTGAGCAGCGTCACCGGGATGGTCGCGTCGGCCCGGTCGAGGGCGATGATGCCCAGGCTCTGGCTGAACGCGGAGTCCGACGAGCCGATCCGGCCGTCGGCCGGCAGGCCCTTGGTGACCAGTGAGACGAGGTTGTAGCCGGCGAACTTGCGCGGGTTGAGGCCCAGCGCCTCCACGGCGATCGCCAGGTTGGCCGCGCGGGCCGGGTTGAGCTTCTTGCCCGGGTACAGGTAGCCCTTCGCGCCCTTCTCCATCTGGCTCACCAGCGTGCGCAGCGCGGGCGCGTAGGTGCAGTCGTTGGCGGTGGCCAGGCCGAGCGCGACCGTGGCCGAGGCACCGACGCCGTCGGCGGTCTTCGGCAGGTTGCGCACCAGGTAGTTGGCGGCCCGGGTGGCGTCGGCGGCGGCGGGCGCGGCGTCGGCGGTCGGGACGGCGGGCAGGCCGAGCAGTGCGATCACGACCGCAGACCCGGCAGCCAGAGATCGTCGGAATGAGTTGAACACGGAAGTCCTTTCGCGCGGGGCCTCCAGGTGATCCGGGGCCAACTGCGCGCGTCCGGCTCGCCCGTATGCCACGACGGGTGTGAATGAGCCAGAACTTGTGCAGGCATTCCGACTTGGACGGCAGCTGCCGTCGTCACGGTTGCGGGTCAGTCCCGGACTTGCACCGGGTTCCCCTGCAAAGGTTCAGGTGGCCTCAGGCTAACCCATGGGCCGTGGCGACGGTGGCCGTGACAAGGGGTGAACCAAAAAGTACAACGGGGTGCCCGAATCGGGCACCCCGTTGCGTGGACGGCAGGGTCAGGCGGTCGGAGCCGGCGGTTCGGCCGGGGTCTCCGCGGGCGCCTGGGCCGGCGGCTCGGCCGCAGCGGCGTCGCCGTCGATGAGGTCCTTGGCCTTCTCGACAGCGTCGCCGGCCAGCTTCTGGGCGCCGGCGGCGAGCTTCTGGGCGTTCTCGGGCAGGTCCTCTGCGAAGTCCTTCGCCGCCGCGGACGCGTCGGCGGCAAGCTTCTGGGCGTTCTCGGGCAGGTCCTCCGCGAAGTCCTTCACGGCCTCGAAGGCGTCACCGGCGACGTCCTTGGCCTTCTCGCCGAACTCCTTGGCCTTGCCCAGCAGGCCGCCAAGGAAGCCTTCCGCGCCTTCCTTGGGGGTGTTCTCTTCAGTCATGCGTTGCCCTTCTGTTCTCGTAGGGAGCGACGCTGCAAGCCTAGGACGCGCGGGCCCCCGCGGGGAGGGCTACGGCGCGGATTCAGCACGCACGGAGAACACCCGGAAGCCCTTGGCGCTGGCCTCCCGCTCGCAGCGGTAACCCGAGGCGTTGAGCCAGGCCTGGAGCGAGTCCGCGCCGAGGTTCCGGCCGACCACCAGGCGCGCCGTCCCGCCCGGGACGAGCCGCGGCAGCCAGGTGAGCAGCAGCTCGTGCAGGGCGGCCTTGCCGATCCGGATCGGCGGGTTCGACCAGATCTCGTCGTAGCGGGCGTCCGGGTCGGCGTCCGCGGGCGCCAGCGGACGGACGCGGTCGCCCACGCCGTGGACCGCGGCGTTCGCCGCGCACAGCTCCAGCGCGCGGGCGTTGGTGTCGATGGCGTCCACCACGGCCCCCGGGCAGGCGGTGGCGAGCGCGACGGCGAGCACGCCGTACCCGCAGCCGAGGTCGAGCAGCCGGGTGGCCCCGGCCGGCGGCACCGACTCGCGCAGCAGCACAGACGTGCCCAGGTCGAGCCCGTCTGCGGAGAACACCCCGTCCGCGGTGGTGAACGTCCAGTCGGTGTCCCAGAACCGCATGCCCACCTCGCGGCGGTGCTCCTCGCCGGTGGGGGTGTGGAAGTAGTGGCTCACGACTGCTCCTCCAGGGTCCGGAACGCTCTCGCCTCGCGTGCGCGGTCGGCCAGCCGGTCGTCCGGCGGGTAGCCGACCTCCTCCAGCACCAGCCCGCGCGCGGCCATCACCGGCACGTCGCCCGCACGCCCCGGCGCCTCCAGCAGACCGTGCAGCCAGTCGCCGTCGCGACGCCCGGTGCCCACCTCCACCAGGGCGCCCACCAGGGAGCGCACCATCGAGTGGCAGAACGCGTCGGCCCGCACGCCGATCTCGACGCGGCCGTCCCCGGTGCGCGCGGCGTGCAGCACCTGGAGCTCGCGGATCGTCGTCGCGCCCTCGCGCGCCCGGCAGAAGGCGGCGAAGTCGTGCAGCCCGAGCAGCCCCGCGCCGGCCTCGTTCAGCCGGTCGACGTCGACCTCGCCGCGGACCGTCGCCGTGGTGTGCCGCACCAGTGGGTCGAGGGTCCGGTCGGCCAGGCGGTAGGCGTAGCGGCGCCAGATCGCGGCGAAGCGCGCGTCGAACCCCGGCGGCGCCACCCGCACGCTGTGCACGGCGAGGTCCTCGGGCAGGGCGCGACGCAACCGGCGCTGGAGCGTGGCGGCCACGTCCTCGGGCCCGGGCAGGTCGAGGTCGACGTGCGCCACCTGCCCGCGGGCGTGGACGCCGGCGTCCGTCCGTCCCGCGCACGCCAGCACCGGGGGAGCGGGCAGCCGCAGCACGCGGCCGATCCACGACTCCAGCTCGCCCTGCACGGTGCGCGGGCCGGTCTGGGCCGCCCACCCGTGGAAGCCGGTGCCGTCGTAGCCGAGGTCGAGGCGGTAGCGGGTCATGCGCGGCGGTAGGCGAGGTCGTGGATGGTGCGCCCGGCCTCGAGGCCGCGCCGCTCGTACTTGGTCACCGGGCGCGCAGCGAAGCGGGGGGCCCACCCGTCGTGGCAGTTCACCAGGCCCGGCTCCGCGTCCAGCACCTCGCGCATGGCCTCGGCGTAGTCGTCCCAGTCGGTGGCCAGCCGCCACACCCCGCCCGGCGCGAGCCGGGAGGCGACCAGGGCGGCGAACGCCGGCCCGACCAGGCGCCGCTTGTGGTGGCGCGCCTTGTGCCACGGGTCGGGGAAGAACGTCCACAGCTCGCTGAGCTCTCCCTCGCCGACAACGCTCGCCAGCGCCTGCGCGCCGTCGGCGACCACCAGCCGCACGTTGCCGACGCCGTGGCGCGCCAGCCGTCCCAGCGTCGAGGCGACCGCGGGGGTGAACACCTCGAACGCCACCAGGTTCGCCTCCGGCATGGCTTCGGCGAGCGCGGTGATCGCGTGCCCGGTGCCCGAGCCGATCTCCACCTTCAACGGCGCCTGGCGGCCGAACACGGCCGTCCAGTCGACGGTGGCGTGGCTCGCCACGGACGTCTCGCGCTCCCCGGCGGGCAGCGCGACCACCCAGGCGTCCCGGTGGGCGTCCCACGCGCGCTGCTGGGACTCGTTCATGCGCCCGCTGCGCCGTACGTACGAGACCACGTCACGATGGATGCGCTGGTCGACGGGCATGGCCGACATTGTAGGGACGCGGCCGCCGGGGGCACGTCAGGGGAGCGTCAGGGTCGTCACCGCTGGGGAAACGGCCCGGCACCCGGTTTGATGGACGGTGCGTTTCGAACAAGGAGAGGCATGCGCGCGATTCTGAACCTCATCTGGCTGGTCCTGGGCGGGTTCTGGCTGGCTTTGGGCTACATCGCCTTCGGCGTGCTCGCCTGCATCCTGATCATCACCATCCCGTTCGGCATCGCGTCCTTCCGGATGGCCGGCTACGCGCTGTGGCCGTTCGGCCGCGCGGTGGTCGCCAAGCCGTCCGCGGGCATCGGCTCGGGCCTGGCCAACGTGATCTGGTTCCTCATCGCCGGGCTGTGGCTGGCCATCGGCCACGTCACCACCGCCGTCGCGCAGGCCGTGACGATCATCGGCATCCCGCTGGCGGTCGCCAACCTGAAGATGATCCCGGTCACCTGCTTCCCGTTCGGCAAGGACATCGTCGACAGCCGGCTGCTGCCGCCGGGCACGCGTCCGCTGCACAGCCTCTGAGCCGCGCGGGCGCCGCCGGCGGCGTCCCCCCGATTCTGCGGTGCGGGCCCCCCGGCCCTAGGCTGGGCCGGTGGGCCAGTTCTTCAACCTTGATCTGTTCCTCGCCACAGCCGTCACCCTCTGGGTGATCGTCGACCCTCCCGGCCTGCTGCCGGTGTTCCTCGGCCTCACCAACTCCCTGGACGAGAAGCAGCGCCGTCGCGCCGGCGACCGGGCCTCCCTCGTCGCGTTCGGCGTGATCGCCCTGTTCGCCCTCTTCGGGCGCCAGATCCTCGACTACCTCCACGTGTCGGTGCCCGCCATGCAGGTGTCCGGCGGGTTGCTGCTGCTGCTGATCGCCCTCGACCTGCTGATGGGCGGGGGCTCGGAGCCCACGAGCCACGACGGCGTGAACGTGGCGATCGTGCCGCTCGGGACGCCGCTGATGGCCGGTCCGGGCGCGATCGTGGCCACCATGCTGGCCGTGCAGGAGGCACCGGGGCTCACCGGCTACCTCACCGTCGCCGCTGCGCTGGTGGTCGTGATGGTCCTGGTGTGGCTCTTCCTGCGCTACGCCGGCCTGATCCGGGCCATCCTGCGCGAGTCGGGCACCGTGCTGGCCTCGCGCATCGCGGGCCTGCTGCTGTCGGCGATCGCCGTGCAGATGGTCGCCGACGGGGTCTTCGGGTTCCTCGCCGACCAGGCCGCCCGCTGAGCCGGGCCGCGGCGGGGCTCCCGCGTCAGCCCGCCGCCGGCACGGCCTCGTCCCACACCTGGCGCAGGGCCTGGTCGAACACCTCCGGCTGCTGGGCGCCGGACAGGCCGTAGCGCCCCGCGAGCACGAAGAAGGGGACGCCGCGGATGCCGAGCCGCGACGCCTCGTCCACGTCGGCGCCGACCAGGGCGTCCAGCTCTTCGGACGTGAGCGCCTCCCGGGCCGCGCCGGCGTCCAGGCCGACCGAGGTGGCGATCCCGACGAGGGTGTCCGGGTCGCCGGTGTCGAGGCCATCGCTGAAGTGCGCGGCGAACAGCGCCATCTCCATCCGCCAGGCGGTGTCCCCGCCGGGGTCGGCCTGCTTCGCGTGCTGGATGAGCCGGTGGGCCCGCCGCGAGTTCGCCACCTTCAGGGCGTCGAAGTCGAGCGAGAGCCCGTCGGCGGCCGCGATGCCGGCCACCCGTCCGACCATCTGCGACACCGAGGCCGGGTCGAGCCCCTTGGCCGCGGCGAGGTACTCCGCCTCCGTGCCGGGGTAGGAGTCGGGCAGGCCGGGGTCGAGCTGGAACGAGTGCAGTTCCACCTCCACGGCGTCCGCGTGCTCGAAGCGGGCCAGCGCCGCCTCCAGGCGGGTGAGGCCGATGAAGCACCACGGGCAGGCGATGTCGGACCAGATGTCGATGCGCACGACGACCCCGAACGCCGCGGCGCCCGTCCCCATTCCCCCCATGGACGCCGAAACGCCGTGAGCGGCCGACGGTGCGGCCGGCTCACGGCGTGCGGAGTGCGTGGCGGTCAGTTCGTCTTGGCGTACTTGTCCATCAGGGACGCGGGCAGGAGCTCGTAGCCGTGGAACTCGCGGGTGAAGGTGCCCGAGCCGTGCGCGATGCCGCGCAGGTCGATGGCGTAGCGCGCGAGCTCGGTCTGCGGCACGAGGGCCCGGATGATCGCCTTGTGGTTGTCGGAGTCGGAGCCGAGCAGCTGCCCGCGGCGTCCCGACAGGTCGGTCATCACCGCGCCGAGGTACTCCTCGCCGACGGTCACCGTCACCAGGTCGAGCGGCTCGAGCAGGGCCACGGTCTTCGGGGTGGCCGCCTCCTTGATCGCCAGCGAGCCGGCGAGCTGGAAGGCCATGTCGGAGGAGTCCACCGAGTGCGCCTTGCCGTCGAACAGGGTGACCCGCACGTCGACCATCGGGTAGCCGGCGAAGACGCCCTTCTCGAGCTGGTTGCGGATGCCCTTCTCGACGCTGGGGATGAACTGCCGCGGGACGGCGCCACCGACGACCTTGTCGACGAACTCGAAGCCGGCGCCGCGAGGCAGCGGCTCGACCTCGATGTTGCACACCGCGTACTGGCCGTGGCCGCCGGACTGCTTGACGTGGCGTCCCAGCGCCGTGGCCTTGGCGATGAAGGTCTCGCGCAGCGGGATCTTCAACTCCTCCTGCTCGACCTTGACGCCGTAGCGGTCGGTGAGCCGTGCGGTCAGCAGGTCGGCGTGGGCCTGGCCGGTCGTCCACAGCACGAGCTGGTCGCTGCCACCCCGGTCGAGCCGGACGGTGGTGTCCTCCACGGCCAGGCGCTGGAGGGCTCCGGCCAGCTTGTCCTCGTCGTTGCGGGTCGCCGCGCGGATGGCCAGCGGCAGCAGCGGCTCGGGCAGGTTCCACGGCGCCACCAGGGCCGGGCGGTCCTTCGCCGACAGGGTGTCGCCGGTCTCGGCCGTCGACAGCTTGGGCACCATCACGATCTCGCCGGCGATGGCGGACGGGCGCGGCTTGAGCTCTGTGCCGACCGCGGCCTGGATCAGGCCGACCCGCTCGTCGTTGTCGTGGTCGGGGTGGGCGTCGTCGGCCTTGGGGCGGTGGCCGGAGATGTGCACCAGGTCCTCGGCCTTCAGCGTGCCGGAGAAGATGCGCACCATCGACAGCCGGCCGGCGAACGGGTCGGTGGTGGTGCGGATGACCTGGGCCACCAGCGGCGCGGACGGGTCGGTCGGCGGGGTGGGCAGTTCCTTGCCGTCGGGGGAGGTCACCGGCGGGTTCGGGTGCAGGGACGGGGTCGGGAACCCGTGCTCGATCAGCCGCAGGAGCTCCTCGACGCCCACGCCGGTGTTCGAGGCGACCGGGACGACCGGGTACAGGTTGGCGGTGGCGACCGCCTTGCGGAGGTCGTCCAGCAGGTACTCGGTGTCGAGCTCCTCGCCGCCGAGGTAGCGGTCCATGAGGGAGTCGTCCTCCGCCTCCTGGATGATCGCCTCGATCAGCGGGCCGCGCCACGTCTCGACGTGGGAGTCGTCGGCGGTGAGCTTGCGGTTGACGACCTCGCCGCCGGAGTAGTCGTGCTCCTCCAGGCTCAGCAGTCCGATGTTGCCGATGATGCCGTCCGGGCTGATCGTCGGCACGTGGGTCGGCAGGACGCCCTCGCCGAACTTGTCCTGCGCCTCGGCGACGGAGCCGTCGAAGTCGGCGTGGCCGGCGTCCAGCTTGGTGAGCGCGATGATCCGCGGCAGGTTGGCCGCCGTGCACTCCTCCCACAGGGCCTGGGCCGCGCCGTCGATGCCGTCGGCCGCGGAGATGACGAAGATGGCCGCGTCCGCGGCGCGGATGCCGGCCCGCAGCTCACCGACGAAGTCGGGGTGCCCGGGGGCGTCCAGCAGGTTGACCAGCACCTCGCCGCTGACGATCGAGGCCAGGTAGAGCTGCGCGGCGCGCTCGGCGTCCTCCTTCTCGCCGCGGTAGCCGGCCAGACGGGCCTTGAGCAGCTGCTCGAACAGTGACGTCTTCCCCGAGCCCGCGTTTCCGATCAGTACGACATTGCGGACGTCGTCGGGACTGGTCACCTGCATCGAGGCAGCGCTCAACTTTGAACTCATGGGGAATACCTTGCCACGCAGGCTCTGCTCCGCAAGGGCAAACCCGGCAATCCCCGCTGACTTGGGCGGGGACGGTCCACAGCGCCCCTAGGCGCGCTCCTCCATGGGCACGTACGCTCGCGTCCGGTGGCCGGTGTAGATCTGCTTGGGCCGCATGATCTTCTGCTCGGGATCGGTGATGAACTCCTGGTACTGGGCGGCCCAGCCGGACGTCCGTGGCACCGCGAACAGCACCGTGAACATCTCCGGCGGGAAGCCGAGCGCCTCGTAGATCAGGCCGGAGTAGAAGTCGACGTTCGGGTAGAGGCGCCGCTTCACGAAGTACTCGTCGGTGAGGCCGTACTTCTCCAGTTCCTGCGCCACCTTCAGCAGGGGGTTCACCCCGGTCACCTCGAAGACATCCTCGACGGACTTCTTGATGATCTTCGCGCGCGGGTCGTAGTTCTTGTAGACGCGGTGGCCGAAGCCCATCATCCGGGCCTTGCCGGCCTTGACGCCCTCGATGAACTCGGGCACGCGCTCCACCGTCCCGATCTCGCGCAGCATGCGCAGCACCGCCTCGTTCGCGCCGCCGTGCAGCGGCCCGTGCAGCGCGCCGATGCCGGCCGAGCAGGAGGTGAACAGGTCGTTGCCGGAGCTGGCCACCGAGCGGACGGCGTTCGTCGAGCAGTTCTGCTCGTGGTCGGCGTGGAGGATGAACAGCACCTCCATCGCCCGGATGAGCCGCGGGTCGGCCTCGTAGCGCCGCTCATTCTGCTTGAACAGCATGGCCAGGAAGTTGTGGCAGTACCCGTACTTGTCGTCGGGGTTGATGTAGGGCTTCGCCTTGCCCTTGCGGTAGGCGAACGCGGCCAGCGTCGGCATCTTGGCGATGAGCCGGGCGATGTTCAGGTCGCGCGCCGACTTGTCCTCGAAGTTCTGGGCGTCGGGGTAGAAGGAGAAGAAGGCCGCCACCGAGGCCATCAGGATCGTCATCGGGTGCGCGTCGTAGGGGAAGCCGGCCAGCACGGTCTTCAGCTTGTCCGGCAGCATCCGGTGCTCGGTGATCAGCAGCTCCCACTCCTGGAGCTGGGCCGCCGTCGGCAGCTCGCCGTTCAGCAGCAGGTAGGCGACCTCGAGGTAGGTGGACTTCTCGGCCAGTTCCGCGATCGGGTAGCCGCGGTACTCCAGCACGCCGGCATCGCCGTCGATGTAGGTGATCGAGGAGTGGCAGACGGCGGTGTTCATGAAGCCCGGGTCGAAGGTGGCCAGCGGCTCGCCCCCGACCGGGAACTGTCGCAGGTCGGTGGCCCGGATCGTTGCCTCGGTGACCGCCAGCTCGGCCTCGACGCCGGCGGCGGGAAAGCGGATCTCGAGAGTGTCGGGCATGGGGTCACGATAGGGGGGTTGTATTTCCGGCGTATGTCGTCTTGCGGTGAGGCGCTCCGGGCGGTGCCGTCGCACGAGTGGTACACGCCGCCGGTAACGATCGGGTTGCTCCTCATTCAACGGCCGGTGAGAACGGCCGGCCGTCCTTAGGGTGGCGGGCATGATCCGGAACCGGTTGCCCTGGCTGGCCAGGCCCTGGTTCTTCGCTGCCGTGCTGCTCCTGGCCCTGAACGACCACCTGTTCAAGGCGACGTGGCCGGGCCCGGTCACCGGGAAGCTCAGCGACGTCGCGGGACTGGTGGTGGTCGCGACCCTGGTTTCCGTGCTGGTCGGGCCGGGCCCGGGGACCGTGCTGGCCGGCGTGGCCTTCCTCGCGCTCAAGACCGTGCCGGGCGTGGCCGAGACGGTCGCCCCGCTGCTGGGTGGCGGCATCACGCTGCGCGACCCGACCGATCTCGTGGCGCTCGTCGCGCTGCCCCCGCTGTGGGTCGTCCTTCGGCGGCGCGGTCCCGTCCCGTCCTCGCGCACCCGGCGGGGCTGGGCCGTGCTGGGGCTGCTCGCCGCGGTGGCCGCGACCACGGCGACCACGCCCCCACCGCCCAGCGAGGTACGGGCCGTCGGGTACGCCGACGGTGCCTTCCACGCCGAGGTGTACCTCGAGGGCGGGTACGGCAGCCGGTGGATGCGCAGCACCGACGCCGGGGTGACGTGGGCGAGGGAGGACGACCCGGGCCCGATCCCCGAGGCCGAGCGCCTCGGGCACGACGGCAGCCAGCAGTCCTGCGTTCCCGATGGCGTGTGCCTCCGGGTGGCCGGGGTCCACGTCGCGGGCAGCCAGGAGTGGGACCGGGGCTGGTGGATCCAGCGGCGGGTGCCCGGGGGCGACTGGAGGGCCGAGAAGTACCTCGGGTCGAGCAGCTACCGGGTCAACGGGATCGCGATCGACCCGGCGAGCAGCGAGCACGCCGTGGTGGCGGTGGGAACGACCGTGCAGGTGCGCACCCCGTCCGGCGCCTGGCGCGCGGTGGACCTGGTGGCGCCGGCCAGCGATCCCGAGTGGCAGCGCGAACTGGTGACATCGCTGGGCACCCCCGGGTTCGGCTTCGTGGTCTTCCTGCTGGCGAGCCTCCTGGGCTGGCTGCTGGTGCCGTGGCTCGCCGCACGGGTGGTGTTCCAGATGATGAACGTCCTCGCGCTCGGGGTCGTGTTCGTCCTCGGCGTCCTGGCCTCCCCGGTAAGGCGGGTGCAGATGTATGCGACGTGGGCGCTGGTCGTGGTCGTCCTTGCCGTCCTGATGCGGCTCACGTGGTGGCTCGACCGGCGATCCCGGCGAGCGGCCGGGGGGACGGAACCCACGGAAGCGGGGTCGGGATGACGGCCGCCAAGGGCATCGTGGCCGGGGTCGGCCTGCTGGTCGCCGCGTGGGTGGTCGTGACCGGTGGCGCCGCGACGCTCCGGGCGCCGGACCCCTTCGGCGGGGTGGAGGAGGCCGGCTACGCCGGCGGCGCCTTCTACGTCCGGGTGGAGCCGAACTACGGCGTCGGCGAGCGCTGGCTCGCGAGCACGGACGGGGGACTCACGTGGTGGCGGTCCGGGCGTCCGCTCGCCCTGGAGTCCGCGCCGAAGGTCGGGTCCGAGGCGTGGTCGGCCTGCGCCGGGGACGGCACCTGCTACCGGGCGCGGATGGACTACCCGGAGGGCTACCCGAGGACCTCCCGCAGCCGTCACCTGGTGGAGCGTCGCGTCGGGGGCGGCGACTGGGTGGTCGAGGCCGACCCCGACACCGCACCGGCCTTCATCGGACTCGCGGTGGACCCTGCCGACAGCGCGCGGGCCGTGGCGATCAGCTGGCGCTACGCCTTCGTGCGCGATCCCTCCGGGACCTGGCTGGAGCGGGACGTCGTCGAGATCGGCAGCGATCCGCCGCCGGTCCGCTCCCTCGTCGCGTGGGTGGACAGCGGCCTCACCAGCACCGTCCTCGCGGTGCTGCTCAGCGTGTTCTGCTGGTGGGCGCTGCCGTCCCTGCAGGCGAAGTGGATCGCCCAGCTGTCGATCCTCGCCGTGCGCGGTGTGCTGTACGCGGCCGGCCTGTTCATGCTCGGCGGCGGGATGTTCTGGGCGAACCTGGTGTGGCCCGCGGTGACGGTCGGCGTCGTCCTCCTCGTGCGGCGAGGTCAGGGCCGGCCCGGGCGGAGTGTCACGCCCCCGGAGGGGCGCGGGCAGTGGTAGGAGAGCCCGGTTTTGACCCCCTGATCAGGGCACGGTAATCTAAGGCGCTGTTGCGCTGAGGTCCGCCCTGAGGGTGGATCCCGCACCGCGAAGAGCTACAACTCATGGAAGCAGGTCGCAGACTCGTGTCTACGTACAGCCCCAAGCCTGGCGAGATCACCAGGGACTGGCACGTGATTG
>Ga0102832_1000947_pt1 | contig 28736 bp, 19 predicted proteins | sample EBPBio282013_DNA_FD_88942 | JGI IMG/M metagenome (GOLD analysis project Ga0102832, IMG submission 88942) | Wastewater treatment Type I Accumulibacter community from EBPR Bioreactor in Madison, WI, USA - Reactor 2_5/28/2013_ DNA (Illumina Assembly) | ecosystem: Engineered > Bioreactor > EBPR >... | reverse complement strand
GCTTCATGGCGCAGACCGGCGACGGGCAGAACTTCAACGGCACCGGTCGCTCGAAATATCCGAACGTGCCGGCCGAATTCACGCAGACGCCGTTCAAGCGCGGCGTGGTCGGCATGGCGCGCGCCAGCGACCCGAACTCCGCCAATTCGCAGTTCTTCATCTGCTTTGCCGACGCCTCGTTCCTCAACGGCCAGTACACCGTGATCGGCGAGGTGGTGTCCGGCATGGACACTGTCGACAAGTTGAAGAAAGCGCCGCCCGGCTCGCAGAGCGGCGCCGTCACCGATCCCGACAAGATGGTGAAGGTGCAGGTCGCCGCCGACATGAAGTGACGCGCACGCTGCGCACAACGAACAACATCAACAAGGACAACCACAATGGCTAAACCGGAAGACACGCTGACGCTCGATACCACCCAGGGCAAGGTCGTCATCGAGATGCGGCCGGACCTCGCGCCGAACCACGTCGCGCGCATCAAGGAGCTGGTGAAGGAAGGCTTCTATGACGGCATCGTGTTCCATCGCGTGATCGATGGTTTCATGGCGCAGACCGGCGACCCGAAGGGCGACGGTACCGGTGGTTCGGGTAAGAACATCCAGGCCGAGTTCAACAAGGAAAGCCATGTGCGCGGCGCCGTGTCCATGGCGCGCGCAGCGAACATCAATAGCGCCGACAGCCAATTCTTCATCGTCCTGGAAGACAGCACGCACCTTGACGGCAACTACACCCTGTGGGGACAGGTCGTCTCGGGTATGGAATTCGTCGATAAGATCCGCAAGGGGGATCCCAGCGCGAACGGCCGCGTGCCGTACCCGGACCGCATTATCCGTATGCAGGTCGCGATCGACGCCGATAAAGCAAAGAAGAAGTAAGCGGGTTAGCTGCGGCCCGCGACGGCGGCGGCCCACACATCTTCGATTTCACGAATGGAAGCCCAATCCGCGAAAAGCGTGGATTGGGCTTCTGCTATGTGGCTGCGGACCTCGTCGCGGAAGGCGGCGTCATGGGCAAGACGGGTCGCCGCGCGCACATAGTCCGCGGCGGAGTTCACCACCGGCGCCGTGATGCCCATGCGGCGATAGAAGGCGAGTGTATGCCGGCCGCGCATGAATTCGCCCGGCCAATGCACAACGGGCGTTCCAAGCGCCAGCGTCTCAAGCGAGGTTTTTCCGCCGGACCACTGTGGAACGTCCAGGACGACGTCGGCGGATTTCACGAGTCTGAGAAATCCCGCTTTTGTCGTGCGCGGCAGAATATGCAGCCGATCCATGTGGGCCCCCGCGCTTTCTGCGATGCGTTTGCGGAAAACCGCATCAGCGTGCGCGCCAAGGCTGACGAAGAAGACGTGGCCATCGCGGTCGTCCTCAAGCAGTTTGGCGATGACCGCGTCGAAATCCGGGTGCGCCTTGTAGAGGCTTTGACTGCAAACGTAGGCGGGCGCTTCCGTGAGTCCGGCGTCCGTGCGGTTCGCATACGTTGGCTTTGGCGGCTCGGCGGCGAAGGAAAGGCCGCGCAACCGCACGAGGTTCTCGGTGTAGTGAGCTTGCGCGCCGTCAGGTTCCATATCCGCGACCGACAAAAAGTGGTCGATGGTGGAAAGCCCCGTTGTAACGGGATGTCCCCAGGCCGTGGTCTGCAAGGTCGCAAGCCGCGCGAAGGCCAGAAAATAGGCCATGTGGTCCATGCCCACTTCCGGATAGTGCAACACGTCGAGTTCGGCGTCGGCGATAACCTGACGCGCGGCGGCGAGGTCATTCGGCAGGTCGATGCAAGGTGCCGCGTCAAGGAACCGTGCGGTCGCCGAATCCGGTTGTGCGTGGGGCGTGCGAAACAGCGTGAGGTCAAAGCGGAATCGGTCGAGACCGGCGATAAGGCCAAAAGTCAGATACCCCACTGTATGGTGAGAGAAGTAATTCGAAACGATGCCGACCCGTATTTTTCCTTGTGGCCGACGGCCGACGTGTTTGGCGGTGAATGTCAGCGAAGGGCAGGCGGCGCGATAAAAAGCCGCGAGCGATTCTTGGAGGTCGCGGTCGTTCTTCGCCTGGTACCCCAGAAAGAAATTTGCTCCTAAACCGGCCTCCAAGGGATCTGGGATCGGCGCCGCCGGGCCGCCGCGCAGGAAGGCGGCATAGCGCCCGCGGCTTTCCTCTATCTCGGCCACGCTGGTGGGAACCACCGGCTGCGTGAACGCGGCCTTGAAGCGCGAAATGGCGGCGCGCGCCGGATCAGACTCGTGGATCGCGGACTCGAGAAGGAGCGCGCGGGCCTCCACGATTTTGCCGCTCAAGCGCCAAAGGTTCGTTAGACCGTCCGTCGCCGCGCGGTTGGTTGGTTCGATCCTCAGGGCCGCCGCAAATTCCTTCTCGGCGCGGGGGTACTCCAGGAGCTGGAGCAAGACCTGGCCCGCTTTCAGGCGCGGCGCCGCGTCTCGGGGGCAAAGCGCGGCTAAACGCTGGCAAATTTTAAGGACATGGCCCCATTCACCTGCCCGGTCGTAAATGTCCGCAAGAATTTGAAGGAGAAAAACGTCATCTGGGGCGGCCTCAAGGCCGGCGCCGGCACATTGGAGGGCTCCCGGCAGGTCGCCCGCCGCGAGCAGATTCGCGGCTCTATCGCGCTGTTCTTCAATGGATTGCATGGACCGCGAGCACACCCGTGAGATGCCGGCCGGGAAGGGCATCTTTACGGCTTAGGCGGCGGCCCCGCAATCGCTCCCGGACTTCTTGACCGGGGGAAGGGCCGCCCCTATGGTGCGGCCCTCTCGCGGTCGGGTCCGTAGCTCAGCGGTAGAGCATCGCACTTTTAATGCGGTGGTCGATGGTTCGAATCCATCCGGACTCACCAACTCCCTATACAACCAACCGGCGATAAAGATGCCAGGTTGCGTGACCCAGCACCGGCACGCACACGGCGAGGCCGACGAGGAACGGAATCGCTCCGATCAGCAGAGCGAGGCTCACCAGCAATCCCCACACGGCCAGGATGATTGGATTGGCCTGAACCGCCCGGATCGACGTCATGATTGCCGTCCCGATGCTAACATGGCGGTCCAGGAGGAGCGGGAATGACACGACGCTGATGCACAGCGCGGCCACCGCGAAACAGAGCCCGACCACATTACCGATCGCGATCAGGGCCCATCCCTCAGGCGTGGAGAATAACCTCGCCATGAACTCCTGGGCTGAACTCGGAGCAACGGTCTGCCACGGATCACCGAGCGTCATGTCGTAGATCGTCGCCGCGGTCGTCAGCCAGAAGAAAAACAGAGCGAGAAGAACACCGCCCAGGAGCAATATCTCGCGGGCAGCGGGGTTACGCAGGAAGTTCCCCGCGTTGGAGCTGGAGATATCCTCGCCGCGCTCGCGCCGCCGGCTGATTTCGCACATCGCAATGGTGAGAAACGGCCCGATCAGCAGGGAACCGGAGATCACCGGAAAGGCGAGTGGGAGAAGGTCATAGTTGAAGACCACAAGGAAGGCTCCAAGGGTCATCAGCGGATAGATCACCCCTAGGAAATAGAGGTGCGTCGGTTTGGCCGAGAAATCCTCGATGCCTTCGTGCAGGGCCTCGGTGATATCCCGTAGTCCGATCTTTCGGACCGCAGGCTGCGCCGTCGCGGCATGTGTGGTGTGCAAAGAAGACAGTGCCATGGACCCTCCGGTTGAAAAAAAAGCAGAGGAAAATGACGTCGATCTGAGCGTAAGAATTATACGCCCTAAAAGTCGCCATGCGGTGCGAAATCTCGTTCGCATGTGCACCAAGACCGTTTGGATCTATGGGTTTTTTCGATGGTTGAATTTAGATAATTGAGTTTTCGTCAAGGCTGCTGTTTATTGACACCCCACGGTCTAGGGGAGACCGCTTCTCACCGTACCGCACATGTGCGCTTGCGGCCTTGAGCTGGCAGGCGCGAAGCGTTGGCTTTCTGAGAAATGCCGTCCCCGAATGCCGCGTAAGACCTACTATCGGAAGAGTTTGCCTATGAGCCTACCGGCCAAACAGGGCCTTTATGATCCGCGTAACGAGCACGACAGCTGCGGCGTCGGCTTTGTCGCGCATTACAAAGGCAAGAAGTCGCACGACATCGTCCGGCAAGGGCTGCAGATTCTCTTGAATCTCGAACATCGCGGCGCCGTGGGCGCCGATCCGTTGGCCGGCGATGGCGCGGGGCTTTTGATCCAGACGCCGGACGGTTTGCTGCGCGATGAGTTCGCCAAGCAGAACATTGTGCTGCCGCAGGCAGGTGACTACGGCGTGGGCATGATCTTCCTGCCGAAGGACAAGGCGATCGCCAAACACTACATCGCGCTTTTGGAAAAGACGGTGACCGACGAGGGGCAGAAGGTTTTGGGCTGGCGCGACGTGCCCGTCGACACCTCGCCGCTTGGCGAGACGTTGAAGGCCTGCGAGCCATGGACACGCCAGTTGCTGATCGCGCGTGGAGACGCCACCGCCGCCGGCGATGCGTTCGAACGGAAGCTATTCGTCATTCGCAAGAGGGTCGAGAGCTTCGTCGACGGCTGCTCATTCGCGTGTAAAAGCGATTTCTATATTCCGAGCTTTTCCGCGCGTACCCTCGTCTACAAAGGTATGTTTCTCGCGCCGCAGCTCGACAAATACTATCGGGACCTGAGCGACCCGCGCCTGACGTCGGCGCTTGCGCTGGTTCACCAGCGTTTCTCGACCAATACCTTCCCGTCATGGCGTCTTGCGCATCCTTACCGCATGGTTTGCCACAACGGTGAGATCAATACCGTCCGCGGCAACATCAACTGGATGACGGCGCGCAAGCACAGTATCAAGTCGGCCATTCTCGGCGATGACATGGACAAGCTGTGGCCGCTGATCGCGCCCGGCCAATCGGATACGGCGAGCCTCGATAACGCGCTGGAACTTCTCGTGATGGGGGGCTATTCGCTCGCCCACGCCGTGATGATGCTGATTCCGGAGGCCTGGGCCGGAAATCCGCTGATGGATGAGAAGCGTCGGGCCTTCTATGAATACCATGCGGGCTTGATGGAACCCTGGGATGGCCCAGCCGCGCTCGCCTTTACGGATGGCCGTCAAATCGGGGCCACGCTTGACCGCAACGGCTTGCGGCCGGCGCGTTATATCGTCACGAGTGACGACCTCGTCGTGATGTCATCGGAAGCGGGTGTTCTGGATATTCCCGAACACAAGATCATCAAGAAGTGGCGTCTACAACCGGGCAAGATGTTCCTGATCGACCTGGAAGAGGGGCGCATCATCGACGATGCCGACCTGAAGGCGCAGCTCGCGAATGCGAAGCCTTACAAAGCCTGGCTCGAAAAGACCCAGTTCGTGCTCGAGGATCTTCCGGGCAACGTTCCCGTCGATGAGCATAAAACGACCGAGGCTTTGCTCGACCGCCAGCAGGCCTTTGGTTATACGCAGGAAGACCTGTCGCGCTTTCTGGAACCGATTGCGCATAAGGGTGAAGATCCTATCGGATCCATGGGTGTGGACACCGCGATCTCGGTGCTCTCGCGCCGGTCCAAGTTGCTCTACACTTATTTCAAGCAATGCTTCGCGCAGGTCACCAATCCGCCCATCGACGCGATCCGCGAAGAGCTGGTGATGTCGCTTGTGTCTCATGTGGGACCCAAGCCGAACCTGCTTGGTTTTGACACCGAAGGCACGCATTTACGCCTGGAAGTGCGCCAGCCGATTTTGACCGATCAGGACCTGACCAAGATCCGCCACCTTGGCGATCTCGTGGGCGAGAGCTTCAAGACAAGAACCCTGGATCTGACGTACCCGGTCGAACATGGCGCCGAGGGCATGGAACGGGCGCTCAGCCAGCTTTGCGCCGATACCGAAGACGCCGTGCTTAAGGGTTATAATATCCTGATCCTCTCGGACCGGGCGGTAAACAGAAACCGCATCGCGATTCCGGCGCTGCTCGCGACGGCCGCCGTTCATCACCATCTCATCCGCAAAGGCCTTCGCACCGAAACGGGTCTCGTGCTTGAGACCGGCGAAGCCCGCGAGGTGCATCACTTCTGCACGCTGGGTGGGTACGGCGCCGAGGCGATCAATCCATATCTCGCGTTCGAAACCCTCAACTCCATGCGCGGTGATCAATTGCCGGTGGAGTACACCGAGGAAAAGCTTCAAAAGCAGTACATCAAGGCCATGGGCAAAGGGATCATGAAGGTGATGTCCAAGATGGGCATCTCGACCTTCCAATCTTATTGCGGCGCGCAGATCTTTGACGCGGTGGGGCTGCATTCGGACTTCGTGGAGAAGTATTTCACCGGCACGGGAACGCAAGTCGAAGGCATCGGCCTTACCGAGGTCGCGCGCGAGACCGTCGAACGTCATCGTCTTGCATTTGGCGATGCTCTGCATCTGCGCGATGCCTTGGATCCGGGCGGTGAGTATCAATACCGCTTACGCGGCGAAAACCACATGTGGACGCCCGACACTATTGCGAAACTGCAGCACGCCGCACGCGGAAACAGCAGGGACGCCTATAAGGAATTCGCCCAGCTCATCAACGATCAGTCCGAACGTGTGATGACCCTGCGCGGCCTGTTCGATCTCAAGAAGGCGGCGTCGCCGGTCCCCCTTGATGAAGTCGAGCCCGCCAAGGACATCGTGAAGCGCTTCGCGACGGGGGCCATGTCCTTCGGATCCATCAGCCGCGAGGCTCACACGACCCTTGCCGTGGCCATGAACCGCATCGGCGCGCGCTCGAACACCGGCGAAGGCGGCGAGGAACCGGATCGCTTCAAGCCCCTGGCGAATGGGGATTCCATGCGCTCGGCCATCAAGCAGGTGGCTTCGGGACGGTTTGGCGTGACAATCGAATATCTGGTCAACGCCGACGACATTCAGATCAAGATGGCGCAAGGCGCGAAGCCCGGCGAGGGCGGTCAGCTTCCTGGCGACAAGGTCAACGGCCCGATCGCAAAAGTTCGCCATTCGACGCCGGGCGTGGGCTTGATCTCACCGCCGCCGCACCACGACATTTATTCCATCGAGGATCTGGCGCAGCTCATCCACGACCTTAAAAACGCCAATTCCAGTGCGCGTATCAGCGTTAAACTCGTCTCCGAAATCGGGGTCGGTACGGTTGCGGCCGGCGTCGCCAAGGCACGCGCGGATCACGTTACCATTTCCGGGTTTGAAGGCGGCACGGGCGCTTCGCCCCTCACGTCTTTGACCCACGCCGGTTCGCCGTGGGAAATCGGCCTCGCGGAAACGCATCAGACATTGGTGCTCAACAACCTGCGCGGCCGTATCGCCGTGCAAGTGGACGGTGGGCTCCGTACCGGGCGCGATGTGGTGATCGGCGCCTTGCTGGGCGCGGACGAGTTCGGCTTCGCCACGGCGCCGCTCATCACGCTGGGCTGCATCATGATGCGCAAGTGCCATCTGAATACGTGCCCCGTCGGCGTGGCCACGCAGGACCCGGTCCTGCGCGCACGCTTCACGGGGGTGCCCGAGCATGTCGTCAATTACTTCTTCCTGCTGGCCGAAGAGGCGCGGGAGATCATGGCAACGCTCGGCATTCGCAAATTCGACGATCTCATCGGACGCATGGATCTGATCGATGCACGCCGCGCGGTCGGCCATTATAAGGCCGACGGCCTCGACTTCTCGAAGTTGCTCTATCGCGCGCCGGCCACAAAAGATGTCCATGTTCGCTGGACTCAGAAACAGGACCATGAACTAGACCGTGCGCTGGATCATGTATTGATCGCCAAAGCCAAGGGCGCGCTTGAGAGCGGGCAATCCGTGCAATTCGAGATGCCGATCCGCAACGTCAACCGCACTGTCGGGACGATGTTGTCCGGCGAAGTGGCGAAGCGGTATGGGCAAGCCGGACTGCCGGAAGACACGATTTCCATCCGCTTTACCGGCATCGCCGGCCAGAGCTTCGGTGCTTTCCTTGCGCGCGGAATTTCTCTCGAGTTGGTGGGGGCGGGCAACGATTACGTGGGCAAGGGATTGTCAGGCGGACGTATCGCCGTTTATCCCCCCAAAGAATGTCCGGCCGTACCATCCGAGAACATCGTCATTGGTAACACCGTGATGTACGGGGCCATCGAGGGCGAATGCTATTTCTCAGGCGTTGCCGGCGAACGCTTCGCCGTCCGCAACTCCGGCGCCTACGCCGTCGTCGAAGGGGTCGGCGATCACGGCTGCGAGTATATGACGGGCGGTGTTGTCGCCGTTCTGGGCATGACCGGCCGTAATTTTGCCGCCGGCATGTCGGGCGGCATCGCCTACGTGCTCGATGAAGACGGTTCTTTCCGTCAGCGTTGCAACATGGCGATGGTGGACCTCGAAACCGTGAAGCCCGAACCTCATGTGAGTGGTGAAAACGGTAATTTCCGCCAACTGATGATGAACCATCTCGAACAGGACGCTTCGCGTCTGCGCGCGCTCATTGAACGTCATCTCCACTACACCAATAGCGCCCGCGCGGCCGCGATCTTGGCCGACTGGGATGCTTATTTGCCGAAATTCGTGAAAGTCATGCCCATCGATTACAGCAAATCCCTCAAGATCCTGGCGGCTTCACGGCATCAGGAACTTGATGGCGAGAGGACGTTTAAAATCCATGGGTAAGCCAACGGGATTTCTTGAAGTCGGCCGGCAGGATCGTTCCTACGATAAGGTTTCGGCGCGCGTTGCGACCTGGAAGGAGTTCGTTCATGAACTTCCTGACGAGGTGATGAAGAAGCAGGGGGGGCGCTGCATGGATTGCGGCATCCCTTTCTGCCACAACGGCTGCCCCGTCAATAATCTGATCCCGGATTGGAACGACCTCGTTTACAAGAACAAATGGCGAGAAGCGCTGACGGCGCTGCACTCGACGAATAACTTTCCGGAGTTCACGGGCCGGATCTGCCCGGCGCCGTGCGAAGCGGCGTGTACGCTGAACATCAATGACGACGCGGTCACGATCAAGAGCATCGAGTGCGCCATCGTCGACCGGGGGTGGGCCGAAGGCTGGATTACGCCCCAGCCGGCGGCCCGCAAGACGGGCAAGAAAATCGCTGTGATCGGCTCTGGTCCGGCGGGCATGGCCGCAGCGCAGCAGCTGGCGCGCGTGGGACACAATGTCACGCTGTTCGAGAAGGATGACCGTATCGGCGGCCTTCTGCGTTATGGCATTCCTGACTTCAAGATGGAGAAGCACCTCATCGATCGCCGCATCACGCAGATGATGGCGGAAGGCGTGACCTTCAAGCCGGATTGCCATGTGGGTCGGGATATAGACGCCGGCGCGCTATTGAAGGACTTCGACGCGGTTCTTCTCACCGGCGGCGCTCAGGTGCCGCGCGATCTGCCGGTCCCCGGCCGTGAATTGCAAGGCATCCATTTCGCCATGGAATTCCTGGCACAGAACAATAAACGCGTGGCCGGCGATAAGATCCCGGACGCCGAAGCGATCATGGCGACTGGCAAGCACGTCGTCGTCATCGGCGGCGGTGATACGGGCTCCGACTGCATCGGGACCTCGATCCGTCAAGGCGCGGCCTCCGTCACTCAGCTTGAGATCATGCCGCGGCCGCCCGAGCAGGAAAACAAGCCGATGGTATGGCCATATTGGCCGCTGAAGTTTCGTACGTCATCGAGCCAGGAAGAGGGCTGCGAGCGCGAATTCGCCGTCGCCACGAAGGCGTTTATCGGTGAGGGCGGTAAGGTGAAGAGCCAGCAGATCGTCCAACTCGCCCAGGGTCAGGAAGTGCCCGGAAGCGCGCAGAACCTGCAGGCCGATCTGGTATTGCTGGCGATGGGTTTCGTCCACCCGACGCATGCGGGGCTATTGAAGGATCTGGGTGTCGCGCTCGATGCGCGCGGGAACGTTCAGGCCGACACGCTCAAGTATCAAACGTCGGTGCCTCAGGTGTTCACCGCCGGCGATATGCGGCGAGGTCAAAGTCTCGTGGTATGGGCGATCCGCGAGGGACGTCAGGCTGCGCGCGCGGTCGATGAGTTCCTGATGGGGGCGAGCGATCTGCCGCGCTAGAAGCGTTACCAGCGATAGGTCAGTCCCGCCGTCAGCGTGTGTCCCGCCAAAAGATCGTTGGCCGTCATTGTCCCGGCAACATAACCTTCCAGTGCGGACGTGATCGTTATCGCAAGCCCCGCCTGCGCGTCCACGGCGAAGCGCCGCCGGGCATCACCGTAGAGTTCGAAGTCGCTGCCCGGGACGTCATTGAGACGGGCCGAAATGCGCGGCATGCGTTGCAAGAGTTCCGTGGACAAAGATAGGTCTCCATATGGGCGAATGCGGCCGGCGGCGCCGCTCACACCCGCGCCCAGGCGCACGCGAAGCGAATTCAGGGCATCATGTGAGGTTCGTGTCGCCAACGCTTGTCCTTCGTCGATCGCGCTGAGACCGACACGATTATAACTGGCGCCGAAATGCGGCGAGAAAATCACCGGCCCGAAAATTTTTTCATAGTTTGCTTCAAAGTAAGCGGACCATAGGTCGCTGTCTGCACTGGTCGCGAGCGCATCGGAACGACCGCCGCGCGTACGAACGCGGCGCAGCTCTGGCGCGCCATGTCCATAAGCGATGGCGGCTTCGAATTCGAAATCATCCCAACGGGTGCCGGCCGTGACTGCAACGAGCGACGTATTCAGTGACGCATCCGCCGTGCCCCGCGCAAAATCGCCATCGGTCCTGGCGGCGACGATGCCAAGCCGCGTTTCGCCGGCGGTCATGTCCATGCCTGCGATCACACCACGAACATCGAAATCGGCGACGGACGCCCCGCCGCGCGAGCGGCCGGTTGATGAGAATCCGCGCGCCCATGACGAATGACCGGTGAGCGTTTCTACGGGGGCGCTGTGCCGCAATCCTTGTGTAAGACGCTCGAGAGTCAGGAGGCCGAGATTTTGGATACCGCCCGGGGTTTCCGCCGCGAAGTCTTCGAGGATTGCCGTCGCGCCGTCCGGCGTCGAGAATTCGAGTTGCGCCAGTGTCGCCGAAAGCGCCGCTGGTGGCGATGCTTGCAGCCGATCGAACAATCGTCCCACCTGCTGCTGTGCGGCGGTGACGCCCGCCGTACTGTAAGATAACCGGTCGATCTGCACAGCGAGCGCACCCGAAGTGGTCGTCACCATGGCGGCTTTTACAAAAGCGAGTTCGGGGGCGGCGAGGGCGAGCTTGCCGGTGCTCGGCAAAACCCCGGACAGGGGCGTCAAAACGTCAAAGCGCTGCCCGTTCTGGAACGCGGTTCCTTCATAACTCACGGCGAGGGTGCCCGCTAAAGTCGCAGGACCGCCGACGATAAGCTGATCGGAAGATCCATCCGGTGAAAGGCGGATCGCGAGTGTGCCGCGCGCAGACTGCTGAAACGCACCGGTCACCGTCAGTGCGCCTTTTCCGTCGTGTGTGCCTGGTGCGATGATGCCGTCATTCGAAACCGTCCCGTCGATCGTGCCGGTACCGCGGAGGAGGCCGAGATTTCCGGTGGCGGCGGACGTGAGCCGAACGCCGGGATTGAGCGTAATGGCGCTGCCGTCGAAGATGTTCACCTGCTGCCGGATCGCGATGTCTCGTGCGACCACGAGATTGCCTCCGCCGTTTTTCGAAAGGATTTCCGCGTTGAGAATGGGTGTGTTGAGCGTGCTGCCACCCAGAAAGAGCAGAAGGTCCTCACCGGCGCCAAAATCGAGCGTGCCATTGATCGCCGAGCCAGCGCGAAAGGTGACAACGTCGTTGCCCGCGGAGAGCAAGATGTCACCATTGACCGTTCCGCCGTTGGAGAATGCAACCTCAGGGCCGAGGCTTTTCAAGGCGGCGAGCCCATCGCGCGCCGTGATGGTCCCTGAGTTGACGATCTCAACAGGCGCGTGGCCCGTCACCAGAATCGCCGCGCCGCCGGATAGGTTCGTGCCGTCGATTTGTTTTGCGGCAAAAACATCGATGCGCCCGTCGTTTGAAAATCCGGCACTTCGCGCGCCATCGAGGCGCACGCCGATGTGGGTGGCTTCGACAAGCCCATCGATCGTGTTCCTGAAATGAGCGTCCGGTCCGACGACTGAAACGCCCACGGTAGGTGTCAACGCAAGCGCCGGTCCGGCGAGCACGCTGCGGATGCGGCCCGCATTGGTAAGATCGGCATTTACGATTTGAATGCCGATGGAATTATTGCCTGTGGTTTCGACGCTGCCGCTGTTGGCCAAAATCGAGCCTGCGGCGACGCTGATACCGGCGCTGGCGTCACCGCGGGCGAGGATAGCGCCGTTATTGACCACTTGAGCGTTGATGCCGACCTCGATCCCGTTCCCCGCGATGCCACCGGTGGTTATGGTTCCACCCGTTTCGACCGCGACCCGCATCCCATCGCCGCCAAAGATTCCACCCGAGCCCTGATAGTCGGTGGCGATGCGTCCACTTGTGCGGACGCTTACGTTGTCGCCTGTAAGGATGCCGTAGGAAATCAGATCGTGCGTAAGGATCGTGCCGGTGTTTGTGACGGTACTGCCGTTCTCGACCATGATGCCGAAGGCGCATACGCCGAAGGTCGAAATCGTTCCTTCGTTGACGACGTTGCTCGAAGCACCGAGCGAGAGGCCTGGCTGCGAGAGCGGACAGCGGCCCGTCACGTTGCGCGATACTATGTTTCCGATGAGAGCGTCTGGCTGGACGTGGACGGTCAAGGATTGCGTAGAAAGAAAGCCGTCTCCGTCCACGCCGGTACAGTCCACCGTCCTTCCTGTCTGCGTACAGGCGGCAAGCGCCTCGGTGGAGGTCGCAAGGGAGTAGCCCAACGCGATCGCACCGCTCAGGACAGCGACCGGAAGGATTGGGTTCGAACAGCGGTCTTGAAGAGTCACAGTCAGTCCTTTTCATCCGCGAAGCGCGGGATGGCATTGCGTTGGTGCGTTAGGGGACTGTGAGAATGGGCGACAGCTCTTGGCGGTTGCTGTTGTTTTTTAGAGCATCGCCTTTGATCAAACAAGCAGCCGAGGGGCGCACGACGTCGCCGTGCTGCGGGGGCTGGCGAACTATCGTGCGGCGATCCAAGCATGGATCTCGGACGCCGTGCATTCCCAACCGTCATCGAGCATCAGGCAGTGGCCAGAAGAGCCGATCACTCTTAGCGTGGCGCCGTAGTGATCCGCGATCAATTGGTCCTGGCCGCGCGGATGCAGCGGTGAGTCGTCTTTTTCCCCCGACAAGCACAGGATCGGGCTCGTGAGTCCGTCGCGCTCGACCGCGACGCCTTCATGAAAGCATTCGTTCAGGAGTCTCGGACTCTCAGGGCAGAGTTGCCGAAGATATAAGGTCATATCGGGTGCGGAAGCTCCCGCCATGAACCATTTGCGTGCCCGCACTTCATCAGGGGGTTGGACCGTGTGCACTGTTGGAAATCGGGGCAGGGGATGCGACCGCGTTATGCCCGATGGCGCGGCCGGCGCGAGCAGTATTAATCCGCGGAGTGAAATTTGAGATGCGGCCCTCATCGCGATCAGCGCCCCCAAGCTATGCCCCACCAAGAACGGTGCGGGCATCAATCGCATCGCTTCGAGCACGTCCTCAGTCATGGCGTCGATGCCGTCACTCAAAAAAGAAGCATCCTGCGACAGGCCTCCATGGCCGCGTAAATCAAGCGCGGCGGTGGATACGCCGCGGCTGGCGAGGAAGCTCAAGGTTCGAGACCAGCACCAGGCGCCGTGAAATCCGCCGTGCACAAAAAGCACGGATGCGGGCGCGTTGCCGAAGAGATGGAGCCGTCCCTGCGAAAGAGCATGAATCACGGGGCGCGGACCTTTTTCAACCAGTCAATCATTTCAATAGGTTTGTGCGGCTTTGCTATCTTGAAGCGTTATCGGCGGCATGTCTTCGAGGAAAAGCGGTCATATACGGGCCGAGATCCCCAATCGTTGCGGGGATAGGTTCTGCCGCCACGAAGCTAGAGCGCGACCGCGCGGCGTCGGCGCCGACCACGCATCGGCCCCGACGCCTCGCTGGCCGGCGGCGGGGGAGTGGCGGTTTGTTCTTCGCTTTGCGCGTCCGCTGCACGCTCCTCAGGCGTCGGCCAGTAGAGCCGGAACTGCGTTTGGAACGCCTTCCACCATTGCGGAATACCAACCGCGAGCGGTTCGCCGAGTTGATGACGCAGTGCCTTATCGCGCAGTAAAACGCGCGTGCTTTCGACCTTATCCACACCGATATGGTGGAGGATCGCCTTCACGACCTTGTCGTGCGGCGCCTTCATACGGTCGACGCCGGACCCAAGTTCAACTTTACCCATGATGTAGAAAACGAGATCGGAGACAATCCGATCTTGTCGTCCGGCGGCGTCGTCGACCTGCTCGCCGACTTCACCAAGAATCTCGCTCGCTTCGAGCACATTATAAAAACCGCGCATCCGCGCGCACTCCAGCGCAACGACGCCCGCGAAATAGTAATCGTCAATCGGATGAACGTCGAACAGGGCCCGGCGTTCATCGAAATTGAGCGCGCACTCACTGAAGGCGCTGTCGAGGAGACGGCTCCAGGTGGGATAGGTGCGCGCGGCGGCGGCGTTCATTTCGTTCAGGAAATAAGAAACGGCGAGCTGCGCCTCGACGCTGTTGTCGATATCGTCGGATCCGAGCAGGCGGCGCACAGGTAGCGACAAGCGCCACGCAAGCCCGGCGAGGCCGCGCTTTTTGCGCGTTGGGATCGGCGCGAAAGCCTGATCGGTGGCAGTCTCGGCCACAAAAGTTCCCCAGCCAAACCGGCGCATCTACCCGCCGCGTTAGTGCGGTTCTGGGTTATGTCTCCGGCATCTCATGCGTTGCAGTCATTTAGACAACTACTCCGCGAACTTACGCTCTCATGATTCGGGCAACGGGTGAAGCAAAAACTGTGTATTGCGTTTTTAAATCAATGCGTTGGTTAATTATTGGCTTGATTTGCCCGCCCGGTTCGGTGGATGCATGAGGTGGGGATGCGCTGCGCGCGGTCCGGCTATCACGGTATAGTTCCGGGCCAAGTGGGGAAGATTATTTGGAATGAGTGACTTCGACCTTCAGTCGATGGACAAGGTCGTCGCCTTCATCGGCGAGGCTGATGATCAGGTCCGAAAGGAACTGCGTCAGATATTGAACCATGCCGGCGTCAAGCAGGTCAGCGCGCATGGCAGCCTCTCGAATCTCTCTAAATTGATCGCTCAGGTGCCGCCGGATTTGTTGATCCTGGCGGATGATCTTGATCCCGGCGTCTTCGACTTTATTCGCGATATTCGCCACAACAAGATCGGCACCAATCCATTTGTGCTGATCACGACGCTCATCGCGCCCAACCATGTGGAAGCCGTTAAGCGGGCAATGCAGGCGGGGACCGACGACATCATCATCAAGCCCGTGAAAGAAGAGCAACTTCTGCAACGCCTGAAGCGCGTGACCGTCAACCGCGCGGCTTTTGTCGTCACCAGCGATTATCTCGGCCCGGACCGGCGGGCGAAAAGCCGTCCCTCGGCGATCCGCCGCATTAACGTCCTCAACACCATGCTGGAGAAGGCAAATGGCAGGGACGTTGATCTGAACACCATCCGCGATGCCGTGGAAGGTTCCATGAATGAGGTGCTTCAAGCGCGCCTGGATTCTCACGGGTATCGGCTCGGGTTCGTTTGCAATCTCATTTTGGAGGCTTACGAGTCCAATCAGATTACCGAAGAGGTCCAGGGTAAACTGGAGGTTCTGGTCGACTTGTTGCGGGACGCCGCAAAAACCGCCGAACGGCTGGAAGAACGCGAGTTGGCTCTGCTCTGCGGCTCTCTTTCCCGGGACGTGAGTTCAATCGCCGAGCGTTATGCGACGCCCACGCCCAAGGATATCGACCTCATCAAGAAGCTGTCCCGCGCCGTTGTTTCGGCGGTGAAACCGCGCACGCCCCCTGATAAACTGGATCAGGAGACGCGCCAGGCGGCCGATGTCTATCAACAGCGGGACCGGACAAGCTTTGGCGCGGCCAGCGAGATACACCGTAGTCCGGGAGAAGCGCCGGTCGTGGCGATGGACGAACCTATTATTGAAATTCTGCCCTTGGCGAAGGGGCAGTTCCTGTTCCGTCAGGGAGACCCGCCGACATCCGCCTACATCCTGAATAGCGGTGCTATCGGCATCTTCAAGGAGTCCGACGGGAAGCGCATTCCAGTCGCACGCGTGAAGAAAGGCGAATTCTTCGGCGAGATGGCGATCATCGATAGCCGTCCGCGCCGCAACTCGGCGATGGCGCTGGAAGACTGCACGCTCTCCCTCGTCTCGAAGGAAATGATCGAGGACAAGCTCGCGGCATCCGATCCTTTGGTGCGCACGGTCCTACATATGCTCAGCAATAGCTTGCGCATGGTGCATGACGCTTACGCGCCGAAAGGGCGCAGTATGTCGGACTCCGTGCGTGAAATTCGCGAGCAGGCGCGGCACATCCGCGCCTATTTGGAAAGCGCAGCCGAAGCGGCGGTCCGCAAAGAGGGGGCGGAGGTGGCGCAGAAGGTGGTCAAGCTCTCCGAGGACCTCGCCAAGCTGATCGAAAGCGTGCCTGACCTCGATCGCCGGACCCCCGCGCTTCCCAGTGAAAAGGACCTCGGCGGTTAACGGAGGGGCGCCTTACAGCCCTTTCATTTCGCTCACGGTTCCGAGACTTGCACAGCTCCGGGTGAACCCCTAACTTTTCGCCCGCGCGTAAGCGAAGCGGGGAAAACGCATGACGGTGATGGTCGAAATCGATCAGCTTTCGAAGTCCTTTGGCGACTTTCGGGCAGTCGACGGTATTAGCCTGACGGTTTCAAAAGGTGAGGTCCTGGGATTCCTGGGGCCTAACGGCGCGGGTAAGACCACCACGATGAGGATGGTTGCCGGGTTCCTGACACCGAGCGGCGGCACGGCCCGCGTCTGCGGCCGCGATGTCGTAGAGGACCCGACCGGGGTTAAGAGCATGCTCGGCTATTTGCCCGAAGGTTCACCTTCCTACGATGACATGACGGTGAATGGTTTTCTGAAATTCATCGCCGAAATTCGCGGATATGATGGGGCGGAACGTTCAGCGCGCGTCAAAAACGTCGTCGCCCGCTTGGGGCTTGGGGACGTAATCGATCGCCCCATCGACGTGCTCTCCAAGGGCTATCGCCGCCGCGTTGGCCTGGCGCAAAGCATCCTTCACGATCCGCCGGTTCTCATCCTCGACGAGCCCACGGACGGCCTCGATCCAAATCAGAAACATCAGGTGCGCAGCCTCATCGCCGAAATGGCGGCGGAGAAAGCGATCATCGTCTCGACACATATCCTGGAAGAAGTCGAGGCCGTGTGCACGCGCGCGGTCATTATCAGTGGCGGCCGCGTTCTCGCCGACGGCACCGCGGGCCAGCTCCGGACGCGCCTACCGGAAAGCCATGCGATTTGTGTCGTGTTGCCGCAAGCGGCGGCCGCCGCCGCCGCGTCTTACTTCAAAGCACTCGAGACTGTTGCCGCGGTGTTTGAGACGCCGATGGAGAACGGGAATGTGAAGCTTCGCATCACGCCCAAGGGCGAGACGGCGCTCGCGGCGGAGATTTCCGCCGCGGTTCGTCAGCAGGGCATTCCCGCGATCGAAGTCTATCAAGATCGTAGCAGCCTAGACGACGTATTCCGGCTGATCACGACCGGCGCCGCGCCGCGCGCGGCCGCCTGATCTCAGAGGTTCCAATGCGTAACATTTGGATTATCACCAAGCGCGAGTTGGCGGCTTATTTCGCGACGCCCGTTGCGTTCGTCTTCATAGCCATCTTCGTCGGCCTGACCGGCGCCTTCGCTTTCTACATCGGCGATTTTTTCGACCAAAATCAGGCAAGCCTTCAGAACTTCTTTAGCCATCACCCGTGGCTCTATGTGCTTTTGGTGCCCGCGGTCGCAATGCGCCTGTGGTCCGAGGAACGCAAGTCCGGCACGATCGAGCAATTGCTGACGCTTCCCATAACCACCACGCAGGCTGTCCTCGGCAAGTTCCTCGCCGCATGGCTCTTCTGCGGAATAGCGCTGGCGCTGACCGTGCCGATGTGGATCACCGTGAATGTGCTAGGCAGTCCCGATAACGGCGTCATCCTGCTCAGCTATATCGGCAGCTTCATCGTGGCGGGCGCGTTTCTGTCCATTGGTATCTGCATGTCCGCCCTGACGCGCAATCAGATCGTGGCCTTCATCCTTGGCGCGGTGGTGTGTTTTTTGTTCACCATGAGCGGGTTGGACATGGTTCTGAATGCCTTTCGGGATTGGGCGCCGGAGACCGTTGTCGATACCATCGCATCGTTTAGTTTCCTGACGCGGTTCGATGGCATGACGCGAGGGGTTGTCGCGCTCAGGGACTTCGTCTTTTTCTTTTCGCTGATGGCGTTCTGGCTGTTTGCGGCCATTCTTGCCGTTGATACGCGTAAGGGGACTTAAGCATGCAACGCTTTGACTCACGCACGCTTGGCATCATCGGGATCGTCTCAGCGGCTGTGCTCTTCGTCGCCGTCAACGTCGTCTCGAACACCTGGTTGCGTAACCTGCGCCTCGACGTGACGGAAGGCGCGTCCTACAGCACGTCGGCCCAAGTCAAGCCGATGTTCGCAAGTATCAAGGAGCCTATCGTTGTCCGGGTTTATTTCTCGGAAGCGATCGGGCGGGCGAGCCCGCGGCACGCCGAGTATTTCCAGCGCGTTCGCGATCTGCTGCAACAATACGCTGAACTCGCGAACGGGAAGATCAAGGTCGAGCTCTACAACCCCGAGCCGTTCTCCGACGTTGAAGACCGTGCGGTCGGTTTCGGTCTTCAAGCCGTGCCGCTCGGGCAGTTGGGCGAGGTGGGCTACTTCGGCCTCGCCGCGACGAATTCCACAGACGACCAACAGGTGATCCCGTTCTTCAATCTCGAGCGGGCGCAGTTCCTGGAATACGATCTCGCGAAGCTCATCTATAGCCTGTCGGAACCGGACCAGCCGAAAATCGGCCTTCTCTCGACCCTGCCGATCGAAGGCGCCCCGGCCATGCCGAACATGATGGGGATGCCTCAACAACAGCCGCGTCCGTGGGCGGTCCTCGGTCAGATCCGCGATACGTTCGCGATCGAGACCCTGAACCCCGGTATCACGGCGATTCCGGCCGATATCGACATCCTCATGCTCGTTCAGCCGGATGGGCTTTCAGACGCAGCCGCCTACGCCATCGATCAATTTATCCTGCGCGGCGGAAAGGCGCTGGTCTTTGTCGATCCGAACGCGGAGTCCGCCGGCATGGGCGGCCCTCCCGGCGGCGGCGATAAGCAGGGTATCAACAAACTGCTGACGGCGTGGGGCGTACGGATGGTGGACGGGCAAGTCGTCGGTGACCTCGAAGCGGCGGCGCGCGTCGGTATTCAGGCCGAAGGGCGCCCTGTCGCCGCCGATTATGTGGCGTGGCTTCAGCTCCGCGCCGGGCATTTCGATACCAGCGATGCGATCACCGGTGATCTTCAGCAAATCAATCTCGGGACCTCGGGCGTCCTTGAGAAGGTTGAGGGCGCCACGACAACCGTCACCCCCCTCATTTCGACGGGGTTGCAGTCAATGCGTATGCCTGCCGACAAATTTATCGGCTTGCCGGATGTCGTGACCCTGTTCCGCGAATTCAAACCGCAGAACAAAGCCGAAATCCTTGCCGCACGTATCTCAGGTCCGGCAAAAAGCGCGTTCGCCGAAGCCCCCAAAGGCGAGGGAATTGCAACGGCGCCACACTTGAGCGAGTCAAAGCAGCCAATTCAGGTCGTGGTCGTGGCCGACACGGATATCCTGGGGGACCGGTTCTGGACGCAGAACAGCTCGTTTCTCGGTGAGCAGGTTGTCGTACCGACGGCGGACAATGCAAATTTCGTTATCAACGCGCTTGAAAACCTAACGGGATCACCGGCGCTTTCGGCATTGCGCGGCCGAGGCGTCAAAAGCCGGCCTTTCGAATTGCTGGAATCAATTCGGCGCGACGCGGAGATGCAATACCGCCAGACAGAGCAGTCGCTCACCGGCCGTCTCGAGGAGCTGCAGAAGAAGGTCAGCGCCATGCAAGTCCGCGAAGACGGGCAGGGCCAAGCCATTCTGAGCGATGAAGACCAGCGTACGATCGAGAGTTATCGCGGCGACATCCTCGCAACCCGCCGCGAACTTCGCGAGGTGCAGCGGGCTCTGCGTGAAGATATAGACCGTTTGCAGGGTATCCTCACATTCGTGAACATCGCCGTCGTGCCTATTCTATTCGGTCTTGGGCTTATTGTTTTCGCAGCGGTACGGCGCCGCCGCCGCCGCCGGTCGGCGGCGGCTTAGGGAGTAGCGGACATGAGACAGAAAACGGTCTTCGCTCTCGCCGGCGCCGCGGTTGTGGGAGCCGTGCTCGCGATTGCAGCAGTGGTTAGCCAGCCGCGCGTCGAGACGGCGGCGGGCAACGGCGCGCCCGTGTTTCCCGGCCTCGCTGAAAAGCTTCAGGCCAATTTGAAGTCCGTGGTTATCCGCCATGCCGGTGGAACCATTTCGCTCGACCGGGACGGAAATGCATTTCACTACCGTGAGCGCGCGAACTATCCCGCCGACCCGCAGAAGGTCGTGGACTTGGTGGTCGATATCGCGCGCTTGACTAAACTGGAGAGCAAGACCAATCAGCCCGACCGCTATGCGCGTCTCGATTTGCAAGACCCGACGGAGAAGGGCTCGAACGCGAAGCAAATCACATTGCTGGATGCTGGCGGCAAGGAAATGGCGAGCCTGATTGTCGGTAAGCGGAAGTACACGCTGGGCGGCAAGGAAGGTGGCACCTATATACGCCTGCCGGGTGATGCGCAAACGTGGCTAGCATTGGGCGAAGTGAATCCCGGTGTCGCGCCGCGCGATTGGCTTGCCCGGGACATCGCTGATGTGCCGGACGCCGCGGTGAAACGCGTGACCGTCACGACGCCTAAAGGCGAGCGCGTCATTGCCGGCCGCGGCGCGGATGAGAAATTCGCGATCGAAAATCTTCCGCGTAATATCTCGCTCGAAAGCAATTTCACGGCTGAGGAGTACGGCCGCATTTTGGCCGGTCTGCAGGCCGACGATATTGCGCCGGCCGATCAGGTTCCCTTCCCGAAGGACAAAACCTATACGGCGGTTGTCGAAACCGTCGAAGGATCGATTATCACTGTGGAGATGACAGAGGCCAACGACCAGAGCTGGATCAAGGTCTCGGCCAATCCGGCGCCGGGGCTCGCGGCTGAAAGCAGCGCGGCTCAGGCCATGGCCGGCATAAAGGCCCGCGGCGAGGGACGTGTGTTCCAGGTGCCGGCCTATAAAGTCGCCATCATGAAACGGACGTTGGCGGACTTGCGGAGCAAACCCGGACAGGCTGGCTAGCCGGAATTTAGCCTTGCTGGATTTTCTTGGTTGGCTGGTGCAGCATCGCAGCAAGAATAGGGAGGTTTTGTGATGGGTAAATTTGCGCTGCTTCAGGCCGTTTATGTGGTCACCGGAATCATGTTTTTCGTCCGCGATCTCATGGTCGAACGGACGCCGATGGACAAGGCGATGGTCAACGCCTTCATATGGCCATACGCCCAATTTGAAGTGATGAAAGTCCATATCATGACGTGGATCGGTTCCGTGATGGCGGCGATCCAATAGCTATTCGCGCGCGCGCGCCTTTTTCCACGCCTCATAGGTTTGCTTCAAACGCTCGCGGCGGAGTTCGCAGCCCTTACATGGAAGGGCCAAGGCCAGCCCTGCGATGACGACGATGAAAGTCATGCACAGCGCGAGGAAAAGCGTCACGGCGCAGGCGGCTCGGCTGGCGCAACGATAGACTGACGACGCATGGCCTCGGCGCGGATTGCCGCCATGATTTTTTCGAGTTGCGCGGCGCCGATGTCACCCTCCAGGCTGATGAAATCGGCGCCCTGAATTTTGATCGTCGGTCCATGTAGGCAATTGTTCATGCAGGGGCCTCGGGTCACGGACGCCGGCAGGCGCTCGTCCATGATGAGGCGTTCGAGCGCATCCGCCACACCCCGGCTGCCCCGGCCACCGCAGGAAGGAAGCTTGTCCGTGTTCAGCCGCTTATTGATACAGATCCGTACCGTGAACAGCGGCTTAGGGACGGGGATCCAGTCAGCATCGATCATGAACCACCGTTAGTCCAAAGCCAGCGCGGCATCAATAATACGCTGCGTCTCGCTCCAGAGCCCATAGTTCGGGAGCTCAGATACGGGCACCCATTTTGCGTCGATTGCATCGTCGCCGGCCACAGGTTCACCGCCGCTCCAGTCGGCGCGAAAGTCGACCAATGTCCAGTGTCCCGTCACGGTGCCTGCGGTCCGGGTCATGCCGTCGACCACGTCGAGCAGGCGCAGGTTCGCCACCGTGATACCTGTTTCTTCGAGAACCTCGCGTGCGGCGGTCTCGCGGATGGTTTCCCCCCATTCCTGGCGTCCGCCCGGAATGCTCCACTCCCCCATGCGCGGCGGTTTGCCGCGACGGATCAATAGTACCGCGGTCCCGGCGGCCGTACGTTTGAGTACGACGGCGCCGATGCCGACGGACGGGCGTTGACGTTCGCCGCTTGGGACAGGGGGTGCAGTCATGCGATGATGATGGCATGAACACAGTTCCTGTACCAACGTCTCCGCCACACGATGGGCGTCACCCCGCCGTTGCCCGCCTGCGGAACTACTTCCTGGCCGGCGTCCTCATCACGGCGCCTATCGCCATAACCCTGTATGTGACCTGGTCGCTCGTTGATTATATAGACGCGGCCGTCACCGGCTTGCTCCCCGCCGCCATGAACCCGCGGACTTACCTCGATGTGCCGGGCGTGGGTATTGTCATACTTGCCATTTTCCTCACGCTGGTTGGTTTCGTGACGGCGAATTACCTCGGCCGGATGACGGTCAGGGTCGGAGAGGCGATCCTCAACCGTATGCCGGTCATCCGCAGCTTCTATGGCGCGGTGAAGCAAATTTTCGAAACGGTACTGTCGAAACAGACCCAGTCGTTTCGCGAAGTCGTGATGGTGGAGTATCCGCGCAAAGATATGTGGGCCCTCGGCTTTGTAATCGGCCGCGCGCCGCCGGAAGTTCAGAGCAAAATGGAAGAGGAGATTTACAGCGTCTTCATCCCGACAATGTCCTTCACCTCCGGTTATCTGGTTTTCGTTCCGCGCAAGGACATGATGAAAGTGGATATGACGATCGAGGAAGCTCTTAAGATGATCGTCTCGGGCGGTATCGTCGTCCCGCCCGCGAAAAACGTCAGCCCGATCTGAGAGTCCGCACCGCTTCGTCCTGCTGGAAAAGATACAGAAGCGTACGCAGGGCCTGACCGCGCGGTGTTTCGAGGTCAGGATCCCGCGCGATCGTGAGTTTTGCATCGTCGCGCGCGGCGGCGAGCAGATCGCCATGCACCATGATATCGGCGAGCCTGAAATCGGGGAGGCCGCTCTGACGCGTTCCCAGCACCTCTCCGCTGCCGCGCAGTTTCAGATCCTCCTCGGCGATGACAAAACCATCTTCGGTATCGCGTAAGGTCGAAAGCCGCGCTTTCGCTGTTTCCGTCAGCGGACCCGCATACATCAGGAGGCAGGTCCCGGGCTTTCCGCCGCGCCCGACGCGCCCCCGCAATTGATGGAGCTGCGCGAGGCCAAAACGCTCGGCGTGTTCGATCACGATGATCGTCGCATCGGGTACGTCGACCCCGACTTCAATGACGGTGGTCGCCACGAGGATCTGACAGTCGGTATTCTTCGCCGCAAAACTTTCCATCGCGGCGTCCTTGTCGGCCGCCTTCATCTGCCCGTGTAGGAGCGCGACCTTCGCACCAAACCGTTCCTTCAGGTGCACAAACCGGTCTTCGGCCGCCGCGAGATCGCTCGTTTCGGATTCCTCCACAAGTGGGCAGACCCAGTAGACCTTCGCGCCGCTGCCGATCGCGCGGGAAACCCCACCGACGATTTCCTCAAGGCGTTCGAGGTTGATAAGCCTGGTGTCGACCGGTGCGCGCCCGGGCGGTTTTTCGTCAAGCCTCGAGACGTCCATGTCACCATAAGCTGTCAGCGCCAAAGTGCGTGGGATCGGCGTCGCCGTCATGACCAGCACATCGGTGCCGGTACCCTTGTCGGCGAGATCGAGCCGCTGATGGACGCCGAACCGGTGCTGTTCATCGATCACCGCCAGCGCGAGGTCGCGGAACTCAACATCCTTTTGGAACAATGCATGCGTTCCGACAGCGATATGCACCGCGCCGCTTGCGATGTCGGCGAGGATTTCCGCGCGCGCGGCGCCCTTGGTTCGGCCCGTGAGGACTTCAAGACGAAGGCCGAGCGTCTCGGCATAAGGCCGCAAGGTTTCGCCGTGTTGTTGAGCTAGTATTTCCGTCGGCGCCATAAGCGCGGCTTGGCCGCCCGCCTCAACGGCATTGAGCATGGCCATGAGCGCGACAACCGTCTTGCCACTGCCGACATCACCTTGCAGTAAGCGCAACATCCGGTTCTCACCGGCCATATCGGCGTAAATCTCTTCCAGTGTGCGGCGCTGCGCGCCAGTCAACTGGTACGGCATCGCGGCTTCGGCCTTTTTGCGGAGTGCGCCGTCTCCGGCGAGGGACCGTCCACGTCGCGTGCGGCTCTTAAGGCGCACAAGCGCCAGCGCAAGCTGGTTCGACAGCAATTCGTCGAAGGCGAGGCGCTGCCGGACCGCCGTGGTCGGGGAAAGGTCCGCCTCCGAACCGGGGGCATGCACCGCCGTGAGCGCCGTCTTCCATGACGGCCAACCTTTGCGCTGCTGATAGGCCGGATCGAGCCACTCCGGAAGATCCGGCGCTTGGACCAAAGCCGCTCTGATCGCCTTGTCGAGAACTTTGGACGAAAGCCCCTCGGTCAAGGGATAGACGGGTTCGACCCGCTTCACGTCCTCGATCTGATGCAACGGCGCGATATGATCCGGATGGGTCATCTGCCGCTTGCCGTCGAACAGTTCGATCTTGCCGCTGACCACGCGCTGTTCGCCGGTGGGCAGCATGCGCATCAAATAGTCTTCCTGAGCGTGGAAAAAAACGAGCGTGATACGCCCGGTCTCATCACCGCAGGTGATGCGGTAAGGGATGCGTTTGTTGCGCGGCGGCGAGGGCGCGTGAGCGAGCACGTCGACGACCAGCGTGGCGATCTTGCCCGGCGGAGCGTCGCCGACCTTCGGCGAGAAGCGCCGATCGATGAGGCCGGACGGCAAGTGCCACAGCAGGTTCACCACCTTATCGCCCGCGATCTTCTCCACGAGCTTCCCAAGGCGTGGCCCGATGCCCGGCAAGGTGGTGGCCTTGGCGAACAGGGGAAACAGGATCTGGGGACGGAGAAGGGCCATGGACTCCCGGCTGACAAATCGGACGTGACCCGTTATACCGGAAGCACCCCACAGGAGGTCAATTTTGGCCCGTCCTGCGGGAATCTATTGTTTTGGACCCATGGAACCAGACCGGCCGACCGACCCCCGACGCAAGCGCCTCCTTTTTCGGGCCACCCACCGTGGCACCAAGGAAGCCGACGTCATTATCGGGGGGTTTTTCGAGGAAAACGCTGCCCGCCTGCCGGAAGAACGGCTGACGGAAGCGGAGGAATTCCTCGAACTTTCGGATCTCGATCTCATGGACTGGATCATGGGACGGAAACCGATTCCGGAGCGTTGGAACGGCTCCCTGCTGGACGATGTCCTGGCATGGGAAAAGAAGAGGCAAGGCGGTTAAAGGATGGACGGCTTTCTCGTTAAGGTAGATGCCCGGATTCTTTCCGGCATCCCGGAAGGGTTCGATGCCCTTGTCCTGGCCGAACGCGCGCGCGGCGCCTTTCGCGATTCCACGCTGCACGTCGCGCGCGATGAACTCCGTCTGGCCGCGCTTGCGGATGCGGTCGCCTATTTCGCACCCGATGTCGAGATCATCACCGTCCCGGCTTGGGACTGCCTTCCTTACGACCGCGTTTCGCCGCACGCGGACGTCGTCGCGCGGCGCATTGATGCCCTGACCCGGTTGACGACGCCGCCGGCCCAAGGCCAATGCCGTCTCGTCATCACGACGGTCAGCGCGATCCTGCAGCGCGTGCCGAAGGTCGAGACGCTGAAGGACGCCGCGCTCGAGCTCAAGATAAAGTCCACGCTCGACCGCAAGGCTTTCGATGCCTTCCTCGCGGCCAATGGATATTCCCGCGCCGAGCAGGTGATGGAAGCCGGCGAGTTCGCCGTGCGCGGTGGGCTTATCGATCTTTATCCGCCCGGCGCGCCGGAACCCGTGCGCATCGATCTTTTCGGCGACGATGTCGAAACGATCCGCACCTTCGATCCCGTCAGTCAACGCACCACCGGTACGCGAACCAGCATCTCGCTCAAACCCATGAGTGAAACAGTGCTGACGCCGGAGTCCATCGCCCGGTTCCGCACCAAGTACCGCGAATTATTCGGCGCCGCGGCGGACAACGATGCGCTGTATGAATCCGTTTCCCACGGCCGGAAATTTATTGGCCAGGAACATTGGCTGCCGCTGTTCCACGATGGCCTCGGCACGATCCTCGATTACCTCCCGAACGCGAGTGTCAGTCTCGATCAAGACATCGAGGAGTCCGTCACCGTGCGGTTTGAGACGATCCGCGATTATTACGAAGCGCGCCGTATCGTAGATAAAGCGAGTTCCGGCAAGAAAGAACTCTCGATCGAAGAAGGCATCGTCTATCACCCGGTGCCGCCGGAGATGATGTTCCTCGACGAAGCTGACTGGATGACCGTATTGCGCGGCCGCCAGGTCGCCGCATTCCGCTCTTATGCGGCCGCCGACGTCGGCGGCGGAGAGGACGCGGGTGGACGTTTGGGCCGCGATTTCGCCGACGTCCGCGCGCGTCCCAATGAGAATATTTACGAAGCTTTCGTTGCCCATGTGAAGGCACAGCAGGCCGAGAACCGGAAAGTCGTCCTGGCGACCGCGAGCGCGGGCTCAAAGCTCCGTATCGCCGGACTTTTACGTGACCACGGGCAGGAAAAGATTTTGCCGGTCGATACGTGGCAGGAAGCTCTGGCCGCCGACCCGTCGCTCCTGGTCGTGACCGCGGTGCCGCTGGAACGTGGCTTCACGACCAAGAATATCGCCCTCACAACCGAGCAAGACCTGCTCGGGGATCGTCTGGTCCGCACCGCGCGCAAAAAACGCCGCGCCGATGCGTTCATTGCCGACGCCTCGCAGATCAGCGAAGGCGACCTCATCGTTCACGTCGAACATGGGATCGGCCGGTACGAAGGTCTGGAAACCCTGACCGTTGGCGGCGCGCCGCACGATTGCTTGCGGATCACGTACTCCGGCAACGATCGCCTGTATGTGCCGGTCGAGAACATTGATGTACTTTCGCGCTTTGGATCCGAGCAAGCGGGGGTACAGCTCGATAAATTGGGCGGCGCCGCGTGGCAGGCGCGCAAGGCCAAACTCAAGCAGCGCATCCGCGACATGGCCGAGCAGCTGATCAAGATCGCGGCCGACCGCCAGGTCAAAGAGGCGCCGGTCGTCGCGCCGGCGGAAGGGCTGTTCGAGGAGTTCTGTGCGCGTTTCCCGTATGCCGAGACGGACGACCAGATCAAAGCCATCTCCGACACGATTGATGACCTGGGGAAGGGACGTCCGATGGATCGCCTGGTCTGTGGCGACGTCGGATTTGGCAAAACGGAAGTCGCGCTGCGCGCCGCTTTTGTCGCCGCCATGAGCGGCATGCAGGTGGCCGTCGTGGTCCCGACGACGCTCCTTGCCCGCCAGCACGCGCGCGGATTTACCGAGCGCTTCAAAGGTTTCCCGCTACGTATCGCGCAACTCTCGCGCCTGGTGACGGCGAAGGACGCCGCGGCGGTCAAAGAAGGGCTCGCAAACGGCACGATCGATGTCGTGATCGGCACGCATGCGCTGCTGGCTAAAAGTATCGCGTTCAAGGATCTTGGGCTGCTGATCGTCGACGAAGAACAGCACTTCGGCGTGGCGCATAAAGAGCGGCTGAAGCAGTTGCGCGCCGAAGTCCACGTCTTGACCCTCACGGCGACGCCGATCCCGCGTACGCTGCAGATGGCCTTGAGCGGTGTCCGCGAGATGAGCCTGATCGCGACGCCGCCCGTCGACCGTCTTGCGGTGCGGACCTTCGTGCTGCCGTTCGACCCCGTCGTGGTCCGCGAAGCGATCCTGCGTGAACGGTTCCGCGGTGGCCAGTGTTTCTACGTCTGCCCGCGCGTCTCTGATATCGACGGTGTCGCGGAGCGCCTTCGCAAATTGGTGCCCGAAGTGAAGTATGCCGTCGCGCACGGCCAAATGAGCCCGACCGCGCTCGAGGACGTCATGACGTCTTTCAGCGAAGGAAAGTTCGACATCCTGCTGGCGACCAACATCATCGAGTCCGGTCTCGATATGCCGCAGGTCAACACCATCCTCATCCACCGGGCAGATATGTTCGGCCTGTCGGCGCTCTATCAGCTGCGCGGACGTGTGGGGAGAGGCAAGGCGCGCGGTTACGCCTATCTGACCCTGCCGCCGGACCGGAAGCCGACCCCGACGGCGCAGAAGCGCCTGGATGTCATGCAGACTCTCGACAGCCTCGGCGCGGGCTTCTCGCTGGCGAGCCACGATCTCGACATTCGCGGCGCGGGTAATCTTCTGGGCGATGAACAATCCGGTCACATCAAGGAAGTGGGCGTCGAGCTTTACCAACATCTTCTGGAAGAAGCCGTTGCCGCCGCGCGC
>Ga0102832_1000946_pt1 | contig 28748 bp, 26 predicted proteins | sample EBPBio282013_DNA_FD_88942 | JGI IMG/M metagenome (GOLD analysis project Ga0102832, IMG submission 88942) | Wastewater treatment Type I Accumulibacter community from EBPR Bioreactor in Madison, WI, USA - Reactor 2_5/28/2013_ DNA (Illumina Assembly) | ecosystem: Engineered > Bioreactor > EBPR >... | reverse complement strand
GGCATCGCTGCGCGCGGATTCGCGCCGCGCCAGCAGGCGCACGGCGCGCAGCACCTGCGCGATGCGGATGCGCGGCGCCACGAAATCCCACAGCAGCACCGCGGCGAACACCGCATAGGCGGCGGTGACGTAACCGGCGTAGTTCATCGTTGCGCTCCGGCCAGCCTGCGCACCCAGTCCTTGCCGGCCTCGCGCTGCAGGTTGTCGGCGCGGGCGCGCACCAGCAGCGAACCGATCGCCCAGAACTTGGTGCCGACGATCATCCACAGCAGCGGCGGGATCATGCTGGCGTCCATCGAGGATTCGCCGAAGACGCGGATCGTCTGGCCCTGGTGCAGCGAGTTCCACCACACCACCGAGTAGCGGATGACCGGCAGCATCACCACGCCGACGATCGCCAGCAGCGAGGCGGCGCGCGCGGCGGCGCGGCAGTCCTCGATCGCGGCATACAGGCCGATCACGCCGAAATACAGGAACAGCAGCACCAGCTGCGAGGTCAGGCGCGGGTCCCAGTCCCACCACGTGCCCCACATCGGCTTGCCCCAGATGCTGCCGGTGACCAGGGTGATCACGGTGAAGGCCGCGCCGATCGGCGCGCAGGCCATTGCCAGGATCTCGCACAGCTTGATCCGCCAGACCAGCGCGATCGCGCCATACACCGCCATCAGCGCGAACATCGCCAGGCTCATCCAGGCGCTGGGCACGTGGATGTAGAGGATGCGGAAGCTGTCGCCTTGCTGGTAGTCGGCCGGGACCACGAACAGCGCGCCGTACAGCCCGACCCCCATGGTCAGCAGCGCCAGGGCGTAGGCCCACGGGGCCCAGCGCGCGGCGAAGCGGTCGAAGTAGGGCGGGGAGCCGAGTTGGTGGAACCAGCGGATCAGCGGGGACATCAACGGCCTGAGCGTGGGCGGCGCACTGGGGGCCGCGGGCGTGCGCGCAGTTTACCAGCCCCCTCGCGGCGGCTGGCCCCTGCCGTTCGCGGGTCATCGCGCCTGCGATGTGGCATGCATCCGCGCGGGCTGGCCCGGCAAGGCATGAAGAACGGGTTCGCCGGCCGTCTGACTCAGGCGTGGGCGATGCGCAGCGCGGCCGCGGCCGCGACCGGCGCCAGCACCAGCGCCAGCACCAGCCCCGCCGCGAGCAGCAGCAGGCCGCCGCCCGGATCGAACCCGCGCGCGGCGGCGCTCATGCTGCCGGCGCCGAAGACCAGGATCGGCACGTACAGCGGCAGCGCCAGCAGGGCCAGCAGCACGCCGGCGCGGCGCATGCCGACGGTGAGCGCGGCGACCACCGCGCCGACCAGACTCAGCAGAGGCGTGCCCAGCGCCAGCGACAGCAGCAGCACCGGCAGCAGGTCGTGCGGCAGGCCCAGCAGTTCCGCCAGCAGCGGCGTGGCCAGCACCAGCGGCAGGGCAGTGGTGGCCCAGTGCACCAGCGTGCGCACCAGCACCAGCCAGGCCAGCGGCACCGGCGCGAGCAGCCACTGTTCCAGCGACCCATCCTCCGCGTCGCCGCGGAACAGGTTGTCGAGCGAGAGCAGCCCGGACAGCAGCACCGCGACCCACAGCACCGCCGGGGCGACCGCCGCCAGCATCCCGCGTTCGTTGCCCAGCGCCAGCGCGAACAGCACCACGACCAGGATCGCGAACAGCGCCGGCTGCAGCGCATCGCCGCGGCGGCGCCAGAGCAGGCGCAGGTCGCGGCGGACGAGCGCGCATGCCGCGGAGCGCAGGGTGACCTTGCCGTCCATGCGCTAGTCGCCCTCTTCGCCGAGTGCCAGCAGGCGCGTGCGAACGGGCGGCGCGGCGTAGGCGCCATGGGTGGTCACCAGCGCGCCGCCGCCGTCGTCGAGATGCGCGCGCACCATGTGGTTGACCAGTTCGATGCCGGGCAGGTCGAGGTTGGCGTAGGGCTCGTCGAGCAGCCACAGCGCCGCCGGCGACAGCCACAGTCGCGCCAGCGCCAGCCGCTTGCGCTGACCGGCCGAGAGCGTGCGTGCCGGCGCGTCCTCGAAGCCGGCCAGGCCGACGGTCGCCAGCGCCTGCTCGATCGCCATCCCCGGGCGACGGCCGAGCAGGCCGCACAGGTAGTCGAGGTTCTCCAGCGACGACAGGTCCGCCTTCAGCCCCGGCAGGTGGCCGAGGTAGGCGACATGGCGGGCGCGGGTCGCCGGGTCCGCGTCGCGGCCGCCGATGCGGATCGTCCCGCCGGTCGTGCCCTCGAGGCCCAGCGCCTTGGCATTGCGCGAGGTGGTCGACACGATCCCACTCATCGCGGGCCAGCCATTCTGCACACGGAAGATCACCTCCTCCGCGTTGTGGCCTTCGGCGCCGGCGACAGCGTCGGAGCCCGTGAGGATGTTGAGCCGCGGCGCGCTGGTGAACATGGTTTTCCAGCGCGCCCCCTGATCCTTCACGAAGGCCCTCATGTTGACGAAGGCTTCCGGCGTGTAGTTGCCGATGCCGGTGTAGTTCTTCTCGTGCGCGATATAGTTCTGGGTGACGACTCCGACCGTGGGTTCGAAGTTCACGCCGTTGTCGGCCATGAGCTTGAACATCGGCGGCGTGGCGAGCGAGCCATGCACGACCGTGGTGCACTTGCCTGCCACCACGCGCCGGATGGAATCGTCGCCGTGAGCATGTACCCACACCCGCAGATTCTGCTTGCGCGCTTCATCACATACCGCCGCAACCACCTCGGCGCTCAAGGTCGCGCCGCCGCCTTCGCGCGAGCTTTTAGAGGCGAACATCTTGATCAGGTCCGCGCCTTCGGCTTTGCGCGCGCGGACAAAAGCGCGCGCATCGTCCGGGGACATTTTGACGTCGTTGAAGGCGGTGCTCGAGGTGAGAAGACGCGGCCCGATCAGATCGCCCGACGCTATTTCCTTGCGCAGCAGCAGATCGTCGGCCGAACCGATACTCTGCACGGTGGTATAACCGGCCATAAGCGTCTTCTTGAGGTTCTCGGCCCACTTGAGGCCCTGTTGCTCGCGCGGGGTTTTGGTCATGTCCGCCCGGCCGTCATCATTGAAGTGCCAGGTGATGTGGACATGATTGTCGATGAGACCCGGGAGTACCGTGGCTTTGACGAGGTCGATGGCCCAGGGGCCCTTGGCGCCGCTTTCGACCGAAACGATCCTATCTCCTTGCACGGTCACCGTTGCGTCCTTGAGGGAAGCGCCGGTTCCGTCGATCAGAAGGCCCGCGTGAATTCGAACGGGAGCGTCCGCGGCCTCGACCTGAGCGGCCGGCAACGCGGCCGCGGAGAACGTGGTCATGGCGGCAACAACAAACGAAAGCTTCATCGGCAGCCCTCCCTGCTGGACGAGCGACTCTAGTCTTCCCGCCCCGCGCGCGCCAAGGCCGACTCACAGCACGCGAGTGCATTTTCGTCGCCCAGAAGGTAGCATCCCCCTCAATCACATGAGCCATCCAAGGAGCGTCTCATGACGCCATATTCCCTGTCGCGACGCACCTTCCTCGGCGGCACGTTCGCCATCCCGTTCATGACGCCGGCCGTCGCGGCGCAATCCCCGGGGCCTCTACGCATCGTCATGACAGGCCAGGCGCTGCTGCAGCACGATCTGAGCGCCGCGCAATGGCCCGCCGCGGCGAAGTTCGCCGCGTTGTTCGCGGGCGCCGACATGGTGTTCACGGACCTCGAGACCGCGATCAAGGGGCCGCGCTCGACAACGGCGATGCGCAACGATCAATTCCTGCATGCCGCGGGTCCGGAGATCATCGACGTGCTGACGCGCGCGGGTTTCGACACCTTCGCGACATCCAACAATCACGCATACGATTTCGCGGAGGGCGGCATCCTGGACGCCATCGCGGCTCTGGATGAACGCGGATTGACGCATGCCGGTACGGGCCCCGATCTCGCGTCCGCGGCAGCGCCCGCGTTGCGCCAGACCTCGCATGGCACGGCCGCACTTGTGTCGGCGGCGGCGGGCGCTGTCGCCAAGGGCGGCATGGCCGGCCCAAATCATCCCGGCGTGAACGAACTGCGCCGCGCCGAGAGCGACACGCTGAACGAAGAAGATGTCGGCCGCTATCTCGACGTCATTAAGAATGCCGCCCAAAACGCCGATGTGGTGATCGCCTATCTGCATCAGCATTATTGGGAAAAGAACATGGCGGACACGCCGCCCTGGCAGAAGGCGCTGGCACACCGGGTCATCGACGCGGGCGCGACCATTTTCGTCTCACACGGCCCGCCGCTGCTGCACGGTGTGGAGATCTATAAGGGCAAAGCCATCCTCTATGACCTTGGCGGCTTCTTCTTCCAGACCATCACCAAGCCGGGACATTATCCCAACGAGGTGTGGCAGAGCGTAGTGGTGGACTGCCGCTGCACGAAGGCCGGCATCGCGAGCATGTCTTTCACGCCCGTGCAGATGAACGATACGGGCCTCGCCGGCGTGAGCGATATGGAAACGCGCGGGATGCCGGATATCGCGACCGGCGATGCGGGAGCGAAAATCCTCGACCGCCTCGCAAGGATCTCCGCGCCCTACGGCACCAAGATGCGCATCGGCAACGGCCGCGCCGAACTTGTCCTTTCATAATCGAACGGGAAGCCGGCCGTGAAGAAAGCCGCCAAGAAGAAAACCGCAAAAAAGGCCGTCAAGAAGGCGGCGAAGAAGGCTACCCAGACCGTCGATGTCTCCGCTTCCAAATTAATCGACGGACGGATCAAGGAACTCGGCGGCTGGCGCGGCAAAATGCTCGCGGAGGTCCGCGCGCTGATAAAGGCCGCCGTGCCCGACGTTGCCCAGGAGTGGAAGTGGGGCATCCCAGTATGGTCGTACAATGGGATCATCACCACCGGTGAGGTCTATAAAAGCGTGGTGAAACTGACCTTCGCGAAGGGCGCCTCCGTGACCGACCCGGCGCGGCTGTTCAATTCGAGTCTTGAAGGCGGCACCCGGCGCGCCATCGACATCCGCGAGAATGAAAAGATCGACGAAAAAGCGTTGAAAGCCCTGATCCGCGCCGCCGCCGACGTCAACACAAGGACGCCGAAGACGCTCGCGAGGAAAGCCCCGAAGAAAACATAGCGAAACCGGAGCGGCGCGATTAGGGTGCCGCTCCCATGTCCACGCCCCTTCACATCCTTGAGCATACGTTTGGCTACCCCTCCTTTCGCGGACAGCAAGCGGAAGTGATCGACCATGTGGTCGCGGGCGGCAACGCCTTCGTACTGATGCCGACCGGCGGTGGAAAATCGCTCTGCTACCAGATCCCGGCGCTGTGCCGGTCCGGCGTCGGGATTGTGATTTCACCCTTGATCGCGCTGATGCAGGATCAGGTGGCGGCGCTGCGCCAAGTGAACGTGCGGGCCGCCGCGATCAATTCAGCGGCGTCATGGGACGAAGTGCGCGCGGCCAAGGACAAGATGCGCGCGGGCGAGATCGACCTCGTCTACGTCGCGCCCGAACGCCTAATGATGGACGACTTCCTGGCGCTGCTGCGCGAGACGCCGCTGGCGCTGTTCGCCATCGACGAGGCGCATTGCGTATCGCAGTGGGGGCACGATTTCCGACCCGAGTATATGCAACTCGGCGCGCTGGCCGAGAAATTCCCCGATGTGCCGCGCATCGCGCTGACGGCGACGGCGGACGCTCCGACACGCCGCGACATCATCGCGCGCCTGCGCCTCAAGGACGGCAAGGCCTTCATCGCCGGGTTTGACCGGCCGAACATCACCTATACCATCGTCGAGAAAGAGAACCCACGTTCGCAGCTCTTGAACTTCATCAAACAGAATCATGCCGGTGACAGCGGCATCGTCTATTGTCTGTCGCGCCGCAAGGTCGAGGAGACGGCCGCGTGGCTGAAAGGGGAAGGCTTCGACGCCCTAGCCTATCACGCAGGCCTTGGCGCGGAGCTGCGCGCGGCCAACCAGACACGCTTCCTGCGTGAAGAGAACATCGTGATGGTGGCGACCATCGCTTTTGGAATGGGGATCGACAAGCCCAACGTGCGGTTCGTGGCGCATCTCGATCTGCCCAAGAACATCGAAGCCTACTATCAGGAAACCGGGCGCGCGGGACGCGATGGCCTGGCGGCAAATGCTTGGATGGCCTACGGCCTGCAGGATGTGGCGCAGCAGCGCAATTTCATTGAGTCCGGCGACACCTCCGACGAACAGAAGCGCGTGGAGCGTCAGAAACTGAGTGCGCTATTGGGCTTGTGCGAAGCGACCCGCTGCCGCCGACAGGTGATGCTGGAGTATTTCGGCGACGCCTGCGCACCCTGCAACAACTGCGATACCTGCCTGTCCCCGCCGCGCACCTTCGACGGCACGGCGGCGGCGCAAAAAGCGCTGTCGTGCGTATACCGCACCGGCCAGCGGTTTGGGATGAACTATCTGATCGATGTTCTGCTGGGCGCCGACAACGAGCGCATTACGCAGTTCGGTCATCACACGCAGAGTACATTCGGGATAGGCAAGGAATTCAGCGCGACGCAATGGCGCGGGATCTTCCGCCAGTTGGTCGCCGCGGGACTATTGTTCGTCGACCTCGACAATCATGGCGGCCTTAGCATCACGGATCAAGGCCGCGACTTTCTGAAGAGCAAGGACGGGCTAGCCTTACGTGAGCCGCGCGCCACCAAATCCGGGCGCGGCAAACGCACGGCGGCCGCCTCCACCGCGGTCGAGACCAAGGATACGGGCTTGTTCGAGGCCTTGCGGGCGCAGCGTCTGGAACTCGCCAAGGAACAGGGCGTGCCGCCCTATGTGATTTTCCACGACAAGACACTAGCCACCATGGCCGGCGTGAAGCCGCGAACGCTGAGCGACATGGCGACGATCAGCGGGGTCGGCGACGCGAAACTCGCCCGCTATGGCCAGACCTTCCTGGAAACGATCCGCCCCTTCCTCGACGACGCCTAGGCGCTTTCCAGCTTCAGGAGAATAGCCTTCGCTTCAAGGCCTCCTGCGAACCCGGTGAGCTTCCCGTTCGAGCCGATCACGCGATGACAAGGCGCGACGATGGAGATTGGATTGCGGCCGTTGGCCGCGCCGACCGCGCGAACGGCTTTCGGCTTCTTAATGGTCTTTGCGATCTCGGCATAGCTGCGCGTTTCACCGAAAGGAATGCCAAGGAGCGCGTGCCAGACTTTCTTCTGGAAATCCGTGCCGTCGAAATCGAGCGTGAGATCGAACGCTTTGCGCTTACCCGCGAAATATTCTTTGAGCTGGGCAGCCGCCTTACGCAGGATTGGATGACGGTCGTTCGCGGCGCCCGGTTTCACGCGCACGCGCGCCGGATCGTCCTTGGGCCACAGGATCGCAGCCAAGCCCTTGTCGGTGGCGATGAGGGTGAGCTCGCCCACGGGCGATTTCATTTTCATGTGAACGGTATTCATCGCCGCACTCTAGCCCGACGGCCGCACTTTCTCCTACATAGGGTGCACGGACTTTTTTTAGGAGACCATGCCATGCCCGTTCCGAGCGTTCCGCGCACCAGCCCCTGGACCCACGCCAAACAGAGCGGTGTCGCCGACGATATCGACTTCGAAATCAAAGGACAGGAGCTCCAGTTCGTGGAGATCGAGCTGGACCCGGGCGAGAGCGCGATCTCAGAGGCCGGCGCCATGGTGTGGAAAGACGCAAGCGTTGCGATGTCCACCGTGTTCGGTGACGGCAGCGGCGGGGCCAATGAGGGCTTCGCGGCGAAGCTGCTCGGCGCCGGTAAGCGCCTGATCACGGGCGAAAGCCTGTTCACCACCGTGTTCACGCACACCGGTCAAGGCAAGGCGCGCGTGGCTTTCGCCTCGCCGACGCCGGGCGCGATCCTGCCGTTGCGCCTGTCCGACTTTGGCGGACGGCTTATTTGCCAGAAGGACAGTTTCCTCGCCGCAGCCAAGGGCGTGTCCATCGGCATCCATTTCCAGAAACGCGTGCTCACCGGCCTTTTTGGGGGCGAGGGCTTCGTCATGCAGAAACTGGAAGGCGATGGCTGGGTGTTCGTCCAGATGGGCGGGACGGTCGTCGAACGCGAATTGAAGCGCGGAGAGGAGCTGCATATCGACACTGGCTGCCTCGCGGCGCTGACGCCGGACGTGGACTTCGATCTGGTTTCGGTCGGCGGCGTGAAGAGCATGGTGTTCGGGGGCGAAGGCGTGTTCTTCGCGCGCCTGCGGGGACCGGGCAAAGTGTGGATCCAGTCCCTGCCCTTCGCGCGTCTGGCGGGCCGCATGCTGGCGGCCGCGGGCAGCTACGGCGGCCAGAACCGCGGCGAAGGCTCGGTGCTCGGCGCGCTCGGCGATATCGTCGGAGGGAACCGCTAGAACTTGGCGGTGACGTAGCCTTCGGGGCTTATGGGCCAAGCGGGATTCCACGCGATTTCCCAGGTGTGGCCGTCGGGATCGGCGACGTAGCCTCGAAGGCCGCCGTGCGGCGGCTGATCGGCGGCGCGCAAGAGCATGCCGCCGTGTTCCGCGAGATGATCCAGCACCTGGGTCACCTGCAAGGGGTCCGTGACATTGTGCGCGAGGGAATAGGAGCCCGGCGCCGGTGACGCCTCTTGCTTCATGTCCTCTTCGAGCTTGGCCTTTAGCCAGGTGCCCAGGACAAAACCATTCATCTGATAGAAGACGATCTCGTCCGTATCGAGGACGGGCTTCCAACCAAAGCCGTTCACATAGAAACGCTTGGAGCGCGCCAAGTCGGTCACGCCAAGAGTGATGACCGAGACCTGATGCTGCATGGCTTTACGCTTTCAATTCGCGATACCAGGCTTCGAACGCGCGCGGATAGAAAACGTTGCTGAACAGCGCCCAGGGGCCAAGGGATTCAGAGAGCATGAACGTGCGCCCTGCTTCTTCGGCACTGACACCCGCCTTGAAGGCTTTGCGCGCGCCGGCTTCGACTTCGGTCAGCATCGCGATGTAGCGGTCGATCTCGCGCGCTTTGGCTAATGATCCGTGACCCGGCACATAGAGCGTGTCCTTCGCGCGCTTGAGCCCGCGCACCGCGCCGACGAATTTCGACGGCGTGGTGTCGACGTAATTCGGGAACATGGCGTTCCACACCAGATCGCCGCAGAAAACGATGGAAGGATCGTCGAGTTCGACGGTGACGTCGCTTTGCGTATGACCGCCGCGCGGAATGATTTTCACGATACGCCCACCGAGATCGATGCGCGTGGCCTCCGTGTTCGACAAAAGAACCGCGGCACTGAGGGTCGTCGTGCGGGCCAGGAGCGCGCCTGGCGTTTTGGCATCGCGCTCCACGACGATGTCACGCGTCATCGCGGTGGCGTGCACGGCGCATTGGGCGCCGTTCGTCTGAAAGCCGGAAACGCCATTGGCGTGGTCCCCGTGGTGGTGCGTGAGCACGACGTGGGTCGGCCGCATGCCCGTCAGTTCCATGGACTTGGCGGCCAGCCATTCGGCACCGGCCGGGCCGTTGAAGCCTTCAACCGCAAGCACGGCGTTTTTACCGGCAATAAGACCACCGTTGGCGAGCGTGGTGCGGTCGCCGTTGAGAGGCTGCGAGATCACGGCCCATACACCGTCGGCGATTTTCTCCAGCGTCGCGAACGGCTCGCGTGCGACCACATGCCCGAGGGTTTCGGCTGCCCAGACCTTGCGCGCCGCGACCGGCATCACGGAGGCGGCCAGCGCGAGGTGACAAGCACAGGTCACGGTCTTTCCCAGGAACGCGCGGCGATCGAATGTCATGGAGGCCCCCTTTTCCCCGCTTTGCTATCGCGCTTCGAGCCTATACCGCGGCGCGGCAAGGCGCGAGGGCGCGAAAGGCCCCCGACGGCTGATCGCATTCACGGAGAACAGGACGTCAACGCCTTCCAAAGCCAGTGTTATTCCGCCGCGGGGCGCGGCATAGTGGATTTATGACATCCTTGCGTTCCATCGCTGCCACTGTGACCGTCGGCGCCGCCCTAATATGGGGACCGGCGACCGCTGCGGACGACGACATCGCGGTGGATCTCGCACTCGTCATGGCGGTGGACGTTTCGCTCAGCATCGATGAGAAGGAAGCCGCCATCCAGCGCAACGGCTATGTCCATGCGCTGAAGGACAAGCGCGTGACCGAAGCGATTCGTTCCGGACCCATCGGTAAAATCGCGATCACCTATGTCGAATGGTCGAGCGTCTATCATCAGGTGCAAGTCGTGCCCTGGCATGTGATCTCGGACGCGAAATCGGCGGCCGCCTTCGCCGACGAGATCGCAAAAGCGCCGGTGAAGGCCGGCAGCACGACCTCCATCAGCGCCGGCCTCGATTTCTCGGTGAAGCTGTTCGACAAGAACGGCTACGACCCGAGCCGCCGGGTGATCGATATCTCCGGCGACGGCTACAGCGACTATGGCCGGCCCGTGAAGGACGCGCGCGACGACGCGGTGAAAAAGGGCGTGACCATCAATGGCCTCGCCATGATGTTCGAGCGGCCGAAATGGAAACAGGAAGTGCCCGAAGACCTGGACCGCTATTACAACGAACAGGTCATCGGCGGGCCGGGCGCGTTTTTCGTCACCGTGCGCACGCCGAACGATTTCAGCCAGTCACTGCTGCATAAGCTTGTATTGGAGATCGCCGCGGCCCCACCTCTTTCCGGCCGCGATATGTCGCTGCCGGCGGAGTAGCCGGCGCGCTCAAGCGAAGAAACGCCGCGCAAGCCGCCCGCGCTAGGGCGCGTTGAAGCAATGTCGAATCGCCAACACGCCTTAGATTCTTATTTGGTCGCGCGTTCCACGGCGAACCGGCTTCCACTTCGCCGGAACGCGCTCTAGACGTCCAGATTGCGGACCTTCAGCGCGTTGTCCTGGATGAAGTCGCGGCGGTGTTCCACGACGTCGCCCATCAGCGTCGAGAAGACTTCGTTGGCTTCGTCGCCGTGACTGACCTTCACCTGGAGCAGCGTACGCACGTTCGGATCGAGCGTGGTTTCCCACAGCTGGCCTGGGTTCATTTCACCGAGACCTTTATAGCGCTGGATCGATACGCCCTTGCGTCCATGCGCGAGCACGGATTGCAGCAAGGTCACCGGTCCGCTGATCTGGACTTCATCTTCCTTGTACTTAAGGACGACATCGCGGGTGTAAGTGGTCTGCAGTTCGGAAGCGAGGCTGTCGAGATGACGGGCTTCGGCCGAGTGCAGCGTGCGGGCATCGAGGGTATGCGTCTCGGTCACGCCGCGCAGGGTGCGGGTGAACTTGAGGCCGCCACCGCCCGCCGCTTCGCCGTGCCAGCCCTTTTCGTATTCGGTCTCGAGATGGTCGAGGCGCTTCGCCACGTAATCCGCGGTCTGCTGCGCGAATTCTTGTTTGTTGAGCACATCGAGATTGAAGGCGCCGGCGATGGCGCATTGTTCGACGATGCGCGACGGCAAGGACCGCGACAACATCTCGACGCTGTTCTTGGTATCCCTTGCACGATGGACGAGGCGTTGCAGGTCCTCGCCGCCGATTTGCCCGCCGCCGGTGACCAGCACGGCGTTCATGAGGCCCGCGGCGATGAGATGCTCTTCCATCGCGTGGTCGTTCTTCAAATAGACTTCCGACTGGCCCTTCTTCGCCTTGTAGAGCGGCGGCTGCGCGATGAGCAGATGGCCGTTCTCGATGATCTGCGGCATCTGGCGATAGAAGAAGGTAAGTAGAAGCGTACGGATGTGGCTGCCGTCCACGTCGGCGTCCGTCATGATGATGATCTTGTGGTAGCGGAGCTTGGCGATATTGAACTCTTCCGGTCCAATACCCGTGCCGAGCGCCGTGACCAGCGTGCCGATTTCGGCCGAGGACAGCATCTTGTCGAAGCGCGCGCGCTCGACGTTCAGGATCTTGCCGCGCAGCGGGAGAATCGCCTGGAAACCGCGGTCGCGGCCCTGCTTCGCCGATCCACCGGCCGAGTCACCCTCGACGATGAAGAGTTCGGACTGGGCGGGATCGCGATTCTGGCAGTCGGCGAGCTTGCCGGGCAGCGACGAAATATCGAGCGCGCCTTTGCGGCGGGTGAGTTCGCGCGCCTTGCGCGCGGCTTCACGGGCGAGCGCAGCTTCGACGACCTTGCCGACGACTTTCCTTGCCTCGGAAGGATGCTCTTCGAACCATGTGCCGAGTTTTTCGGCAACGATGTTTTCGACCACGGGGCGCACTTCCGAGGAGACCAGCTTGTCCTTGGTTTGCGAGGAGAACTTCGGGTCCGGCACCTTCACCGACAACACGCAAGTGAGGCCTTCACGCATATCGTCGCCGGTGAGCGCGATCTTTTCCTTCTTACCGCCGACGCCGTGTTCGTTGGCGTAGTGATTGAGGGTGCGCGTGAGCGCGGCGCGGAACCCAGCGAGGTGCGTGCCGCCGTCGCGCTGCGGGATGTTGTTGGTGAAGCACAGCGTGTTCTCGTGATAGCTGTCGTTCCACTCCATCGACAGTTCCACGGTGATGCCGTCCTTCTCGGCCTGCATGGTGACGGGCGGATCGTTGAGCGCCTGCTTGGTGCGGTCGAGATACTTCACGAAGGCTTCGATGCCGCCCTGATAGTAGAGGTCCACGGATTTGCGTTCCGTGTGGCGGACGTCGGCGAGATTGAGGAAGACGCCGGAGTTCAGGAACGCGAGCTCGCGCAAGCGATGCTCCAGCGTGCCGTAATCGAATTCGGTCTGGGTGAAGGTTTCCTTCGACGGCAGGAACGTGACTTCTGTGCCGGTCTTGTGCTGGCCGGCGCGCTTGCCTTCGGCGACCTTCGGCGCTTCACCGACTTCCCTCAGCGGGGCTTCCGCCTCGCCGTGTTTGAAGCGCATGAAATACTCTTTGCCGCCGCGCCAGATGCGTAAGTCGAGGCGCGAAGACAAGGCATTCACGACCGAGACGCCGACGCCGTGCAGACCACCGGAGACCTTGTAGGAGTTCTGGTCGAATTTCCCGCCGGCGTGGAGCTGGGTCATGATGACCTCGGCGGCCGAGACGCCTTCTTCCTTGTGAATATCGACCGGGATGCCGCGGCCGTTGTCGCGTACCGTGCAGCTGCCGTCGCCGTGCAGAACGACTTCGACGAGATCGCAATAACCGGCGAGGGATTCGTCGATCGCGTTGTCGACGACCTCGTAGACCATGTGATGCAGGCCCGAGCCGTCATCGGTGTCGCCGATGTACATGCCGGGGCGCTTACGTACGGCGTCGAGGCCCTTCAGGACCTTGATGGACTCAGAGTCATAAGCCTTCTCGGCGACGGCGGTCGCGTCGTCTTTGAGGGCCTTTTCGGGACTGCCGGGCGGAGGATTCATGAGGACTCTGATGAGGTTTTTTTGGGTCGTTTTTTGATGGACTGAATATAGGGAATCGCGGGCCGAAATGCACCCTTACTGACGCATTTTCGAGACCGTCACCGCGCCTTGATCGACGTTGAAAAATTGAGCGGATTCACCCACATCCTCGAACAAGCCGCTGTCTGTGCCGGTCATCCAGGCCTGGGCACCCAAAGCCCTTAATTCGGCGAACAGCGCCGCCCGGCGGCCCGCGTCCAGATGGGCCGCGATTTCGTCGAGCAGAAGGACCGGCGCGGCCCCGCGTTTTTCGCGCTGAAGACGCGCATGGGCAAGCACGATGGAGATCAGAAGCGCCTTCTGTTCGCCGGTCGAACACAGGGCGGCCGGCTGGCCATGGGACGGATGGCCGGTTGCGATCATGGCCACGCCAAGGTCCGACCGGTGCGGGCCAGCGCCCGCCCCTAAGATGCCGCGGCGTTCATCCCAGAGACTGGCACGCACCTTGTCCTCGGCATCGACGGCAGGCATTTCGGCCAGCCAGCTATCCACCGCGCCGACGAGTTTCAGGCTGGCGGCCGGGAATGGCCCGGCGGAGGCTGCGAGGGCGCGCGACAGGCGCGCGACCAGATCGGCGCGCGCGGCGGCGAGCGCGACCCCATGCCGCGCCATGGTGTCCTCGAGGGCCGCAAACCAGGCGGCATCGCTGGCCTCTTCGCGCAAGAGCCGTGAGCGCTGGCGATGAGCATGGTCATAGGCGGCGATGCGCCCGGCCTGGTCGGCGTCGAAGGCGGTGACCAGCCGGTCGAGGAATTTGCGGCGCGAGGCCGGGCCGTCGAGGAACAGCCGGTCCATGGCGGGCGTGAGCCACACCACGCCGATCTGGCGGGCGATGGCGGCGCCGCCCTTGGCCGGATAGCCGTTGATCTGGACGGCCCGGCGTTCCGGGGCAGCCGCGGTCAAACCCGTGCCGATTTCCGTGAGACCATCGGGGCCGCTAAGAACCGCGTTCACGCCCCAGGCGCCGGTTTGGCCTTGCCGACCGACCTGGAACAGCTTGGCGCCGCGCAAACCCCGGCCCGGCGCCAGGAAGGAAACGGCCTCAAGAAGGTTGGTCTTACCGGCCCCGTTGGCGCCGGTCAGCACGACGGCGCCCGCCCCCACGTCCAGCCGCAGCCGGGCATAGTTACGGAAATCGGTCAGGGTCAGACGCTGAACGAAAAGCTGATGCATGACTCCCGGCGCCGTTGCGCGCACGGGAGCTAAGGCGGCCGCCGGCGCGGCGGAAAAACGAGCCGCTACGACGCTCACACCCGCATCGGCATGAGCACGTACATGGCCGAGCCGTCGGCCACGTCGCGGATCAAGGTCGGCGAAGCCGCGTCCGCCATGGTGAAGCGCGCGGCGTCGCCTTCGATCTGGCCGAGGATTTCGAGGAGATAGCGCGAGTTGAAGCCGATCTCGAGGTGACCGGCCGCGTAGGTGGCTTCGACTTCTTCCACCGCGTTGCCCGCTTCGGGGCTGGAGGCGGAGAGCGTAATGAGGCCCTTCTCGCATTGCATTTTGATCGAGCGCGATTTTTCCGAGCTGATGGCCGACACGCGGTCGACCGCGTCGAACAGCGGCTTACGCTCGGCTTCGAGCACCTTGTCGTTGCCCGTCGGGATGACACGTTCGTAGTCCGGGAAGGTGCCGTCGATGAGCTTCGAGGTCAGCGAGACATTGTCGAAGGCAAAGCGGATCTTGGAATCGGACAGGGAGATCGTGATCTCGCTTTCGGTTTCATCGATGAGCTTGCGTACTTCGATGACGGCTTTGCGCGGCACGATGATGCCCGGCATGCCGGCCGCGCCCTGGGGCAGCGGCAGTTCGACGCGCGCGAGACGGTGGCCGTCCGTGGCCACGGCGCGCAGCACCGCGACGCTTTCACTCTTGGCGGCGTGCAGATAGATGCCGTTCAGGTAGTAGCGGGTTTCTTCCGTAGAGATCGCGAAGCGCGTGCGGTCCACGAGGCTGCGCAGGTCCGCAGCCGCCAGCGTGAAGGTGTGGCTGAAATCACCGCCCGTCAGCGCCGGGAAATCTTCGACCGGCAGACACGCGAGGTTGAAGCGCGAACGGCCGGCGGACAGGGCAATCTGGCCGCCATCTCCCGTCGTCGCGATTTCGATCTGCGCGCCTTCGGGCAGCTTGCGCACGATGTCGTACAGCGTGTGCGCGGGCGCGGTGGTCGCGCCGGCCTTGCCGACTTCGGCGGCGGTGGCTTCGACGATCTCGATATCCATGTCCGTGGCATTGAGGGCGAGCTGGCCCTTGCCGGCGTCGATCCGCACGTTGGACAGGATGGGAATGGTGTTGCGACGTTCGACAACGCTCTGGACGTGACCCAGCGACTTCAAGAGGGCCGCACGCTCGATGATGAGTTTCATGTTCGTAAAATCGTTCTTTTTTGAAGCCCGGACCGCCCGGAATCCCCGGTCCTACTAAACGCAGGACCGACATATTAGACATACTAGGGAAGGTGATGCGATAGCTTTTCGGGGTGCGCTGGGCACCCCGAAATAGGCTGTTCGTTTTTTTGGAGTTCCGCGCCGGAAAGGACCGGCCGGCTAGCTCTCAAGCATCCGGGTGAGGAGCTCGACGTCCTCGGCGAAAGCCGTGTCCAGTTTCACCAGTTCCTCGATCTTGCGCACGGCGTGGATGACCGTGGTGTGATCTCTCCCACCAAAGGCGCGCCCAATTTCGGGGAGCGAGCGGGAGGTGAGCTGCTTGGACAGATACATGGCCACCTGGCGAGGACGGGCCACCGCACGGGAGCGGCGCGCCGAGCTCATGTCGGACACGCGGATCTTGAAGTGCTCGGCCACGCGCTTCTGAATTTCTTCCATCGTCAGGCGGCGGTCGTGGGCCCGGAGCAGGTCTTGGAGGAGTTCCTGCGTGGTTTCGAGCGAGAGGGAACCGCCGACCAACTGGGCATGAGCGACGAGGCGGGTCAGGGCGCCTTCGAGCTCGCGCACGTTGGAGGTGATCTTGTGGGCGAGGAATTCCTTCACCTTCTGCGGCACCACGACGCCGAGCTGCTCAGCCTTGGCGTCAAGGATACCGAGGCGCAGCTCGAAGGTGGTCGGGTGCAGGTCGGCCACGAGACCCGAGGCCAGACGCGAGCGTAGACGGTCGCCGATTTCTTCCAGGCTCGACGGCGATTTATCGGCCGAGAGCACGATCTGACGGCCCTGGTCGACGAGCGCGTTGAAGGTATGGAAGAACTCTTCCTGGGTGGCGTCTTTGCCGGCGATGAATTGGACGTCGTCGATCATGAGCACATCGACGGACCGGAACTGCTCTTTGAAGGAGACGGTGTCCTGGTTCCGAAGCGCGCGCACGAACGAGTACATGAACTTCTCGGCCGAGAGGTAGATCACACGGCGGTGCGGCGTGCGCTGGCGGATTTCCCAGGCGATCGCGTGCATGAGGTGCGTTTTACCGAGGCCGACGCCGCCGTAAAGGAACAACGGGTTGAAGCTGACCTGATCGGATTCGGCGACGCGCTTGGCGGCGGCGTAGGCGAATTCGTTGGGTTTGCCGACGACGAAGTTCTCGAAGTTGTAGCGGGCGTCGAGCGGCGCGGAGAGGTCCGGACCGAGCGGCGAGCCCTGCGGCGCGGTCTCGGCAACCGGCCGGGCCGGAACCCGCGAAAGGCCGGCCGGGCGCGCGGCGGGCGCGGCCACGGGCGGAGCGCTCGTCATCTTCGGGGCTTCCGCCTTCACGGTGTCCGGCTTGGTCACGTCGATCTTACCCGAATCCACCCTCAGCGTGATCTTGCGCACGGACGGATTCTCGCCGTTCCACAGCGCGCGAATCCGCTCGGCATAGTGCGTGGTGATCCAATCGCGCATGAAACGCGTCGGCACCGACAGCTCGACCTCGCCGTCGCGCAAACTGGTCGCGACGATGGGGGTCACCCAGCTCTTATAGGCGGAGTCGCCAAATTCTTGTTTGAGACGCGTTTTGACGCGATCCCATTCAGCCTGATCGATGGCTGCTTCATTCCCACGTTTCACGCGACGTGATCCCCTCGATACTTAAGTGGCGGACAATTCAAATTCCGATCGGCGGGAGGTTGAGATCCCGCTGCACCGTTCGAATTTTCCGCCGTAACCCGCACCCCGAAGCTCGTAGTCTTAAAACGCATCACGATATGTATGGTTGCCATATCTTGACGTGTTTCCCCCGCATCCTCTTTTCGCGCATTTCACCGCCGCTTCTGAATCTGAAAACAGCATTGGTGTTCGAGAGCTGAACAAATCTGAGAGCAGCTCTTGCTGAAACGCGCTTGGTGTTCCTGATGGTTTTTTTGAGACGCCGCTGTTTGTCCGTGACCGTCCGCATGGAAGTTTGAGTGGGACGTTTGAACAACCGCGCGGCGTCTGATGGCGTCACTGTAGTTGGCCGAACGGACGAGACAAGGGCAAAGATGCGCTTGACACAAAATGCTCAAAACCTGCGTTCTATCTGCGTTTTCGAATCACCTTTGCTGCGCAAGATCATTGATTCGCAATAGCTTCGAACGCACGCGCGCACAAAGTGCGCGCGTGACTCGGAAGACTCGAAAGAATTTTTCAGATGAACAAAAGAAAGATGCGCGCCTCACAAGGAGACGCGCATGACTTCTCTTAAAAGCGGGTCTTAAAAACGCCGGAGCGTTTAGGCGGCGAGCTTCTTGATACGCGCCGAAAGACGCGAGAGCTTGCGCGAGGCGGTCTTCTTGTGGATCACGCCCTTGTTCGCGCCGCGGGTCAGTTCCGGCATCACCTTCTTGAGGGCGGCGAGCGCTTCGGTCTTCTTGCCGGCGGCGATCGCTTCTTCGACGGCTTTGACGAAGGTGCGGATGCGCGAGAGACGCGCGTGGTTGATCGTCGCGGCGCGGGCGTTGCGGCGAATGCGGACTTTTGCGGACTTGTGCTGGGCCATCGAGTCGTACTCTGAAATGCGTCTGTGGATAATTTGGAACGCGGGCTTATAGGGGATGGCACACCCCGCGTCAACGAGGTCCAGGCCCCGGGCCGCAGGAATAAAGATATTCCCGGTTTAGCAGGGCTTTAAATTCACGTCTGGCAGCCGGCGCAATAGAAGGTGGACCGCCCGCCTTGTGTGATTCGCCGGACCAGCCCCTTCCCCTTGTTTACGGCTTTACCGGCGGTTTTTCCGGACGGGCAGGCGCACGACTCGCCCTCGCGGCCGTAAACCTTCCAGGCGTGCTGGAAATAGCCGAGTTCCCCCGACGGCTGCACATGATCGCGTAAAGACGAGCCCCCGGCCGCGATGGCTTCGGCGAGCACTTTCTTGATGGCCGGAACCAATCTCGCCGCCCGCTCGCCCGCCACCGTTCCGGCTTTGCGCGTGGGGGAAATCCCGGCGCGGTAGAGACTTTCGCAGGCGTAAATGTTGCCCACCCCGACGACGATTCTCTGATCGAGCAGCGCCGCCTTGATGGAAGTCTTGCGGCCTTTCAGCGCCGCCGACAGCAGAGCGGGCGTGAATTCGGGGGTCAGGGGATCCGGGCCCAGATGACGGAAGAGTTTATGAGTGGCGAGTTCGTCCGCCGGCACGAGGGTCATGAGACCGAAGCGGCGCGGATCGTTGAAGCGGATCTCGGCGCTTTTATCCGTGGTGAAGATGACGTGGTCGTGCTTCTCGGGCGGCGCGCCGCCTTTATCGACCACCATGCGGCCCGACATGCCGAGATGGACGATGAGGACATTCCCGTCATCGAGATCAAGCAGCATATATTTCGCGCGGCGATGGATTCGCGTCACCTTCCGGCCCGTCAGCTTGTCGGCGAAGGCCGGCGGGAACGGAATGCGCAGGTCCTTGCGGCGCACTTGAACGCGCGCGAGGCGGCGGCCTTCAAGCACGCCTTTCAAACCCCTGCATACCGTTTCGACTTCTGGTAACTCCGGCATCCTTTTCCTTCACGCTTTCAAGGCCCTTAGTGGCCTTTATAACAGCATTCCTCTATGGTCCCGCCTATGAACGAACCGGCCGCGCACGGCACCACACATTTTGGCTATCAAACTGTCCCCGAGGACGAAAAAGTCCATCTGGTGCGGGGCGTGTTCGACTCGGTCGCTTCCAAATACGACCTGATGAACGACTTGATGAGCCTTGGCGTCCACCGGCTGTGGAAGTCGGCGATGGTGGACTGGCTGGCGCCGCGCGCCGGGCAGAGCTTTATCGATGTCGGCGGCGGCACGGGCGACATCGCCACGCGGATTCTCGCGCGCGTCGGCGCGGACGCGGGACCGGTGACCGTGTGCGACATCAATCACGAGATGATCACCGTGGGCCGCGACCGGTCCATCGATACCGGGCGCCTCGATGGTATCAACTGGGTCTGCGGCGACGCGGAGAAGCTGCCGTTCCCGGACATGAGTTTTGACGCCTATACCATCGCTTTCTGCCTGCGCAATGTGACGCGCATCGACGCCGCGCTGGCCGAGGCGCGCCGCGTGTTGAAACCGGGTGGACGCTTCCTGTGCCTGGAGTTCAGCCGCGTCGTGGTGCCGGTGCTCGACAAAATCTACGACGCCTATTCCTTCAATGTGCTGCCGGCGTTGGGCAGCATGGTGGCGGGGGATGCGGCGTCCTACCGCTATCTCGCCGAGAGCATCCGCAAGTTCCCCTCACAGGACGAGCTGCTCGCGCGCATGGGCGCGGCAGGTCTGAAAGAGTGCAGGATGCGCAACCTTTCGGGCGGCATCGCCGCCCTGCATTCCGGCTGGCGTATCTAACCATGTTACGTGACCTTCGCAATTTTGCGCGCCTGTGGGCGATCGGACGCACGCTTGCGCGTCATGACGCCTTGTTCCTTTTGAACATCCATCCGGCGGGTGCGTTCGTCGCACGGATCTGCGGCCTGATCTGGCGCCCAAGCAAAGCCGTGAAGGCCATGCGCCCAGGCCTGCGCCTGGCCATGGCGCTCGCGGATTTGGGCCCCACCTTCATCAAGTTCGGCCAAGCGCTGTCCACGCGCGCCGACCTGCTTGGCGATGAGGTCGCCGCCGATCTCTCCGAGCTGCAAGACCGCCTGTCACCGTTCCCCTTCAAGGACGCCAAAGCGGCCATCGAAACGGACTTCGCCAAACCCATCACGGCGATCTATCAGAGCTTCGAGGAAACGCCTGTGGCGGCCGCCTCGATTGCACAGGTGCATTTCGCCGTCACGACCGAGGGCGAGGCGGTGGCCGTGAAGGTGCTGCGCCCTGGCGTCAAACTCGCCTTCGTGCGCGACATCGACCTCATGTTCTGGATGGCGGAGAAGGCCGAGCGCTATGCGCCGAAGCTGCGCCGCCTGAAGCCCATGGGAGTCGTCGAGACCTTCGCCGAATCGGTGAACCTCGAGATGGATCTGCGCTTCGAGGCCGCCGCGGCGCAGGAGCTGAAGGAAGACTTCGCGAGCAGTCCTATTTTTTACGTGCCGTCGATCGACTGGCAGCGCACGTCGGAACGCATCCTGACCATGGAGCGTGTCGCCGGAATCCGCGTTGACGACCGCGCCGCCGTGACGGCGGCGGGTGTCGATCCGGTGCGGGTGGTGAAGAACGCCGCCGAGATTTTCTTCCGCATGGTCTTCGACCACGGCTTCTTCCACGCCGACATGCATCCTGGGAATTTGTTCGTCACGCCGCAGGGCACCGTGATTGCCATGGACTTCGGCATTATGGGGCGTGTGGACAGCGAGACCCAGAAGACCCTAGGCGAAATGCTGCTGGGCTTCCTCACGCGCGACTACAAACTCGTCGCCAACGTGCATATCCGTGCGGGCTTCGTGCCGTCGGAAAAAGACGTCGACATGTTCGCGCAGGCCTGCCGGTCCATCGCGGAACCAATTCTGGGTAAACCCATCGCGGAGATCTCCATCGCGAAATTATTAGGTCAGTTGTTCCGGGTGACGGAGACCTTCAACATGCAGGCGCAACCGCAATTGCTTCTGTTGCAGAAGAGCATGCTGCTGGCCGAAGGCGTGGGCCGCAACCTCGCGCCGGAGGTGAACATGTGGGAACTCGCGCGCCCCTTGATCGAAGGCTGGATGCGCGCACGCCTTGGGCCCGAAGGCCGCACGATGGACGCGGTGGCGGACACGATCAACACCCTCCGTACGCTGCCGCGCGTGATCGCGCGCATCGAAGCCATTACCGCCGACATGGAACAAGGCGGACTGCGGCTGCATCCCGACAGCGCACGGGCGATCCTGGGCGGAACCGCGGAGCGGCGGCATGGGCAGCGCTGGCTGTTCTGGGCACCGTGGGTGCTGACCGCGATCCTAGGAGCGGCGTTGATTTTGAACTAAGGGAGCAGGCGATGAGCGTGATGACGGTCTATGGAGATTCCATCTCCGGCAATTGTCACAAGGTGAAGTTCGTCGCCGAACGGCTGAATCTACCGTTCCGCTGGGTCGAAACCAGCGTGCTGAAGAAGGAAACCCGCACACCGGAGTTCCTGGCGCTCAATCCCGTGGGCCAAGTGCCCTTCGTGATGCTGGCCGATGGAAGGGGACTCGCCCAGTCCAACGCCATCATGCTCCATCTCGCGCATGGCTCGACCTTGATCCCCGATGAGCCTTACGAGCGCGCCCTGATGATGCAATGGTTGTTCTGGGAGCAATACAGCCATGAAACCGTGATCGCGGTGCGGCGCTTTCATAGGCACTACCTTAAAAAGGCCGACAGCGAGATCGAACCCAGCCTGCTGCCGCGCGGCGAGAAGGTGCTGACCTTGATGAACGACCACCTGGCCAACCGCGCCTATTTCGTGGGCGAGCTCCTGACCCTCGCCGATATCGCCTTGGTGGCCTACACCCGTTTTAGCCACCAGGCGGGCTTCGATTTGAAACAATGGCCTCAGGTCAGGGCCTGGGTGGCGCGGGTGGAGAAGGATCTGGGGGTGGAAAGCGCCCTCCCCTAAGACCGCGACTTTGGGATAAAATAACGCCCTATGAACACCATCATGCGCGACCTCACGGCTGGACCGACGCCGTTGCTGGAGAACAAACGCATCCTTTTGATCGTCGCCGGCGGCATCGCCGCGGTGAAAGCGCCGGACCTGATCCGGCGTCTGCGCGAACGCGGCGCCCAAGTGCGTTGCATCCTCACCAAAGGCGGCGCCAATTTCGTCACGCCGCTGACCCTCGCCTCGCTGTCGGGCGAAAAGTGTTACCAGGACCTGTTCTCGCTGACGGACGAAAGCGAGATGGGACATATCCGCCTGTCCCGCGAAGCCGACATCCTTCTGGTCGCGCCGGCCACCGCCGACATCATGGCCAAGATGGCGCACGGCATGGCCGACGATCTTGCCACGACCGCGCTGCTTGCCACCGACAAGCCGGTGATGATCGCGCCGAGCATGAACGTGATGATGTGGACCCATCCGGCGACACAGGCCAATTTGCAAACATTGCAGACACGCGACGTGCGCATCGTCGGACCGGGCGCGGGCGATCTCGCCTGCGGCGAGGTCGGCGACGGGCGCATGGCCGAAGTTCCCGAGATCATCGCGGCGCTCGCGCGCTTCTTCGCCAAGGCGCCGAACCGCGGACCGCTGTCGAGCTTGAAAGCCCTGGTCACCAGCGGACCGACCCATGAGCCGATCGATCCGGTGCGCTACATCGGCAACCGTTCGTCGGGCAAACAGGGTCACGCCATCGCCGCGGCGCTTGCTGAATTGGGCGCCGATGTGACCTTGGTTTCCGGCCCTGTGACCGAGGCCGATCCGGACGGCGTGAAGGTCGTGAGGGTCGAGACGGCAAAGCAGATGATGAAGGCGTGCAAGGACGCGCTGCCGGCGCAAATCGTCGTCTGCGCCGCCGCCGTCGCCGATTGGGCGGCTGACACGCGTGAAGCGAAGATCAAGAAGGATGGCGGCGCGGCGCCGACCCTGAAGCTGTCCGAGAACCCGGACATCCTCGCGACGCTCGCGCAGAAGGGCCCCTTACGTCCGGACCTCGTGATCGGCTTCGCGGCCGAGACCGAGAACCTTGTTGAAAACGCCAAGGCCAAACGCGCGCGCAAGAACTGCGACTGGCTCGTGGCGAACGACGTGTCGCAGATGAGCGGCACCTTCGGCGGCGACAGCAACACCGTTCATCTGGTGACGGCTGACGGCGTCGAAAGCTGGCCCACTTTGAAAAAACGCGCCGTCGCTGAACGGCTCGCGGAACGCATCGCGGCCGCGTTCAACCATCAATCCCAACATCAATCCTAAAATCAATCTGAGAGGCTTCCCTTGGCTATCGTTGTTTCCGTTTCGATCAAACGCCTTCCGCACGCCTCCGATCTGCCCCTTCCCGCCTATCAGACCAGCCAGTCCGCCGGCATGGACCTGTGCGCGGCGGTGAGCGCCGATGTGGTCATCGCCCCGGGCGCCTACACCATGATCCCAACCGGGTTCGCCATCGCGTTGCCTTCGGGTTTTGAAGCGCAGGTACGTCCGCGTTCGGGCCTCGCCGCCAAGAACGGCGTGACCGTGCTCAACACGCCCGGCACCATCGACGCCGATTATCGCGGCGAGATCAGCGTGATCCTCATCAATCACGGGAAAGACGCGTTCACGGTAACGCGCGGTATGCGCATCGCGCAGATAGTGGTCGCGCCCGTGCGCACCGTGATGCTGGAAGAAAAAGAGAACCTGGACGACACCGCGCGCGGCGCGGGCGGCTTTGGTTCGACCGGTCGTCATTAAGAAGAAATGGATTTTTCAGAAGACCAGATCCACCGCTACGCCCGCCACATCCTCCTGAAGGAGGTCGGCGGCGTCGGTCAGGAGAAACTTCTGAAGGCGAAGGTACTGCTGATCGGCGCGGGCGGTTTGGGCTCGCCGCTGCTGCTGTACCTCGCCGCGGCCGGCGTTGGAACCATTGGCGTCATCGACGACGACACCGTCGATCTCTCCAACCTGCAGCGCCAAATCGCGCACACCACGGACCGCATCGGCATGGCCAAGGTGCTGAGCGCCGGCCGCGCCGCGACCGCGATCAATCCGGATATCAGGGTCGTCGAATACAAGGCGCGCCTGACACCGGAAAATATCGCCGCGCTGATCAAGGACTATGACCTCGTCGCCGACGGCAGCGACAACTTCCCGACGCGCTTTCTCGTCAACGACGCCTGCTTCTTCGCCAAGAAGACGTTGGTGTCGGCGGCGGTGCTGCGCTTCGACGGCCAGCTTGCGACCTTCAAGCCCCATGCCGGTGGACCCTGTTACCGCTGCCTCTATCCCGAAGCCCCGCCGCCCGGCGAAGTGCCGAGCTGCGATCAGGCGGGCATCCTGGGCGCGGTCGCGGGCGTGATGGGGACGCTGCAGGCGACCGAGGTGCTGAAGGAGATCCTGGGCATCGGCGATACCATGGCCGGCCGTCTGCTCATTTATGACGCCCTTTCGGCCGCCTTCCGGACGGTGAAGGTCAAACCGGACCCGGAATGTAGCCTTTGCAGCCCGAACGCGACCTTCAAGGACCTGCGGCACCACCGGGCCTAGGTTCCTAACGCATTAGAAATACTGGGATAATGTGGCGGGCCTTGCTGAAAAGGCGGTTTAGCCTTACTTCCCCGGCTAGTTTTCAGGTTTGGTCGTATTTTCTGCGCCAAACCGGTGTCCACTTTGGCGGAAAATACTCCGTGCCACCAGATAGCGCCCTTCCGATCCAAGACACCCGTACCAACCTCGTCGGTCTTTCCCGCGAGGCGCTGAAGGCTGCGCTGGTGGAAAAAGGCGAGAAGCCGTTCCGCGCCAAGCAGGTGTGGCATTGGATCTATCACCGCGGCGCGACCGAATTCGCGGCGATGACGGACCTGTCCAAGGACTTGCGCCGCACCCTCGAGAATCACTTCGTGGTGTCGCGCCCGACCATCGCGCGCGAGCAGACCTCGAGCGACAGCACGCGCAAATGGCTGATGCAGTTCGCCGACGGCCAAAAGGCCGAAGCCGTGTTCATTCCGGACGAAGACCGCGGCGCCGTGTGCATCTCCTCGCAGGTGGGCTGCACGCTGACCTGCCGTTTCTGCCACACCGGCACCCAGCGCCTTGTGCGCAATCTGACCCCGGCCGAGATCGTCGGCCAGTTCATGGTCGCGCGCGATTCCTACGGTGAATGGCCGACTCCGACAGACGAACGCCGCCTGCTTTCGAACATCGTCATGATGGGCATGGGCGAGCCGCTCTATAACTTCGAGAATGTCGCGACCGCCCTGAAGATCATCATGGCCGACGACGGCATCGCGCTCGGCAAGCGCCGCATCACATTGTCCACCTCCGGTGTCGTGCCGGAAATTCACCGCTGCGGCGCAGAGCTCGGCGTCAATCTCGCGGTGTCGCTGCACGCGCCTGACGACGAGACACGCTCGCAGATCATGCCGATCAACAAGAAGTATCCGCTGAAAGAGCTGATGCAGGCCTGCCGCGACTATCCGGTGGCGAGCAACGCACGCCGCATCACGTTCGAATACGTGATGCTGAAAGATATCAACGACACACCGGCCCATGCTCGCGCGCTGATCAAGCTGGTCAAGGACATCCCTTGCAAGTTCAACCTGATCCCCTTCAACCCGTGGCCGGGCACGCCTTATGAGTGTTCGGACGAAGCGACGGTGGAATCCTTCAGCGCGATGCTGCGCGACGGCGGATACAGCGCGCCGGTGCGCACCCCGCGCGGCCGCGACATTCTCGCCGCCTGCGGCCAGCTGAAGACCGACAGCGAACGCCTGTCGGCCAAGGAACAGCGCATCCGCGCCGAGCAGGAAGCCCAGATCGCTCAAAAGGCCTGGGCCGAAAAAGAAGCGACGCTCTAGGCTCGCACTCTAATCGTTGCATCTAACCAGAGTGTTGGGCGGTGCCACGATGGATGAATTGATCATACGGCCCTTCAATCACTCCGTCGGTATCTTGAAAAAGATTTGCTACATGAGTCGCGAAATTGGCCGTTTTTGTTTTCCGCCCCTCGACTAGTAGCTTGTGTATCAATGCACCCGTAACACCGCACAATTGAGTTTTTGCAATTTCGGCTGCGATATTTGGGTGAAAAACCGGCTCAGAACGCTCTGATAGCGGCTGCAATCTGTAGCCATTTATCGCCAACATGCCTTTGACCGTTGGCAAATCCGTAGCGTCTTCGGGATACGGGACTTTGAAGCCAAGCGTGCGTAGACGGTCCTGATAGGCTTGGACGTCAGGAGTCGGTTCGGAGTCGATAAGTGCACGTTCGACTTCAAGCACCCAGGTACGGCACTGCGTGACGTTGGCGCGATTGGCACCCTTAGATTCTTTTCCCTTGGCTTCAATTGCAAAAACATTATTTCCATGTGCGGCTATCACATCCGCCCGCAACGGCACGCCTAAAACAGCATGAATACCTATAGTGTTAAGAGCGTCGACGAGCACCTCTTCAAAAATCTCGTCGTGAGCATAGAACAACGCTTTCCATCGCTGCTCCGCTCGCAATTCATCTTCTGTGGCTAAAAGTTCACCTCTCAATTTCTCGATAGAAGAAGTTACTTCATCTTGCTTTAGGATGAGTTGCTCTTCAGCAGACGACATGTATTGATCAAGCCAGGTTGGCGCTGGAAGTTCTTTGTGCTGATCTTCGCCGCGAAGTTTTTTTATAATAGTCGAGAGAATTTCCAGAAATTTGGTTGTGTCATGTGTAGACCAACTTCCGGTCACTTTGGGGGTATCAGGCAGCACGATCAGCAGTGCCCCTGCATCGTTCTTTTCCGTATATGCAATCGGATATGTAGTGTTGCGAACGCACGCTAGTGGGGTACCGGAAATCCCGCGAAAGTGAGCCGAATATCCGGGCGAAATGATTTGAAAAAGGTCCTCCAGCTCTCTCGGAGCTTCTCTTGTTAAATCATACAAACTTCCCGAACCGTATATAAGCGAAGCATCTTTCCAGACACTCGCGAATACCATGTCTCCACTCGACCTCGCGTATGTTGGTGGGCGCCCATTTGCAAATATGACCAACACCCCAGATGCCGCGAACAAATTTCGGATTTCGTCAGCGCGACGGTTGATCGCTTCTTCCAATTGATGGGCGTATTTTTCGTCTAAATAGTACGCGCCTCGACTGGTCGTCGAATAGGGAAGTCCCTGAGCCTGAGCGGCGTGACGCCAAAGAACAACGTCGTGACCTAACATCGACAGACTGTCCCGAAACCCCGCTCTAGTGAGTCCCTTAGTTGCCGCCAAATTGACGTCGATCGCCAAGACATTTGTCATAGAGCCGTCCTCAAGCTTAACCGGCTCTAGGTTAGCAGCTTCACCACCAATTGCGCGATCTCCGCATGCGCCGCGTTCAGCGTTGCCGCGTCGGCGCGCGAGCCCGTCAGATAGGCCGCGATGACGATGGGTTTGCGGCCCGGCGGCCAGGCGATGGCCACATCGTTCACGGCCGCGCGGGAGCCGGTGCCCGTCTTGTCGCCGACTTTCCAGTCTTTCGGGAGTCCCGCGCGCAAGCGTTCGAGCCCGGTCTTCGAGGCCACCATCCAGCCGATGAGCGTGTCCTTGGCGGCGCGCGAAAGCACGTCGCCCGTCAGTAAGGTTTGCAGCGTTTGCGCCATGGCGCGCGGCGTGGTGGTGTCGCGCTGGTCGCCAGCGAAATTGGTGTTGAGGGCAGGTTCGATGCGGTCGAGCCGCGTGGTTTGATCGCCGGCCGACCGGCAGAAGGCGGTGAACGTCGGCGGCCCGCCGACGCGGGCGAGGACGAGATTGGCGGCGGTATTGTCGCTAAGTTCCACCATCGCCTGGCACAACTCGGCGATGGTCATCGACCCCTTGGCCAAGTTGGCTTTCACCGCCGGCGCATATTCCAGCAGATCCGCCTCGGTGAATTTGAGGGCCTCGCCGAGCTTCAGCTCGCCTTTATCCGAAAGCGCGAGGCACTGGGCCGCGAGCAGCCACTTGAAGGTCGAGCACATGGCAAAGCGCATGTCGGGCCAGTGGCCGACAAATTTCCCCGTGGCGGTGTCGATGGCGCCGACGCCGAGCATGCCTCCGATCCGTGTTTCGAGCGCGGTGAAGGGGTTGGGTTCGGCGGCGAGAACCGCCGTTCCGGCAAAACCGGTGACCGCGGCGACGGCGAGGAATAGGCGGCGTTTCATGATTAGATTTTCTGTATTTTCCGACACGTAACCATCCCTTGCGAGCCGGGCCCCTCGCCCTATACTGCGCGCCGAATTTCGGCGTGATAGGCGATTCACTCTGCTTGCCAGCCTGGGGAATCCGCGAACCGATAGGGCCGAGGACGAGTGCGTTATAGGAAAAAGACGTCTTCGAGATTCGAGCTCCGGCGGTAAGGGTCAGCTTGTCGGTGATATCATAATCGACCTGAGCGAAGCCCGAAATCTGCTTGTCCAGCGTATTGAACGGATCCTGGATGAAAAGGATGTTGCCGTTGATGGGCTCCTGACCGAACAGCTGGGTGAAGGAGCGCCCCCGATTGGCGACAATTTCTTGCGCCG
>Ga0102832_1000945_pt1 | contig 28794 bp, 28 predicted proteins | sample EBPBio282013_DNA_FD_88942 | JGI IMG/M metagenome (GOLD analysis project Ga0102832, IMG submission 88942) | Wastewater treatment Type I Accumulibacter community from EBPR Bioreactor in Madison, WI, USA - Reactor 2_5/28/2013_ DNA (Illumina Assembly) | ecosystem: Engineered > Bioreactor > EBPR >... | reverse complement strand
ATGTCGCTGCGGGCCCGCTCCATGAAGCGCAGATAGCTCGCATGATAAACCACCCCGCCGGCGTCGGTATCCTCGAAATAGACGCGGATCGCGAAGAGATGCTCTCCCGCGGCGAAGCGTCCGGAATAGGGCGTTTCAGGCATGTCGGAGCCTGTTTAGGCGATCGCGGGGCGAAATGAATCCCCTTTGACGGGTTTTTCTGCGTTTTACCCCGTGGGAGCGTCGTTCCGCCGGCCTTTCTTCTCCCCTCCCTTGGGGGAGGAGGATTTCATACCGCGTCGAACAGGCCGTCCTGCCCGGCTTCGGGCGGCGGGTTCAGGCCGAGATGCTTCCAGCCCCGGCCGTTCAGGCAACGTCCCCGCGCCGTCCGCGCGATCAGGCCGAGCTGGATCTCCGTCCGGTGATGGCGCCGACGGCCACGATGCCGAGCACGGCGACGACGACCTGCAGGCCGTGCCGGATCCAGTCGAAGCCGCCGGTCTCCTTGACGCCGAGCAGGCCGGCGATCCAGTCGCCGATGAACATGCCGACGATGCCGACGATGATGGTGAGCCACCACGGGATGTTCTGACGACCCGGCATCACGAGCCGGGCGACGATGCCGATGATGGCGCCGCCGATGATGATCCACAGGATGTTGCCCATGCGCGCTGCCTCCGTAGGGTCCGGTGCCGGTGCGACGCATTCCACCAGTGACGCGCCGTCCGCGCGGGGTCTCTCCGGAAGTTGTCCAGCCCAAACACCGGACAGGCTGTCCCGACTTCGGGTCAGCCGGTCGGTTCGAGGCGGAACATGCGCGGAGCGAGTCCGCCTCGTCGCTCGATGTAGCCGTCGTAGCCCGGGTAGATCGCCACGAAGCGCGGGAACTGCTCCCGCCATTCCTCGTCGCCGATCAGCGCCGCTCGCGCCTGCAGCGTCTCCGGGCCGATGATGACCGCGCACTCGGGGTGGGCGAGCAGGTTCGCCGTCCAGGCAGGGTGCTTGGGCTGGCCGAAGTTGGTGCCGAGCAGCAGGACGTCGTCGCCGTCGCGGATGTAGAGCAGGGGCGACTCGCGGGGCTGGCCGCTCTTGGCGCCCGTGGTGTGCAGCGTGCAGAAGGGGAATCCGTAGAACGCCGCCATGGCCCGGCCGTCGCGCACCTTCATGAACGCGGGGTCCACCCGGGGGCCGATGCGCCGGTAGACCGAGGCGAACCAGGCGGTGCGGCTCAACTGCCGCGTGACCTTCGTCAGCGGGTTGGCGCGGGTGCGCGACTCGAAAGCGGCGATCCGGGCGAGCTTGGCGGCGAGCGCCCGCCCGGCGTCGTCCGTGCGTGCGGGCTCGGGGAGGTCGGCCATGGCGCGAGGCTAGCCAGGCGCACGCTGCTGCGGGCGGCCCTGACGCAGCCCGGGAGCGTCGTCAGGAGGCTCGCTCGGCCTCGCCCTGGGCTGCGGAGCCCCTCGCCTCGTGGTCGGCCGCCGGCGCGGCCAGAGCGGCCCGCAGGGCCCGCTCGAAGGCCTCGACGTCGCCGTGCAACGGCTCGAGGTCGTCGGGCCCGAGCAGGCGCGACAGCGCTCCCGCGCGCTCGACGAGCACCGCGGGCGAGTCGTCCCACCCGGTCACCAGCGCGGCCACGTCGGGCGTGCGCTCGTCGAGGTGGACGAGCTCGAAGGGGACGCCGACGCGCTCGACCATGCGGTCCCAGGCGGCCTTGCGCCGCACCGGGGAGTGCGTGATGTCGCACAGCGAGCAGTGGGCCCGGCCCACGAGCTTGCCGGCGAGGTAGGCCAGCTCGCCGCGCAGCGACCCCTCGGCGCGGTAGACGCCGACCAGGCGCGACGCTGCGGGCTGGCTCATGGGGCGACGTTAAGCGGGGACCGGCGCGCCCGCACGGCGGGATGCGCCCCGGCCGCCCAGGCGTGATGCGCCTCGCAGCGGCGGGCCGTGTCGCTGGCCGGAAGTCGCGGGACCCGTTGGCACACTGGTACCCGGCGGCGCTCGCCGTCGCGCAAACGGTGCGGGGCCCCTCGATGTATGAGATCGAGGGGCCCCGCGTTGCACATCCGGTCGGCCTGCGGCCGGGTTGCCCCGACCGCGAGGTCGACCTTCTGTGCTGCCGTGCGTCCGTCGGACCTCGTCGCGTCGCGCGGTCGCCCGCGTTGCGCGCCGGTGCTGGGTCGCCCCAGCCGGTCCGCCGATCGCATCGGCGGCCGCCGATGACTCCTGCGCGGCCTCGACGCCGGTCCGGTCGCCCGGTCCGCCGCCGTCGGTCTCCCGAACGGCCCCGCCGTCTGTCGTCGGCGTCACACCTCGCCCTGCGTCCCCTGCCCCGTCGTCGCCGCGGTCGCCCGCTGCGCCGCCGTCGGAGGTCGCCCTCCGTGGGCTGGGTGCACCTGCGCGGTGCTGCACCGCGCGTGGCTCTCCGTGCCCCGTCGCCGCTGCGGTCGCCCGCTGCGTCGCCGTCGGAGGTCGCCCTCCGGTGGACCCGGTGCTCTGCGTGGTGCTGACCGAGGTGTCCGGCCGGCAGCTGGTCCTCCGCGCCACCGCTGCGGTCGCCCGCAGCACCGACGGCTGGTGGTCCGTCCGCCTGCCTTCCCTTCCTCGGCTGCCGTGCCCGTCGTCGTGCCCGTCGTGCCGCCGGTCTCCCGGCTGCCCGCCGTCCCAGGTCGCCCCGGGGTGGCTCGTCGTCGTGCTCGGCTGCCTCGCGCGGCGCCGGGCTCCGTGCCGGTCCGGTCGCCCGGTCCTGCTCGGTGCGGGAGTCGCCTCCCGCTCGCCCGCCGTCGTGCTCGGCGTCCCGCGGTGCTCCTCGTCGGGCCCCGCGCGGGTCCGGTCGCCCGGTCCTGCGCGGTGCCGGAGTCGCCTCCGGCCGGCCCGCCGTCTCGCTCTGCGGTGGCGTAGTTCTACGCCGGTTTCCGCAAGCGGCACAAGGGGTTTCGGCGAAGTTTCTGAAGAAGATCGTCCACCCACAGGATGTGCACAGGACGTGCGGTCGTCGTGCACCGGATGTCCCCACGTTGTCCCCAGATCCATGCACAGGCGGGGCGCCGAGGGGCGACGTCGACTGCTCCGGACGAGGTGCCGCATCGGCGTGCGAGCGGACCCTCGGAGGGGAAGGATCGCCGGTGCACGACGTCCCGACCGGACCTCGGCCGAGCCGGCCGACCACGAGGAAGCGAGCACCCCATGGGCCTCGAGCGCCAGCGCGCGGTCAACCCCTACGACTACCTGCCGCCCGTCCCGACGTTCGAGCTCACGAGCACCGACGTCGTCGAAGGCGAGCAGGCGGCGCTCACCTTCGTCCACGAGTCCGCCGGCGGCGCGAACCGGTCGCCGCAGCTGTCGTGGTCGGGCTTCCCCGAGGGCACCCAGAGCTTCGTGGTGACCTGCTTCGACCCCGACGCCCCGATCCCGTCGGGGTTCTGGCACTGGGTCGCCGTCGACATCTCCGCCGACGTCACCAGCCTCGAGCAGGGCGCCGGCGAGTCCGACGCCACGCTGCCGGGTGCCGCCTTCCACGTGCGCTCGGACTTCGGGTCGGCGTCCTACGGAGGCTGCGCGCCGCCCCCCGGCGACATGCCGCACCGCTACTTCTTCGTCGTGCACGCCGTCGACGTGCCCACGCTCGGCGTCGACGGCTCGGCGTCGCCGGCGGTGGTCGGCTTCAACCTCGCCTTCCACACCCTCGCCCGCGCCTACCTCGCCCCCACCTACGCCCACTGACGCCTGACAGCCCCGAGTAACTGGCGTTGTCCTCGGTCTCGGACCCTCAGAACCGACGACAACGCCAGTTACTCGCGCGGCGGGCGACGGTGTGGCGTGTCGTCCGTGGGCGCGGGGGCGGCGTGCCTACCCTCGTCGGCGTGTTCCAGAGCCCCGGGCCCTGCCCGCAGTGCGAGCGCGCCGACCTCGTCCGCAAGGGCGGCAAGGACCAGTGCCCGGTCTGCCACTACCTGCAGCCGTGCTGCGACGGCGGCGACCTGTGCGGCCCCGGGTGGACCGACACCCGCGCCACCGGCTGACCTGCCCGCATCCGCCGCGAGTAACTGCCCGAGTCCTCGGTTCCGAGGGCTCGGAACCGAGGACAACGCCAGTTACTCGGGATGACGGGGTCAGTCGAGGCCGGGGTAGGTGAGACCGACCTGGCGGCGGATCTCGTCGAGGGTCTCCATGATCGCCACGGTCTCGTCGAGGGGCAGGCGCGGCGACTCCGTGAGCCCCTCGCGCAGGCAGCGCCCGACCTCGGCCGCCTGGTAGCGCAGGCCGTGGCCGGGCTCGTCGAAGGCGAACGTCGTCGTCTCGCCGTCATGGCGGCCGTCGCGGCGCACCAGCCGGAACGACGTCGGGCGGTAGAAGACGCCGTCGATCTCGATGCGGCCCTCGCGGCCCGCGATCGACGCGTGGCACTCGCTCTGCGCGCGCAGAGTGGTGGTGACGACGGCGTGGGCGCCGCCGGCGTACTGCAGGATCGCGGAGGTCTGCGCGTCGACGCCGGTGAAGGCGGGGTCGCTCGCCGCCAGGATCCGCTGCGGCGTGCCCAGCACCATGTGCGCGAACGACACGGGGTAGATGCCGAGGTCGAGCAGGGCGCCGCCGCCGAGCTCGGGGGCGAACAGCCGGAACTCGGGGTCGTCGGCGAACCACTGGCCGTGCTCGGCCGTGACCAGGACGACGTCGCCGATCGCGCCGTCGTCGATGAGGCGCCGGATCTCCAGGACGTGGGGCAGGTGGCGGGTCCACATGGCCTCCATGAGGAACGTGCCCCCGGCACGTGCGGCGTCGACGAGCGAGCGCGCCTCGGCGGCGTCCATCGTGAACGGCTTCTCGACCAGCACCGCCTTGCCGGCCTCGATGGCCAGCAGCGCGGCGTCGTGGTGGCCCGGGTGCGGGGTCGCGACGTAGACGGCGTCGACTTCGGGGTCGGCGGCCAGATCGGCGTAGGAGGCGTGGCGTCGGGCGATGCCGTGCTCGTCGCCGAAGCGGTCCGCGGACTCCTGCGAGCGCGAGCCGACGGCGACCACCTCGGCGTCGTCGAGCAGGCGCAGGTCGCGCGCGAAGGCCGCGGCGATGCCGCCGGTGCCGATGATCCCCCAGCGGATGGTGTCGGTCATGCGCTGTATCCAACCCTGCGCCAGCGCGACGCGCAGCGGGTCAGACCGCCTCGAGACGGATCAGCGTGACCTGCTCCGGGACGTGGACGCCGAGCGGGACGCCGACGGAGGCCAGCAGGTCGCCGCGCACGACGACCGGCTCGTCGTACCACGACGGGTGGTGCTTGCCCGGGTCCCACTGCGGGCCCGGCAGGAGCAGCCGGGAGAGCAGGTACGAGCGCGCGGGATCGAGCCCGGGAAGCCGGACCGGCAGCGGCAGGCTGGCATCGGTCGTGGTCAGCTGCGCGTAGGCGAACAGCGCCTCGCCGCCGTCCTGCGCGACGACGCCGTGCACGAGGGCGGAGGAGTCCGGATGGTCGACGCGGACGACGCGGCCGGAGTGCAGCAGCGGCCGGAGCTGCTTGTGCGCGGCGATGACGCCGCGGATGCCCTCGCGCTCCTCGTCCGTGGCGTGCAGGAGGTTCCACTCGAAGCCGAGGTGGCCGAAGATCGCCGTCCCGGCGCGGAAGGGCAGCACCTGGGTGCGCGTCGTGGTGTGCGACCACGCACCGCCGACGTGCGCGCCCATGAGCTCGGGCGGCAGCAGGTAGCTGAAGCCGCGCTGGATGCGCTGGCGCTCGAGCGCGTCGTTGCAGTCCGACGTCCAGAACCGGTCCGTGCGCGCGGCGATGCCGAGGTCGACGCGCCCGCCGCCGGACGAGCACGACTCGATCTCGACGCCGGGGTGGCGCCGGCGCAGCTCGTCGAGCAGCGCATAGAGCGCGAGGGTCTGCCGGTGCACGCCGGCAGCGCCGTCGCTGCCGCCAGCCGCCACCAGGTCGCGGTTCATGTCCCACTTGAGGTAAGCGATGTCGTGCTCGGCCAGCAGCGCGTCGAGCCGCTCGAGCAGGTACTGCGACACCTCCGCTCGGCCGAGGTCGAGGACGAGCTGGTTGCGGCCGAGCACCAGGGGCTGGCCGGCGATGCCGAGCGCCCAGTCGGGGTGCGCCCGGTAGAGGTCGCTGTCCGGGTTGACCATCTCCGGCTCGACCCACAGGCCGAACTCCATGCCGAGACCCGTCACGTGGTCGACGAGGACGCCGAGGCCGTCGGGGTACTTGCGCTCGTCGACGAACCAGTCGCCCAGCGACGACGTGTCGTCGTCGCGGCCGCGGAACCAGCCGTCGTCGAGGACGAACCGCTCGACCCCGACCTCGGCCGCGGCATCCGCCAGACGCCGTAGCTCGTCGAGGTCGTGGTTGAAGTAGACGGCCTCCCACGTGTTGAGCAGGACGGGGCGCGGGCGCGACGGGTGCGACGGGCGGGCACGGACGTGGGCGTGCAGCTGCTGCGACGCCGTCGTCAGGCCCGATCCCGACCACGTGGCGACGACCTGCGGTGCGGCGTACGACTCGCCGGGCTGCAGCGTCACCTCGCCGGGCAGCAGCAGCTCGGACAGCGCCAGGAAGCGGCGGCCGTCGGAGAGGGTCTCGGCGTGGGCGCGGTGGTCGCCGCTCCACGCCAGGTGCGCGAACCACACCTCGCCGCGCTCCTCGCTGAAACCGGTCGTGCCGACGGCGAGGGTCGGCGACGACTCCTGCGAGGTCTTGCCGCGGCGGTTCTCGCGCACCACCGCGACCGGTCCGAGCGGCGTGCGGTGGTCCTGCATCTCCTTGATCCAGCGGCCGGTGAGGGTGAGCACCTCCTGGGCGCGGCCCGGCAGCGGGAGCACGGGGGCCAGGGAGTCGAGCGAGTACGGTGTCGGGCCGTCGTTGGTCAGCGACGCCGACACCGTGAGGACGCCGTGCTCGTCGAGCACCACGGCCACCGACGCCGTGAGCCCGGCGTCGGGGTCGGTGCCGGTCCACTCGAAGCGCCCGCCGTCGGTGCTCGACGAGGTTCGGCGCAGCAGCGGCGCCCAGGCCGTGCCGTCGTGGCGGTGACCCGCGATGCCGCCGTGTGCCGACCAGCCGCGCGCGAGCTCCGGCAGCAACGAGAGGGGCACCGTGGCGTCGAGGCTGCCCTGGGGCACGGGGGCGTCGGTGAGCGCGTCGAGGACCGCGGCGTCGACGGGCTCGGCGAGCGGCGCGCCCCAGTGGACCACCCGCGGCACGTCGTCGTCGTCGGTGAGGACCACGGTCGACACAGGGGAGCGGAGGACGGCGTAGGCGCGGGACGTCACGCCGCAACCCTGCCAAACCCGACCGTCCCCCCGCACCGCCAGCCCTGCACTTGCCGCGAGTCACAGTGCGATGCTCGCTTCAAGGCCGCCAAACCGAGCATTCGCCCGGTTGCTCGAGGACCACCCCCGGCACGCAGAGCGCCCCGGACCGGTGGGGTCCGGGGCGCTGCTGGTGGTGCGGGTCAGGCGCGGAAGGGCTGGATGCCGTCCGGCGGCACCGTGCCGAGCCGGCCGGCCTGGAAGTCCTCGAACGCCTGGATCAGCTCGCGCTGGGTGTTCATGACGAACGGGCCGTGCCAGGCGATCGGCTGGCGGATCGGCTCGCCGCCGAGGATGACGACGTCGAGCCCGGACAGCCGGCTCTCCTGCGACGCGTCGGCCGCGATCGTGAGCGAGCCGCCGGCGCCGAGGACGGCGAGCTGGCCCGTGCGCACCGGGCGCTTCTCCTCGCCGACCGTGCCGGTGCCGGAGAGCACGTAGACCAGCGCGTTGAAGTCCTGGCGCCACGGGATGGTCATCTCCGCGCCGGATGCGATCGACGCGTGCACCATCGCCATCGGAGTGTGGGTGGAGCCCGGGCCGGTGTGGCCGCCGAGGTCGCCGGCGATGACGCGCAGCAGGGCTCCGCCGTCGTCGCTGGACAGCAGCACGACCTGGCTGGAGCGCAGGTCCTGGTAGCGCGGCGCGGCCATCTTGTTCTCGCGCGGCAGGTTCACCCACAGCTGGAGGCCGTGGAACATGCCGCCGCTCATGACCAGCGCCTCGGGCGGGGTCTCGATGTGCAGCAGTCCGGAGCCCGCGGTCATCCACTGCGTGTCGCCGTCGGTGATGACACCGCCGCCGCCGTGGGAGTCCTGGTGGATGAACGAGCCGTCCATGATGTAGGTGACGGTCTCGAAGCCGCGGTGGGGGTGCCACGGGGTTCCCTTGGGCTCGCCGGGCGCGTACTCCACCTCGCCCATCTGATCCATCATGATGAACGGGTCGAGGAGCTCGGCCGGGACGCCGGCGAAGGCGCGGCGCACGGGGAAGCCCTCGCCCTCGAAGCCGGTCGGGGCGGTGGTGACGCTGCGGACTGGACGGCCGTGCACCAGGCCGGGGTCGGGACGCCGCACGCGCGGCAGCACGGTGATGTCGTCGACGGTGACGGCGGGCATGTCAGCCTCCGGGGTCGTTGCTCGTCCGACGGTCGCCGGACGGGTAGTTCAACAGTCAACTATCACCACGGATTCCCGTGCGGCGCAAGTCGGTGCCCGTGGCTGCAGGCCCCTCGAGCGGTGCTGTCGAGCATCGCCGATCCCGGGCCGGCGCGCGCCAGGCTCGCCGAGCTTGCCTCCCCCGAGCAGCACGACGGCCGCCCGGACGAGCGGGGCGGCCGTCGTGGAGGTGCGGGTGTCAGCCCTCGAGCAGGGTGGCCTCGACGGTGATCTCCGGGACGCCTGCCAGCGCCCGGCTGATGATGCAGCCCTCCTTGGCGGCCCGCGCCGCCTCCTGCGCTTCCTCTCGGGCACCGGCCGAGCGGACGTCCATGTAGAGCAGCACGGGGGTCGAGACGAACATCGCCGAATAGGTGCAGACCACGACGCCGAACAGCATCACCAGCGCGAAGCCCTCGATCGCCGAACCGCCGAAGATCACGAGCGCCAGCAGCGACAGGAAGGTCGTGGTCGCGGTCATCGCGGTGCGCGACAGCGTCGAGTTCACCGAGAGGTCGAGCAGCTCGGCCACCGGCATGGTCTTGTAGCGGCGCAGCAATTCGCGCGTGCGGTCGAACACCACGACCGTCTCGTTCAGCGAATAGCCGACGATGGTCAGGATCGCCGCGATCGAGGTCAGGTTGAACTCGAGCTGCGTGATCAGGAAGAAGCCGATCGTCAGCACGATGTCGTGCAGCGTGCCGAGGATCGCGCCGATCGCCAGCGGCATCTCGAAGCGGAACCAGAGATAGATCAGCACGCCGACGATCGCGAGCACGACGCCGAGCGTGCCGGCCTGCACCAGCTCACCCGAAACGCGTGGACCGACGGTCTCGACGCGGCGGAAGTCATAGGTCGAGGCGAAGGCCTCGCGCGCCTTGACTACGACGGCCTGCTGCGCGGTCTCGCCGCCCGGCTGCATGCCGAAGCGCATCGAGACCTCACCGCCGCTGCCGAATTCCTGGACCTCGGCCTCGCCGAAGCCGAGCCCGTTGGCGGTGTGGCGGATCTGGGCGATGTCGATGGCCTGCCCCTTCGTCTGCATTTCGATCAGCGTGCCGCCCTTGAAGTCGATGCCGAAATTCAGGCCGACAGTCAGGAAGAGCGCGAGGACGAGGATCGAATAGGCAGCCGACAGCGGATAGCTGAAGCGGCGGAACCAGACGAATTTGAACTTGGTGTTGTCGGGAACGATACGAAGCAGGCGCATGCGCATGGCCAATCTCCTGAGGGGTTGGCAGCGTCAGAACGGAAGATGCTTGGGCTTGGCCCAGCGATACCAGATCGCGATCAGCATCCGGGTCAGCGTCACCGCCGTGATCACGGTGGTGAGAATGCCCAGGATGAAGACGACCGCGAAGCCGCGCACCGGGCCGGAGCCGAGCGAGAACAGCGCCACGGCCGCGATCAGCATGGTGACGTTGGAGTCGATGATCGTGGCGAAGGCGCGCTGGAAGCCGGCCTCGAGTGCCGAGACGAGACTGCGGCCCTGATGCTCCTCCTCGCGCATGCGCTCGTAGATCAGCACGTTCGAGTCGACCGCCGTGCCGATGGTCAGCACGATGCCGGCGATGCCGGGCAGCGTCATCGTCGCGCCGAGGAAGGACATCAGGCCGAAGATCAGGCCGACATGGACGACGAGCGCGATGCTCGCGATCAGGCCGAAGATGCCGTAGGTCGCGAGCATGTAGATCACCACCAGTACGGTCGCGATCAGGGTCGCCATCTTGCCCGCCTGGATCGAGTCGGCGCCGAGGCCGGGGCCGACGGTGCGCTCCTCGACGATGGTCATCTTGGCGGGCAGCGCGCCGGCGCGCAGCAGGATCGACAGGTTGTTGACCTGCTCGACCGTGAAATTGCCGGAAATCTGGCCCGAGCCGCCCGTGATCGGCGACTGAATCACCGGCGACGAGATCACCTTGTTGTCGAGCACGATCGCCAGCGGGCGGCCGAGATTCTCGGTGGTGATCTGGCCGAAGCGCTGGGCGCCGCGGATGTTGAAGCGGAAATTCACGATCGGCGTGCCCGAGCGCGAGTCGAAGGCCGGCTGCGCGTCGATCAGGTCGGCGCCGTCGACGACGGGCTGGCGCAGAACGGGCACCATCTGGCCGCCGGCATCCTGCGAGGGCAGCATGTCGACATCGCTGCTGTTGGCGTCGCCGACGAGGCGGAACTCGAGCTTGGCGGTGTCGCCGAGGATCTGCTTCAGGCGCTGCGGGTCCTGCAGGCCCGGCACCTGCACCAGGATGCGGTCGAGGCCCTGGCGCTGGATATTCGGCTCGGTCGTACCCAGCGCGTCGACGCGCCGGCGCAGCACTTCCATGGCCTGCTCGACGGCGCGGCGGATGCGCTCGTTCGAGCCGGCTTCCGTCACCGTGAGCTGAATCAGCCCGTCCGGCTGCTCCGTGATATTGATCGACTGATTGCCGGAGGGCCCGAAAGCGCCGATCGTGCCGATCGGCTGGGCGAGTTCGCGCAGCTTCGGCATCACGCGGGCGCGCTCGGTGGCGTCCGGAACGCGCACCTGCACGCCCCGCGGCGTCGTCTGGATGCCGCCCTGGGGCGCGGCACGCTCGTCGCGCAGGATGCGGCGGACGTCGTCGCGCAGCTGGACAACCTGGCTGCGCACCAGCTCGGCCCGGTCGATCTCGAGCAGGACGTGCGATCCGCCCTGCAGGTCGAGGCCGAGCACCACGGCATGGATCGGCAGGAAGGCCCGCGGAATCCAGGACGGCGCGTTGGTTTCGATGGCCTTGCGCGTCTCAGGCGACAAGAGGTTCGGCACGGCGAGCCCACAGCCGATGAACAGCACGAGCAGGACGAGAATGACCTTGCGGGCCTGGAGACGAAGCATCTGCGTGAACAGCCTTGTTATCGTGGCTCAGGCTCCGCGTGCGGAGCCTGGCCGTGGCATTCTCAGTTCTTGACCGGCTCGCTCTTGGAGCGGACGTCCTGGATCATGCCGCGCACGATACGCACGCGCACGCCGTCAGCGATCTCGACTTCGATCTCGCCATCGTCGACGACCTTCGAGACCTTCCCGATCATGCCGCCGGAGGTGACGACGGTGTCGCCGCGGCGCACGTTCTTGATCAGCTCCTGGTGCGCCTTCGCCCGGCGCTGCTGCGGCCGGATGATCAGGAACCACATGATGACGAAGATCAGCAGGAACGGCACGAGCTGGATCAGCATGTCGGCGCCGCCACCGGCTCCCGAAGCCTGGGCGAAAGCGGGGGTGATCACGAATACACTCCTCTGGTACGGCGGCGGCACGCCGCCGACCGCGAATCTCTGATGGAAAGACGTAAGGCCAAAACCACCGCCCGGCCGGAAAATCGCGCGGACTATAGCCAGCAACGCCATGAAATCAATCGGACGCACCCGGTTTCCCGCGCGCGCTCCCTCACCTATGGGCTGGCTGCCATTCGCGCAATGCCCCTTGCGCACGATCCACGGCGTGGTTTAGCTAGCGGCATCAACCGTACCGGACGGTACGGTACGGTTCGACAGACCGAAACGAAGGCGCATGCTGCCATGACCACGACCGAAACCGCCCCCGACCAGACGCTGGCCACGCTGCTGCGCATCGCCGACGCGCTCGAACGCATCGCCCCGCCCCGCCGCAAAGCCGCGGACCTCAAGGCCGCCGATGCCTTCGTCTGGCAGGCTGCGGGCTCGGAGCTGGTGCCGGTGCCGAAGGTCAACCGCGTCGCGCTCTCGCTCTTGCGCGGCGTCGACCGCGTCCGCGACACGCTGGCCGAGAATACCGAGCGCTTCGCCAAGGGCCTGCCGGCCAACAACGTGCTGCTCTGGGGGGCGCGCGGCATGGGCAAGTCCTCGCTGGTCAAGGCGGTTCATGCCGATACCAACCTGCGCCTCGCCAAGGCTGCGCTGCCGCTGAAGCTGATCGAGATCCATCGCGAGGATATCGAGAGCCTGCCCGCGCTGATGAGCCTGCTGCGCAACGACCCGCATTACGCGATCGTCTTCTGCGACGATCTCTCCTTCGACAGCGACGACACCTCCTACAAATCGCTGAAGGCGGTGCTCGACGGCGGCGTCGAGGGGCGCCCCGACAATGTCGTGTTTTACGCCACCTCGAATCGCCGCCACCTGCTGCCGCGCGACATGATGGACAACGAGCGCTCGACCTCGATCAATCCGGGCGAGGCGATCGAGGAGAAGGTCTCTCTGTCCGATCGCTTCGGCCTCTGGCTCGGCTTCCACAAATGCAGCCAGGACGAGTATCTCGAGATGATCAACGGCTATGCCGGCCATTTCGGGCTGGATGTGGCGCCGGAAGAATTGCGCCGCGACGGGCTGGAATGGTCGACGACGCGCGGCTCCCGCTCCGGCCGCACGGCCTGGCAGTACATCCAGGATCTCGCTGGCCGGCTGGGGAAGCGGCTGGAGGGGTAAGCCGCACCGCCGCCGCTTCGTCATTCCGGGGCATTGCGCAGCAATGAGCCCGGAACCCACGAACACGCCGCAATTCCAGCTCCGTCGTGCTCGCCCCTATGGCGAGTATCCTTGTCTTGAACACCGCACGGCTTCGATGACGGCGTGGATGGTCGGACCGAGCCCGGCCATGACGGCAGGCGTCGTGTTCATGGGTTCCGGGCTCGACCCTTCGGGCCGCCCCGGAATGACGGGGTTGAGCAAACGAAAACGGGGCCGCCCTTTTCTGGGGCGGCCCCGTTCTTTTCGATCGGGAGGGTCTCGCGGAACCGATCGAAGGCTGGAAAACTCGTCCGCGGCTCCGGGATCAGTTGTTGAGATAGGGCGTCGGATCGACCGGCGCGGAGCCCTTGCGCAGTTCGAAATGGAGCTGCGGCGAGGAGACGTTGCCGGTCTGGCCCGAGTTGGCGACGACCTGGCCGCGCTTCACGGTGTCGCCGCGCTTCACCTTGAGTTCGCCGTTATGGGCGTAGGCCGAGACATAGCCGTTCGGGTGACGGATCAGGACGAGATTGCCGTAGCCCTTCAGCTCGCTGCCGGCATAGGCAACCGTGCCGCCCTCGGCAGCCTTGACCGGCGTGCCTTCGGGAACCGCGATGTTGATGCCTTCGTTGCCGCCCTTGCCGCTATAGCCCGAGATTACGCGGCCGCGCGCCGGCCAGCGGAAATCCGCCTTGTCGGCCGAAGAGGCTTCCGCTTCCTGCTTCGGGATGCTGGCCGTGGTCTTCGGCTCCGGAACCGGATCGGCCTTCGGGATCGCGGTCGGCTTCGGCTCGGCGGCCGGAGCGCTCGCCACGACCACCGGCTTGGCGGCGGGCGCCGCGGTCTTCGCCGGCTTCGCTTCGGGCACGGGCTTCACGGCGGCGACAGGCGCAGCCGCAGGCTTGGCAGCCGGCGTCGGCAGGGCGGCACCCGTCTTGCGGGCATCGGCCTTGGCCTTCGCTTCGGCAGCGAACCGGGCGCGCGATTCCTTCATGGCCTGAGCGTCGGCGGCAGCCTTCGCCTTGGCCTCGGCGGCAGCAGCAACCTTCGCGTCAGCAGCGGCCTTGGCCTGCGCCTTCGGATCAACGGCAGCCGGCGGGGTCACACGCGGAGCCGCCGACGGGCCGGCGACGAAGCGCTGCGTCTCAACCGGCGCCTGGGCGACCTGGCGAGCCGGCGTCGGGGCGGCGACAGGAGCAGCAGAGGCGGAAGCGTTGTAGACGGGAATGGTGATGCGCGTTCCGGGAGCGACATTGGCGTTGCTCAGCCCGTTCGCCGACATGATGGCGGCACGCGGCACGCCGTAGCGCGACGAGATCGTATCGAGCGACTCGCCCTGGGCGAGCACGACGGGAGTGCCGCCCTGCGCGGACCAGCCGGCGGCACTGCCGGAGACAGCCTGCGGGGCCGGCGAGCTCAGCGCGACGGAGGATTGCGGCGGCGGCAGAGCCTGCGCCCGGACGACCGGCGCGGAAGCCACCGGCTGCAGCGGCTCGCTCGACACCTGCCCGATCGAGCCGGTCGTGGCCGGATCGCGGAACTGGGTCGGCGCCTGAGCCGACTTGAAGGGGCTCTCGAACGGCGTGTCGGTGAAGCGCATCGCATCCGACGAGCAGGCACTGACGCTGAGAGCGAACAGGCACACCGTCGACAAGCGACGGAGCGCGCGGGGATTGATCGTTTCGGCTTGGCTACGCATGAACTGAGTACTCGCGAACGACGCAACTCGATGACCGGGATTAAAGTCCCGTTGAGCTTAATTTCGCGTAAACGGCGCCAGAAACTTGGGTAACGCGTTCCAGGCGCCGCAAGGAGCCGGGTATGGCCGGCCTGACCGCCCGGCCATGAGCGCAAGACCCCTCGGTGCCCCACCGGCATCCCTCGAATGTAGGATGCGGGCCAATGTGACGTAAGGGTAAGATATGCCGGAGATTGGCCCAGCTCCCCCTATGCCAGGCGGGCCGGCTCTTCGGGGAATCAACATGAATCGTGTCAGAGGCTTCGTTGCCACCACAATCGTGATCGCCGCCGTCGTCACGACGATCGCGTGGATCGGCTTTCTCGGCTGGGCCGCCTGGCATCTGCTGGCCTGAGCGGATTGCCGCCGATGTGACGGCACTCCTACAGCGCGCGCGACCGGCCGGGGATCAAGGGCGGCAGACGCAGCGCCGGCCCGGTCGCATGATCGAACTGCCCGTCTTCGAGATGGGTGACCACGACCCGCCGCGCCGCCCCTTCGACACGCAGCGCGCCGACGAGACGACCGCCCGGCGAGAGCCGCGCCAGCAGTGCCTCGGGCACCGCCTGCGTGACGCCGTTGACGAGGATGCGGTCGAAGCGCCCGAGCGTCCGGTCCGGCTGGAATCCGTCGGCATGACGCAGATCGACGGCCCCGCCGAAGCCGCTGTCGGAAACGCGCTCATGTGCCGCCAATGCCAGCGAGCGATAGCGCTCCAGCGAGACGACCTCGCCCCCCATTGCGGCCAGCAGCGCCGAGACGTAGCCGGAGCCGGTGCCGACCTCGAGCACCCGCGCGCCCGGCTGCATGTCGAGCGCGCCGAGCAGGTTCGCAACCGTATGCGGCGCCGTCATCGTCTGGCCGCAGGGCAGCGGCACCGAGACGTCCTGCCGGGCGAGATCGGCGAAGCGGGATGGCGCAAAACGGTCGCGCGGCACCCGCTCCATCGCGCGCAGCAGCGCGAGGTCGCGCACGCCCCGCGCCCGCAGCGAGAGCAGGAAGGCGACGGTGCGCTCGCCTTCGCTGGCCGGCGCGTCCTCGCTCATGCCCCTCCCCGCTCCGATCTCAGGCGAACAGCTGCGCGAAACGCGTCAGCGTCGGCTCATGCGTCAGGTCGAGTTCGAGCGGCGTGATCGAGATGCGCTTCTCGGCCAGCGCCTTCAGGTCGGTGCCGTTGGCCGGTTCCTTGCCGCTGCGCTGGAAGGCGATCCAGTAATAGGGATTGCCGCGGCCGTCCTTGCGCGGCTCCAGCTGCACCAGCTCCTGGTCGCGCCGCCCCTGCACGGTGACGGCGACGCCCGCGACCTCGTCCGGCCCCGCATTGGGGAAGTTGAGGTTGAACAGCACGCCTTCCGGAATGCCCTCCTCGAGCAGGCGGCGGATGATGCCCGGCGCATGGCTCTCGGCGCAGTCCCAGCGGATCGAATCGCGATTGCCGGGCGCATAGGCCTGGCTGACCGCGATCGAGGGCACGCCGAGCAGCGTGCCTTCCATCGCGGCAGCAATAGTGCCGGAATAGGTCACGTCCTCGGCGACGTTCGAGCCGCGATTGACGCCGGAGAGCACGAGATCGGGCCGCGCCTCCTTCATGACGGCCCGCACCGCCATGATCACGCAATCGGTCGGCGTGCCCTGCACGGCAAACCGCTTCTCCTCGATCTGGCGCAGCCTGAGCGGATTGGACAGCGACAGCGAATGCGCGACGCCGGACTGGTCGGTCTCGGGCGCGACGACCCAGACATCGTCCGAAAGCTGGCGCGCGATGCGCTCCAGCACGGCCAGGCCCTCGGCATGGATGCCGTCATCATTGGTGACGAGGATACGCATGTCTCAGGCCGCCTTCTCGATCCGCGTCACGCCGCGCATATAGGGCACCAGCACCTCCGGCACGGTGATCGAGCCGTCGGCGTTCTGGTAGTTCTCCATCACCGCGATCAGCGCCCGGCCGACAGCCGTGCCCGAACCGTTGAGGGTGTGCACGAAGAACGGCCCCTTGCCGTCCTTCGTCTTGTAGCGGGCGTTCATCCGCCGCGCCTGGAAATCGCCGCAGACCGAGCAGGACGAGATCTCGCGATAGGTCTTCTGGCCGGGCAGCCAGGCCTCGATGTCCCAGGTCTTCTGCGAGGCGAAGCCCATGTCGCCCGTGCACAGCGTCATCACGCGATAATGCAGGTCGAGCTTCTTCAGCACGGCCTCGGCGCAGGCGAGCATGCGCTCATGCTCCTCGCGCGACTTCTCTGGCGCGGTGATCGAGACGAGCTCGACCTTCTCGAACTGGTGCTGGCGCAGCATGCCGCGCGTGTCGCGCCCGGCCGAACCGGCTTCCGACCGGAAGCAGGGCGTGAGCGCAGTGAATCGAAGCGGCAGCTCCTCCTCGGAGAGGATTGATTCCCTTGCCAGATTGGTCAGCGGCACCTCGGCGGTCGGGATCAGCCAATGCTCCTCGCCGGCGCGGAACTGGTCTTCGCGGAACTTCGGCAGCTGCGCCGTGCCAAACATCGCATCGTCGCGCACCAGCAGCGGCGGATTGACCTCGGTATAGCCGTGCTCTTCCGTATGCGTGTCGAGCATGAACTGCCCGATCGCCCGCGACAGCCGCGCGATCTGGCTCTGCAGCACGACGAAGCGCGAGCCGGAGAGCTTGGCCGCCTTCTCGAAATCCATCTGGCCGAGCGCCTCACCCAGCTCGAAATGCTGCTTGGGGTCGTTGACGCCCTTGAGCAGCCCGCGCTCCTCCGGCTTCGCGCCATGGACATGCAGCACGACATTGCCGTGCTCGTCGGCACCATCCGGCACGTCGTCGAAAGGCACGTTCGGGATCGCGGCGAGCTTCTCGTCGAGCGCGTCCTTAGCGGCCTTCTCCTCGGCCTCCAGCGCCGGCTGCTGCTCCTTGAGCGCCGCGACCTCGGCCTTCAGGCTGTCGGCGAGCGCGAGATCTTTCGCGCCCATCGCCTTGCCGATTTCCTTGGAGAGCGCATTGCGGCGCTCCTGCGTGGCCTGCGCCTTGGCGATCGACGAGCGGCGGACATCGTCGAGTGCGAGCAGCGAGGACGACAGCGGCGCCAGGCCCCTGCGTTCAAGCCCCTTGTCGAACGCCGCGGCGTTCTCGCGAATCCATCTGATGTCGTACATCGTCGTCCGGCCATGCCATCGCTGCGGAATGCAGCGTCGCATGCTCTAGACCGGGATCGCGCGCGAGGGAACCACCGAGATCGGCATTCGGCGCGCCAATCGCGTCATGGTCGGGCCTGTCCCGACCATCCACGTCTTCGTCTGAGAAGAACGGTGTTCAAGACGTGGATGCTCGCCACGAGGGCGAGCATGACGGCAGAGCCTTACTCCGCCGCGTCCTCTTCGGCCTTCGCAGCTTCGCTCTTTTTCTCGACCCGGCGCACCGAGAACACCGAGAGCTCGTAGAGCAGCATCATCGGGATCGCGAGCATCAGCTGCGAGATCACGTCCGGCGGGGTCAGCACCGCCGCGACGACGAAGACGAAGACGATGGCGTAGCGGCGCTTTTCCTTCAGGAACTTCGAATCGATGATACCGGCCTGCCCGAGCAGGGTCAGGATCACCGGCAGCTGGAAGGCGATGCCGAAGGCGAAGATCAGGGTCATGATCAGCGAGAGATATTCGCTGACCTTCGGCAGGAGCGCGATGCCGGCCTGCGTCTCGGTCGCGGCCTGCTGCATGCCGAGCGAGAACTTCATCAGCACCGGCATGGCGAAGAAGAAGACCAGCATGGCGCCAAGCGTGAAGAACGCCGGCGTCGCCATCAGATACGGCGCAAACGCCGCCTTCTCGTTCTTGTAGAGGCCGGGCGCCACGAACTTGTAGACCTGCGTCGCAATCACCGGGAAGGCGAAGAAGCCCGCGCCGAAGGCCGCCACCTTGATATGGGTGAACAGCAGCTCGAGTGGGCCGGTATAGATCAATTGCGCATTGGCGGCGCTGCCGACAGCCCAGACATAGGGCAGCACGAGGATGTTGTAGATCTGCGTCGAGAAGCCGAAGCAGACGAAGAACATCAGCAGGAAGGCGATCAGCGACTTGATCAGCCGCGAGCGCAGCTCGACCAGATGCTCGATGAGCGGCGCGCGCGAGGCCTCGATCTCGTCCTCGCCGTCGCGAGGATTGGCGACGCTCATGCTGAATTCTCCTCGCCCTTGGCGGTCTTGCGCTTGCGGGCGGCAGGCTTGGCAGGTTCCGCCGGCACGGCAGCGACCGCAGCCTTGGGCTTGCGTGCAGTAGCAGCTTTCGGAGCCTTCGCCGGAGCGGCCACAACCGGCGCCGGCACTTCGGCGATGGCCGGAGCTTCGGCAGCCTTGGCGCTGCGCTTGCGGACAGGTTTCTCCGGAGCAGGCGCGACGACAGCGGCCGGGGCAGCGGGCGTCTCGACGGCCGCAGGCACAGGCTCGGCTGCGGCCTTGCTCCCACGCTTCGGCTTGTCGGCGGGCTTCGGCGCCTCGGGCGCGATCTGGACCGGTGGCAGCGGCTCGGGCGGCGGCAGCGAGGCGAGCTTGGCCTCGGCCTCCTTCAGCGGGGCCTCATCCGGCTTCGGCGCATCGGGCTTGGAAGCCTCGAAGTCCTTGATCGAGTCGATCGGCTTGAAATCGGTGTTCAGCGAGTTCGACACCGATCCGCCGACATCCTCGACCTGCTTCTTCAGGTCGGCGAGCTCGGCCTCGCGCATCGCGTCGTTGAACTGACCCTGGAACTCCGAGGCCATGCGCCTGACACGGCCAATCGTCTGGCCGACCGTGCGCAAGGCCTTTGGCAGTTCCTTCGGGCCGATAACGACCAGCGCCACCACGCCGATCAGCACCATCTCACTCCAGGCGATGTCGAACATCGACGGCTCGTCCTCTCAAGCCTGCCCCCGAAGGGGCAGCGGCATCAGGCCTTGTGCTCGGCCTTGGCCTGGGCCTGGGCGGCGGCGTTGTCGGCCTTCGTCTGGTCGATCACCTTGGGATCGACGGTCGTAGCGGTCGGCGCCGCCGTCTCGTCATCCTCGGCCATGCCCTTCTTGAACGATTTGATGCCCTTGGCGACATCGCCCATCAGCTCGGAAACCTTGCCGCGTCCGAACAGCAGCATCACGATGACGCCGACGACGATCCAGTGCCAAATGCTCACGCCACCCATGGCAAAACTCCTCCGAAATTGCGTCGACCGGGGAATGACCCCAACCAAGTCCTTGTCCGGTCGATTGTTCGGCGGCGGAACCTATTGATCCGCAGCCGGAAACACAAGGACTTCATCCGACGGAATCTCGACCCCGATCTCGTCGCCCACCGCGATCTCGTCCGAGAGCGGCGCCCGCACCGACAAGGCCCGGTCGAAGCCGTCGACCCTCACCTGCAGATGGTCGGCCTCCCCGAGGAAGCGCCGGCCGATCAATCGCCCGCGCAGGTAATAGCCCTTCGGCACGATACGAACGCGGTGCGGCCGGATGCAGGCAATGGCGGCCGCGCCCTCCGCGATCCCCGGCGCGGCGAAACGGCCGAACGGCGTCTCGATGGCTCCATCGGAGACCCGCCCCTCGACCTCCGTGAGATCGCAGAAAAATCGGGCGGCAAAGAGGCTGGCAGGCTGCCGGTAGAGTTCCTCGCCGGTGCCGATCTGGACGATCCGGCCGGCCCGCATCAGCACGATCCGGTCAGCGATCCGCATCGCGTCCTCGGGATCATGCGTGACGATGATCGAGGTCGCGCCGGTCTCTTCCAGCAGGGCTGCGGTCTCGTCGCGCACCACGTCGCGCAGGCGCCGGTCGAGATTGGAGAAGGGCTCGTCCATCAAGAGCACGCCCGGCCGCGGCGCGATCGCACGCGCCAGCGCCACGCGCTGCTGCTCGCCGCCCGAGAGCATATGCGGATAGGCATCGGCGAGTTCTGCGAGACCGACCCGCCCCAGCGCCCGCAAGGCGGTCGCATCGGCCGCAGCCGGAGCCTGGCCGCGTAGGCCGAAACAGACATTCTCGCGCACCGAAAGATGCGGAAACAGGGCATAGTCCTGGAAGACGAAGCCGACGCCGCGATGCTCCGGCTCGACGAAACGATCGGGGTTGGAGACGTCGCGCCCTTCCAGCAGGACGCGGCCTGCGCTCGGCCGCTCGACACCGGCCGCGAGCCTGAGCAGCGTCGTCTTGCCGCAGCCGGATTGGCCGAGAAGCGCGACGATCTCGCCGGGTTTGACGGAGAGCGAGACGTCGGACAGCGCCGTCACCGAACCGAAGCGCTGCGTCACGTTCTCGAAGCCGAGCGCCATCGGGATCGCCGCCCCGGCCGTGCCGCGCCGGCCCCAGCCGAGCCATCCTGATTTGGTTTCGCTCTGCGCCAATGCCCTGCTCCACCTATCCAAATTTGCGCTGTCATCCCGGGCGACCGAAGGGAGACCCGGGATCCATGCCGGAGCGCATCCAGCAGAAGCTCAGGCATGAATCCCGGATCGGCGCCGCTGACGCGGCTTGTCCGGCATGACATACGGAGGGGAGCAGCGACCTCAGCGTGCGCCCTCACCCCTGTTGCGATCCGCCTTCGCCGTCGTCAAGCGGGCTGAACAGGTCGCCGAGCGGGTCCTCGTCGTCGCGCAAGCCCGGATCGTCGTCGGGAACGGGCACGGCGAGGTCGCGCGTCAGCCGCCCCTCAATGAAGCCCGTGCCCTTGAGTTCCTCGAGTCCCGGCAGGTCGTCGATACGGTCGAGCCCGAAATGATCGAGGAAGCCAGGCGTCGTGCCGTAGGTGATCGGCCGGCCCGGCGAGCGCCGCCGCCCGCGCAGGCGCACCCACCCCGCCTCGAGCAGGATGTCGAGCGTGCCCTTGGCGGTGGCGACGCCGCGGATCTCCTCGATCTCCGCCCGCGTCACCGGCTGGTGATAGGCGATGATCGACAGCACTTCGAGCGCGGCCCGCGACAGGCGCCGCGGCGGTTCCGCCTCGGCCGCGAGCAGATAGCCGAGATCCGGCGCCGTCCGGAACGCCCAGCCGCCGGCAACCTGACGCAGATTGACCCCGCGCAGCGCATAGCTCTCGCCGAGCCGCGCCAGCACCTGATCGATCGCGATGCCGGCGGGTATCGCGCGCCCGAGCGCCTCAACGGTCAGCGGCGCGGCCGAAGCGAACAGAAGCGCCTCGACGACGCGCAGCGCCTGCGCAAAGGCTTCCGCCCCGCCATCGGCCTCGATATCCCCGGGCTCAGCCGCCGCGCCGGTCATGAAGCATCCTTGGCCGCGAAGGGCAGGCCTTCAGGCCGGGCCGAGCGGCGGCGCACCTGGATCGGCGCGAAGGCCTCGTCCTGGCGGAGGTCGATCACCCCTTCCCGCACCATCTCGAGCATCGCCGACAGGGCGGAAGCCCGCACCGTCGCCCGCATCTCCCGCGCCGGCAGGCCGTGCGTCGTCATGTATTGTGTCAGGTAGCCGTCGAGTTCGGTCCAGTCTCCGGCCTCCCCAACCAGCCGCTGCAACGCTTCGCGCGCCTCGACCAGCGACCAGACGGCGCGGTGGCCAACCGAGATATGGCCCTGCACCCGCTTCTGCCGCTGCTGGGCATAGGCCGCGAGCAGATCGTAGAGCTCGGCCTCCCAGACCGGCCGGGCGCCGGCCACGATCTCCTCCGGCGCGCCACGGGCGAACACGTCCTGCCCCAGCCGCTCGCGGGCGGAGAGCTTGTTCGCGGCGGCGCGGATCGCTTCCAGCCGGCGCAGGCGCAAGGCGAGCGCAGTCGCGAGATCGGCAGCGCTCGGCTCCTCGCCCCTGGGCGGCTCCGGCAGCAGCAGGCGCGACTTGAGATAGGCGAGCCAGGCCGCCATCACGAGATAGTCGGCCGCGAGTTCGAGCCGCAGCGCCCGCGCCTCCTCGACGAAGGCAAGGTACTGCTCGGCCAGCGCCAGGATCGAAATGCGGTGCAGGTCGACCTTCTGCCGGCGCGCGAGATCGAGCAGCAGATCGAGCGGGCCTTCATAGCCGTCGACATCGACGACGAGCGAAGGCTCGCCCGCACGCTCAGTGCGGTCTTCCTCGAATGGCAATTCGGCCGTCATGAGCCTCAGCCCCTACATCCCATACGCGCCGTCATCCCGGGCGACCGAAGGGAGACCCGGGATCCATGCCGCAACCTCTATCGGCCAAGCTCAGGCATGGATCCCGGATCTTCGCTTCGCTCCGTCCGGGATGACTGACTTGGGAAAATTACATGCCCCAAGGTAGATTCGGCCGTTCAGGCGCACAAGGCAAGCGCGGCGGCGATCTCGGCGCGCGCGGCCTCCAGATCGACCGGTTCCGGTTCATGCCGGATGCGACCAAGGGCGGCGGCGGCGCGGCGGACGCGGGCGCCAGTCATCTCCGGCACGGCCCCGGCAACCGCGATCATCTCGTCCATGATGCCGTGGCAATGCAGGATGACGTCGACCCCGGCGCGGATCGCGGCCCGCGACTTGGCCTCGAACGAGCCGGAGAGCGCCTTCATCGAGATGTCGTCGGTCATGATCAGCCCGTCGAAGCCGAGTTCGCCGCGCATGATCTCGCGCACGATCTTCCGCGAGATCGTCGCCGGGTTCTTCACGTCGAGCGCGGTGAAGACGAGATGCGCGGTCATCGCCATCGGCATGTCGGCGAGATGCCGGAACGGCCGGAAATCATGCGCCCGCAACTCCTCCAGCGAGGCATCGACGATCGGCAGGTCGTGATGGCTGTCGGCCCGCGCCCGGCCATGGCCGGGCATGTGCTTGACGACCGGCAGCACGCCGCCGGCGATCAGCCCCTCGGCGGCGGCCCGGCCGAGCCGCGCGACCTGATCGGGATCATGAGCATAGGCCCGGTCGCCGATCACGTCATGGCTACCGGCCACCGGCACGTCGAGCACCGGCAGGCAATCGACATCGATGCCGACTTGTCTCAGGTCATGCGCCATCAATCGGGCCGAGAGCCGGACGATCTCGCGCTGGCGGATGGGATCGTTGATCGCGAGGAAGGCGCGGGCCGACTGGTATTTCGGCCAGTTCGGCGGCCCCATGCGCTGGACCCGCCCGCCTTCCTGGTCGATCAGGATCGGCGCGTGCCAGCCGACGGTCTCGCGCATTTCCGCCGTCAGCGCTGCAGTCTGCTCGGGCGTCTGCGTGTTGCGCTTGAAGACGATGAAGCCCCAGGGCCTGGCGTCGCGGAAGAAGGCCCGCTCGTCAGCGGTGAGGCTCGTGCCGAGGCAGCCGGCGATGAAGGCGCGCGATGTCATGACATCGGGTTAGAAAGCGGCGCGGGCGCGGTCAAGCGCTGCCGTCATTGCGAGGAGCGAAGCGACGAAGCAATCCAGGGGCCGTAGGGCTCTGCCGCCCTGGATTGCTTCGCTACGCTCGCAATGACGGTGGTCACTTCACCTGCTGGTAGACCTGCGCGTTGAACGCATCGAAGGGCAATTCGGCGATGCGGAACCAGAGCTGCTCCTTCTTCCAGTAAGGCAGGAAGGAATCGTAGAAGGTCTTGAAGGCGGGGTTCGAGGCCGCGAGCTCGCCATACATGGCGAAAGCCTCCTTGAACGCCGCGGCCATCACCTCCTGCGGGAAGGGCCGCAGCTCCGCGCCGGTGCCGGCAAGGCGAATCAGCGCGTCGGGGTTGTTGTGGTCGTACTTGGCCAGGCAGTTCATGTTGGCCTCGGCGCAGGCCGCCTCGACGATCGCCTTGTAGGAGGCCGGCAGCTCGTTCCACTTGTCCTGGTTGGCGAGGAAGCTGACATTCGCGTTCCCCTCCCAGAAGCCGGGATAGTAATAGTACTTGGCGACCTTCACGAAGCCGAGCTTCTCATCGTCATAGGGACCGGAGAACTCGACGGCATCGAGCGTGCCGCGCTCCAGCGCCGGATAGATGTCGCCGCCGCCGATGGTCTGCGGCACGACGCCGAGACGCGCCATGATCCGCCCGCCGAGGCCGGCGATCCGGAACTTCAGGCCCTTCAGGTCCTCCAGCGACTTGATCTCCTTGCGGAACCAGCCGCCCATCTGCGCGCCGGTATTGCCCGACGGGATGGTGTGGATGTTGTAGCCCTTCATGAAGGCGCGGCAGAGTTCGAGCCCGCCGCCCTGATAGAGCCAGGCATTCTGCTGGCGGGCATTGAAGCCGAAGGGCAGCGAGGTCTCGAAGGCGAAGGCCGGGTCCTTGCCGATATAGAAGCTCGCCAGCGTATGGCTGCACTCGACAGTACCGTTCTGCACGGCGTCGAGCGCCTGCAGCGGCGGCACGATCTCGCCGGGCGCGAAGACCTGGATCTGGAAATTGTTATCGGTCGCCTCGGCCACGCGCTTCGCGACATGGGTCGAGATGCCATAGAGCGTGTCGAGGCTCTTGGGATAGCTCGAGGTCAGGCGCCAATTGATCTTGGGCTGCGACTGGGCGACGGCCGGCGCGGCGATGGCGGCGCTGCCGGCTGCACCTGCGGCAGCGGCCTTGACGAACTTGCGGCGATCCATGGGTTACCTCCAGCGTTCGAACGGCCTGCCCCTTCGGGGGGAAGCCTCGCGTTGTTGGGGAGGCTACTCGCATGGTCGAACGCATGAAACAAGCGCGGCGGCGCACCCTGTCATGCGTCTGATTCAAATGAAAACGGCGGCGCCCGATGGGCACCGCCGTTCGATCTCATCGTGGATCGATCGGATCAGTTCTTGGCGATGAAGCACTGTCCGCCGGCAGCCTGGAGCGCCGTGCACATCGAGGTCGCGTCCTCGCGGGAATACGGCCCGACCCGCAGGCGGAAGACGGTCTTGCCGCCCGCCAGCTCGGTCTTGCGGATGATCGGCGCCTGGCCGGCGAGCTGCTGCGGATACTTGCGCTGGAGTGCCGCGAAGGTCGCGCGGGCCTCGGCATCGCTGCCGGGGGCGCCGAGCTGCACCACGAAATCGCCGGTTCCGGCGCGGACGGCGGCCGTCGCCGGGGCCGGCGGCACGGCCGCGGGAGCCGGAGCGGCGGCCGCGAGACGCGTCGGCGCGACCGGGGTGGTGGCGGCGGGCGGCGTCGTGGCGCGTTCCTGGACCTTCGGCGCGGCAGCCGCGACCGGAGCCGAAGCGGGACGCTGCGAGGCCGGGTTCGTCGCCTGGTTGGCGAGCGAGCGGCTCGGCGCCGAGCCGGTCGCGATCGGGCTATCGATGGCGACCGGATTCGGCACCGGCGTGCCATCGGGGCGGATCGCGACGGTGCGGACCTTGCGCGGCTCGCCGAGACCCGGCACCGGCGGCATCGGGGTCAGCGCCGGCTCCGGCGGGATGATGCTGCGCTCGGGCGTGGTGGGGGCGGCGGCGAGCGCGTTACCTGCACCGGAAATCGGCCCCGGCATGACCACGCGCGGCGGCATCGAGCGGGCGGCCTGCTGGACGTCGACCGGCTGCTCCTCGTTGTTCACGACCTTGCTCTGCGCCTGGGGGGCGTCAGGGCTGCGCTCGTAGATCTGCTTGTTCTGGTTCGGAATCTCGGCACCGCCCGGATTGGCGGGAGCAACCTTGACCGGCCCGGAATCGGCCGTGATCACCGGGGGCTGGCCGTCCTTGGTGGCGGAGCCGCCACGCAGGGTAAAGGCGGCACCGACACCGACGAGACCGACGGCGATGACCGCCGCAGCCGCCCAGAGCCCCTTGCGCGAACGGCGCGGCTCCAGGTCGGGCATGTCGTCTTCGCTATAATCCGGCGCCGGAGCGCCCTGCTGGTGGGCATGACCATAGTCGTAGGCCGGTTCTTCATGCGCATAGGCGGCCGGGGCCTGGCGGTATTGCGCACCTTCGTCGAGATCGCGCGGCGGAGCCGCCCCCTGGATCGCCGCCGGGCGAGCGTAGGGCAGCGGCTCGGGCAGGTCGAAATCGGGCTGGTAGTCATGCTGAGGAGCCGGCGGCGCCGGCGCCCGCACAGGCGCTTCCGCCCGGCGCGGCTCGGTGCGGCGCAGCAGCGCCTCGAACTCGTCGAGCGCGCCGCGCACCTCGGCCGGGGGCTGGCTCACCTCGGGCACGGCCGGCGCCGGCTGCTGCGGCACGACCTCGAAGCTCGGCTCCTGGCGGGCGACAGGACGCGGCGGCTGGCGTCGTTCGGCGAAGATATCCTTGAGCGGATCGTCCTGCCCGACGATGCGGGTCAGCTCCGCAAGCGGGTCGGCCTGCTGCCCCGGGCGGGGCGCCTGCCCTGCTCCGCGCAGCTGGCGCTCGAGATCTTCGAGATCGAGCGCGAAACGGTTCCTAGCTGGCTCACTCATGGTACGATCCATTCCAGCACAAGCCGCTTCCTCCTATGGAAGAACCGGGAACTCTGTGCGGTCAACCTGACCTTGTGCGCGCCGCCGGAAAAACCTTTCCGTCAGCGCATCTCTTCCGGCGCCGCAACTCCGGCGACAGCCAGACCGGAAGCAAGGACGCTGCGCACCGCATGCACAAACGCCAATCTTGCCAAGGTCGACTTTCGATCAGTTTGATTAACGAACCGTAATTGCGGCGAGTCTTTGCCCTTGTTCCAGAGCGAATGGAACGCGCTTGCCAGTTCATGGACGAAGAAGGCGACGCGATGCGGCTCGTGCGCGGCGGCTGCGCCCTCGATGATTCGCGGATAGGACGCGAGCATTTTGACGATGCCGACTTCCGCCTCGTCGACCAGGATCGACAGGTCTGCCCCCGCCAGCGCCGGCGTCGACAGGTCGAGATCCGGGAACGCTTCGCGCGCCTGCCGGAAGATCGAGGCGCAGCGTGCATGCGCGTACTGGACGTAGAAGACCGGGTTGTCCTTCGACTGCTCGACGACCTTGCCGAGATCGAAATCCAGCGTGGCGTCGTTCTTGCGGAAGATCATCATGAAGCGCACCGCATCGCGGCCGACCTCGTCGATGACCTCGCGCAGCGTGACGAAATCGCCGGAGCGCTTGGACATGCGCACCTGCTCGCCGTTCCGCAGCAGGCGGACAAGCTGGCAGAGCTTGACGTCGAGCGAGCCCTGCCCGTTCGTCACCGCCTTCACGGCCGCCTGCATGCGCTTGACATAGCCGCCATGGTCGGCGCCCCAGACGTCGATCATCTCGGGGAAGCCGCGCATGAACTTGGAGCGGTGATAGGCGATGTCGTTGGCGAAATAGGTGTAGCTGCCATCCGACTTCAGCAACGGCCGGTCGACGTCGTCGCCGAACTTGGTGGCCCGGAACAACGTCTGCTCGCGGTCCTCCCAATCCTCGTCCTTCTGGCCCTTCGGCGGCGGCAAACGGCCTTCATAGACCAGATCGCGCGAGCGCAGATCCTCGATCGTCTGGTGCACGGCATTGGTATCGCCGTCCCGGCCCTGCAGCGAACGCTCCGAGAAAAACAGCTCGTGGACGACGCCGAGCGCGGCGAGATCGTCGCGGATCATCGCCATCATGCCGTCGATCGCGGCCTGCCGGACGAGCGGGAGCCAATCCCACTCGGCCTTGTCGCGCAGCGCCGGCCCATATTGCTCGGCAAGCGTCTTGCCGACCGAGACCAGATAGTCGCCGGGATAGAGTCCCTCGGGAATCGCGCCGATATCCTCGCCCAGCGCCTCGCGATAGCGCAGGAAGGCGGAGCGGGCGAGCACGTCGACCTGCGCACCGGCATCGTTGATGTAGTATTCGCGGGTGACGTCATGGCCGGCGAAGGCGAGCAGGCTCGCCAGCGCATCGCCGAACACGGCACCGCGGCCATGGCCGACATGCATCGGCCCGGTCGGGTTGGCCGAGACATACTCGACATTGACCCTGGGCTCGGGTTTGGGCGTGCCCCGCCCGTAATCCAGCCCCGCCTCGATAGCAGCCTTCAAGACCGCCGTGAACACCGCCGGCTGCAGCGTCAGGTTGATGAAGCCGGGGCCGGCGATCTCCGCCTTGATGATCTCCGGGTCCTTGGACAATTCCTCGACCAGCAGCGCGGCAAGCGCGCGCGGGTTGGTGCCGGCATCCTTGGACAGGACCATCGCGGCATTGGTGGCGAGGTCGCCATGCGCCGGGTCCTTGGTCGGCTCGACCACGACGCGCGCGAGATTGAGGCCGGCCGGAAGCGCGCCTCGCTCGGCCAAAGCCGAGAGCGCAGCGTGAAGACGGGCGGAATAGATCTCGAACAGGTTCATTGCGGCCACGATTGCGGATGGAAAGCCGCCCGGCCCTATCGCAGCGAGGGGGTGGCGTCAAACAGGCGGCGGTGCTCGTCGAGCGC
>Ga0102832_1000940_pt1 | contig 29164 bp, 29 predicted proteins | sample EBPBio282013_DNA_FD_88942 | JGI IMG/M metagenome (GOLD analysis project Ga0102832, IMG submission 88942) | Wastewater treatment Type I Accumulibacter community from EBPR Bioreactor in Madison, WI, USA - Reactor 2_5/28/2013_ DNA (Illumina Assembly) | ecosystem: Engineered > Bioreactor > EBPR >... | reverse complement strand
GACGATCATCCAGCGCTTCACAGGCGTCTCCATGCCTTGAGGCGGCGCACCGCCTCCTCCATCTCCGCCGTCGAGCCGGCGAACGACAGGCGCAGCGTGCCGGCGCCGCGCGCCCGGTCGAAATCGACGCCCGGCGTCGCCGCCACGCCGGCCTCGGCCAGCATGCGCTTGCAGAAGTCGCGGCTGTCGTTGGTCAGGTGCGCGACATCGCAATAGAGGTAGAACGCGCCCTCGGCCGGCGCGAAGCGGTCGAAGCCCGCCGCCGGCAGGCCGGCCAGCAGCAGGTCGCGGTTGGCGCGGTAGCGCTGCACGTGCTCGTCGAGCTCTTCGTGGCACTCGAAGGCGGCCAGCGCGGCGTGCTGGCTGATCGCCGGCACCGAGATGAAGAAGTTCTGCGCCAGCCGCTCGACCGGCCGCACCAGGTCGTGCGGCACCACCAGCCAGCCGACCCGCCAGCCGGTCATCGAGAAGTACTTCGAGAAGCTGTTGACCACGACCGCCGTGTCGGACATCTCGGTCGCCGACACCGTGCCGCCCTCGTAGACGATGCCGTGGTAGATCTCGTCCGAGACCAGCCGCACGCCGTTGGCGTCGCACCACTTGACCAGCGCCGTCATCTCGGCGCGGTTGACCATCGTGCCGGTCGGGTTGGACGGGCTCGCGACGATCAGGCCGTCGATCTTGCCCGCCTTCTCGAGCGCCGCCACGGTCGGCTGGAAGCGGTCGGCGGCCGAGGTCGGCAGGTCGACCGCCTCGAGGCCGAGCGCGGTCAGGATGTTGCGGTAGGCCGGGTAGCCCGGCGCCGCCAGGGCGACGCGGTCGCCGACGTCGAAGCAGGCGAGGAAGGCGAGCGGGAAGCCGCCCGACGAGCCGGTGGTGATGATCACCCGCTCCGGCTCGACCTCGGCGCCGTAGACCTCGCGGTAGTGCCGCGCGATGCGCTCGCGCAGTGCCGGCATCCCGAGCGCCGGCATGTAGCCGAGCTTGTCGGCGTCGAGCGCGGCGTGGGCCGCCGCCAGCGCGCCCTTCGGCGCCGCCGTGCTGGGCTGGCCGACCTCGAGGTGGATGACCGAGCCGCCGGCCGCCTCCTTCGCCGCCGCCGCCGCCATCACGTCCATCACGATGAACGCGTCGACCGCGCCGCCGCGGCGCGAGAGCTTGCCGCCCATCGGACTAGCGGGTGGCGATCATCGACAGGCCGAGGCCCGCCGGGTCGATCGCCGTCCGGCACAGGCTCGGGTCGGAGCGCAGGCCCGACGGGCAGACGATGGCGTTGACCCAGCCGCCCTGGCCGCGCCGCGCCGTCAGCACGTTGGCCAGCGGCTGGTCGCGCTCGACCGTGGCATAGGCGACGTAGCCGGTGGCCTGCGCCGCGGTCGGTGCGCCGCCGCCGGCGCCGACGAAGGTGAACTCGCCGTTGTTCGGGCTGGCGACGATCACCGGGCTGACCGAGCCGGCCTCCGGCGTCGGCGCGCCCAGCAGCACGCCGGCCGCCGGCACCATGGCGCCGGAGCCGAACAGCTTGCCCATCGACAGCGTGCAGGCCGCCGCGCCGGCCTTGCCGTCGACCGCGGCGAGGCCCGAGAAGCCCTGCGAGTCCGACGGCGTCGGGCCGCCCGGCTGCTGTCCCTTCCAGCCAGCCAGCGCGGCCGCGCCGGCGGCCGGCGCCGGGGCGGTGTAGACGCGGCGACGGCCGTAGCCCTCGGTGATCGGGTCGCCGGCCTGCGGCACCGCGGCGCGCAGCGCGTCGAGCGACAGGCTGCCGCCCATCTGCGCGACCTGCTCCGACATCGTGCGGGCGAGCGCTCCCTGGAAGAACTCGGCGCCGCCGCGCTGGCGGATCGCGCCCAGCGTGCCGGCGAGCTCGGGCTGCGTCAGCGTCGAGCCCTCGGCCAGCGCGCCGCCGAGGACGCGCCGCGCCTCGCGATCGCCGCCCAGCACCGCGCCGCCGGCCTGCATGTCACGGGCCAGCGCGCGCGACACCGGCACGCCGAACCGCGCCAGCCGCTCGGCCGGCGCCACCACCTGTTCCCAGCGCAGCGCGCCGTGGCGCACGTGCATCAGGGTGAGCGCGCGCACGCCCGACGGCACGGCGATCGGCTGGCCGTTGACGCTGCCGGCCGCGACCGGCGCGAAGACGAACGACTCCGCCTTCTTGGTCTTGTCGTCGTGCACGATGCAGGCGCCCGACGCGCCGAGCCCGGCGGCCGACGGCAGGGTCACCGCCATCGCGAAGTACATCGCGACGGCCGCGTCGGTGGCGTTGCCGCCAGCTTGCAGGATGTCGCGCCCGACTTCGGCGGCGCGGCTCTCGTCGGCCGCGACGGCCGAGAACGTTCCCTGCGCGATGACCTTCGACAGGCCGCCCTTGCCGGGCGACAGGCCGGCCGGGTTGGCGGCGTTGGCGGCGCGATCGCTCGCGACGTCCGTCTCACTTCTGCCACAACCCGCCAGCATGAACAGTCCCGCCAGCGCCAGGGCGTGCCGCACCGGGGAGGTGCGCGATTGACGCGGCCGTCCCGCATTCCTAGCCTGCCCCTCGACCGTGCCGCCCGTGATCCAACGCATCTTCACCCTCTTCTCCGTCGCGCTGCTCGCGCTGGCGCCGCTTGGTGCCGCGCGGGCGCAGCAAGGTCAACGCCTCAGTCTGATCCGCGACGCCGAGATCGAGAATACCATACGCAGCTTCACGCTGCCCATCTGGCGCGCTGCCGGTCTCGACCCCAATGCGGTCGAAATCATGCTTGTCCAGGACAACTCGCTCAATGCCTTCGTGGCGGGCGGCCAGCGGATCTTCATCAACACCGGCCTGCTGATGCGCACCGAGACGCCGAACCAGCTGATCGGCGTGCTGGCGCACGAGAGCGGCCACATCGCGGGCGGCCACCTCGCGCGCATGCAGGAAGAGCTGCGCAACCTGACGACGCTGCAGATCCTCGAGTCGATCCTCGGCGCCGGTGCGCTGGCGGGCGGCGCGGTGTCCGGCTCGGCCGGGCGCGGCGGCGGCCCGACGACCGGCATCGGCGGCCCGCGCGCCCCCGGCTCGCTGATGGCGTTCCTGCAGTACACCCAGACCCAGGAAAGCGCCGCCGACCAGGCCGCGATCTCCTACCTGCAGCGCACCGGCCAGTCGCCCAGGGGCACCATCGAGTTCCTGAAGGTGCTGGCGCGCGACGAGCGGCTGCAGATCGCCCGCCGCGACCCCTACCTGACGACCCACCCGCTGACCCCCGACCGTATCGCCGCGTTCGAGCAGGCCGCGGCCAGCTCGCCCTACGTCAACGCCCAGGACACGCCGCAGAACCTGATGATGCACCACCGCATGGTGGCCAAGCTGATGGGCTACACGGCGCCCGAAGCCGCGCTGGCGCGGTTCAGCGAGGCCGACCGCTCGGTGCCGGCGCGCTACGCCCGGGCGATCGCCTGGTACCGCAAGGGCGCGCTGGGCTCGGCCCTGCTGGGCATCGACGGCCTGATCAAGGAAAGCCCCAACGACCCCTACTTCCACGAGGTTCGCGGCCAGATGCTGTACGAGAACGGCCGCGCCGCCGAGGCGGTGCAGTCATACCGCAAGGCCGTCCAGCTGCTGCCCTCGTCCGGCCTGGTCAAGATCGACTTCGCGCGCGCCCTGCTCGCCACCAACAACCCGGACAACGACCGCGAGGCGGTGCGCAACCTCGAGCTGGCGGCGCAGCAGGAGACCGGCAGCTTCGACCTGTGGCGGATGACGGCCGAGGGCTACTCCCGGCTCGGCAATCCGGGTATGACGTCGCTGGCCCGGGCCGAGATGGCGGCGCTGCGCGGCGCGCGCTCGGAAGCCCAGGTGCATGCCGACGCGGCCACCCGCCAGCTGCCGTCCGGCTCGCCGGCCTGGCAGCGGGCGCAGGACCTGAAGGCCTACATCAACACGCGGTCGAGCGGCCGCCGGTAGATCGGAGACAGACAAGATGCGTGGCGTACTCCTCGCCCTGTGCGGCGGACTGGTGATCGTCGGCGGACTGTTCGCCGCGACCGTGACCTCGCCGCGCCACTACGCGACGGCAACCGTCGCCGGCGCCGACCGCGGCGCCTTCGGCAAGAGCATCCGCGACTACCTGATGGCCAACCCCGAGGTGCTGGTCGAGGCGATGCAGGAACTGGAGCGCCGCCAGGACAGCCAGCGCGACGCGCTGGCCCAGAAGGGCGTCGGCGAGAACCAGGCCGAGCTGTACCGCGATCCCGACAGCCCGGTCGGCGGCAACCCGAACGGCGACGTCGTCGTGGTCGAGTTCAACGACTACCAGTGCCCGTACTGCAAGCGCGCCTACCAGGCGCTGAAGTCGGTGGTCGGCGCCGACGGCCGGGTCAAGGTCGTCTACAAGGACATCCCGATCCTCGGCGAGGCCTCCAAGGTGGCCGCGCTGGCCGCCCTCGCCTCGGCCCGCCAGGGCAAGCACGGCGCCCTGCACAGCGCGCTGATGGAGTACTCGGGCAAGCTCGACGCGGACAAGATCTTCGAGATCGCCGTCGCCGCCGGCCTCGACCGCGCGAAGCTCGAGAAGGACATGGCCGATCCGAAGCTCAAGGAGATCATCGACCGCAACATGATGCTGGCCAGCGCGCTCGGCGTCCGCGGCACCCCGGCCTTCGTGATCGGCAAGCAGTTCGTGCCCGGCGCGATCGACGCCGACGCCCTCAAGCAGCTGATCGACGACGCCCGCAAGGGCAAGGGCTGAAAAGGTCCCTCGCTGCGCTCGGGATGACAGGCTTTTTTCCGTGTCACCCCGAGCGCAGCGAGGGACCTTTCACTTCGCCAGCGTCGCGGTGAGGCCCAGCGCCGTCACCAGGTCGGCGCCGGGGCCGGCCAGGTAGTCGAAGCGATCGAAGCCGACCGGCCGCTCCGGCTTCGCCTCCACCGTCAGCGTGCCGCCCTGCTCGACGAACCGCGCCACGGTGTCGAGCAGCTGGGTCATCGCCTGAGAGATCATCACCCCGGGCGGCTGGTAGCGCCGCACCTCGCGCGCCCAGCCGGCGCGGATCGCCGGCGTCAGCGGCTGGCGCGTCATCGCCGCGACGGCCCGGGCACTGCGCTCGAGCAGGCTCATGTCGACCGCCACCACGCGGGCCGAGGCCAGGCCGGCGGCCGACTCGGAGAGCAGCAACAGATCGCCCTCGTCGAGCGTCTGCCACAGCGCCTCGTCGCCGTTGACCACCCGCAGGGCCAGCCGGATCGCGGCCAGGCCCGGCGCCTGCAGCGCGCAGTCGTCGACCGCGATCTCGCCGGCGGCGCGGTCCTCGGTCGCCGTGCAGGCGAAGTCGGCCTTCGCCTGGTTCAGTCCCATCGACTGCAGCGCCATGCGCAGCGCGATCGCCTGCAGCCCGCTGAGCGGCGGCGCCAGCACGACGTTGTCGACGTGCAGGCGGGTGCGGCTGCGGCTTGCGCTGTCGTGCGTGGTCTCGAGGCCGATCCCGGCGATCGAGAGCCCGTAGCGCCGCATCAGCTCGCCACCAATGCCGCTGGCCTCGAGGCTGTCGACCGACACCCGGCCGGACGGCGCGCCGAGCATCCAGTTCTCCGACGACATCGCCGCCAGCACGCGCTGGATCGACAGTCCCTTGAGCGTCAGGTCGGCCAGCGTGACCGGCGGCGCCTCGCGGTCGAACGCCAGCCCCCACGCGCCGTTCACGGTGAGGCGGCGCAGGCGGCCGTGGTCGTAGCCCTCGGCCGCGAGGCCGGCGAACCCGCCGTTGCGGCCGCCGCTCAGCGGCACCCCGCCGCGCGCGTTGGCGACCTCGACCCGTCCCACCGATAGCGCCGCCAGGGCGCGCGCCACCCGGTGCAGCGGCAGGGCATTCGGCCCCGTCGCGGTCACGTGGCGGGCGAGCGCCACGTCGTCGATCGCGATCCGGTCGACGTCCCACTGCAGTTCGTTCGAGCGGCTGGCGAGCTTGACCTTGTCGAGGTCGAGCCGCGACACGTTCAGCGGGTCGCCCCAGTGCCAGCCGGTCAATGGGAACTGGCCCTTCACCATCTCGGCCAGCGGCCACGCGAGGCCGGTCGCCTCGAGGCGGCCGATCCGCAGCTCGACGCCGCTGCGCAGCGACAGGCCGGTCAGGGTGACGCGCCGATGCCACAGTTCGACGCCGACCGCGTCGGCGCGCGCCGTACCGTCCCGCTCCAGCGACTCCTTGATGCGGCCTGCCAGCCAACGCTCGGCCAGCGGCGTCGCGACGACCGCCGTCGCCGCCAACCCGATCAGGGTGGCGACGATGCCGAGGATCGCCCGCCTCACGCCTCGGCGTCCGGCTGCTTCGAGGGTTGCGCCGCGTCGAACGCCGGATGCTTCATGCAGGTCTCGTGGATCCGCTGGATCGCCGGGTAGCGCGCCATGTCGACCTTGAACCGCCCGGCGTTGAAGACCTGCGGCACCAGGCAGAGGTCGGCCAGCCCCGGCGTATCGCCGTGGCAGAAGGCGCCGGTCCGCGGATCGCGCGCCAGCGTCGCCTCGAAGGCATCGAAGCCGGTCTCGATCCAGTGCCGCGACCAGGCGAAGGCGCTCTCCTCGGTCTGCCCGAACTTCTGGCGCAGGTAGGCCATGACACGCAGGTTCTGGATCGGGTGGACGTCTGCCGACAGGATCAGGGCGAGCGCCCGCACGTGAGCCCGCGCCACCGGGTCGCGCGGCAGCAGCGGCGGCTCGGGGTGGGTCTCCTCGAGGTACTCGACGATCGCCAGCGACTGGGTCAGCACCTCGCCCGACTCGAGCACCAGCGCCGGCACCAGCTTCTGCGGGTTGAGCGCGGCATAGTCCGGCGCCGACTGCTCGCCCTTGCGCAGGTGCTTCGACACGTGCTCGACGGCGATGCCCTTCAGGTTGAGCGCGATGCGCACCCTGAACGCCGCCGACGAGCGGAAATAGCCGATGAGCTTCATGACCGCCTCCGCGGTCACCCTATCAGGCCGGTGGCGTGTAACGCACCACCTTCTGGTCGATCGCCCCGAAGATCGACGCGCCGGACCGGTCGAACATCTCGATCCGGATGCGGTCGCCGAACTTCATGAACGGCGTCGACGGCTTGCCCGTGTCGATCGTCTCGCGCACCCGCCGCTCGGCGATGCACGAGCAACCGACCGAGGCGTCGCGGTTGGCCACCGTGCCCGAGCCGACGATCGTGCCGGCCTCGAGGTGGCGGGTCTTCGCGGCATGGGCGATCAGCTGGCCGAAGTCGAACACGAAGTCGGTCGCCGCGTTGGGATGGCCGAACTCGACGCCGTTCAGGGTCGAGATCATCGGCAGGTCGAGCTTGCCGCCGTCCCACGCCGCGCCCAGCTCGTCCGGCGTCACCGCGACCGGCGCGAAGGCGGTGGCCGGCTTGCCGTGGAAGAAGCCGAAGCCCTTGGCCAGCTCGGTGACGATCACGTTGCGCAGCGACACGTCGTTCAGGATGGTGACCAGCTTGATGTGCTTGCGGGCCGCCTCCGGCGACACCCCCATCGGCACGTCGTCGACGATCACCGCGATCTCGCCCTCGAAGTCGATGCCGTGGGCCTCGTCGACCGCCTCGATGTCATCGGTAGGCCCGATCAGCGAATCCGAGCCGCCCTGGTACATCAGCGGGTCGGTCCAGAACGACGGCGGCATCTCGACGCCGCGTGCCTTGCGCACCAGCTCGACGTGCACGACGTAGGCCGAGCCGTCGGCCCACTGGTAAGCGCGCGGCAGCGGCGCCGCGAGCGCCTTCGGATCGAGGTCGAAGGCGCCGGCCGCGGTGCCGGCGGCCAGCTGCCCGGCCAGCGCCCGCAGCTTCGGTTCGACCGTCGCCCAGTCCTCGATCGCGCGCTGCAGGGTCGGCGCCACGGCGCCGGCCCGCACCGCGCGCTTCACCGCGCCGTCGACCACGATCAGCGTGCCGTCGCGGCCGCCTTCCTTGAGGGATCCCAGCTTCATCGCCGCCTACTCCGCCGCCTGCTTGACCTCGGGCGCCCGCCACGAGCGGACGTAGCCTTCGAACTCGACGCCGGCCGGCATCGCCGCCACGTCGATCGCGTCGCGCGTGTCGATCATCACCGCGACCTCGTCGGTCTCGGTGCGGCCGCCCTTGGTCGCCGCGAAGAAGGCCTTCGGATGCGGGCCGTGCGTGAAGCCCGACGGGTGCACCGTCATCATGCCGGGATGGATGTTGTCGCGGCTGAAGAAGCTGCCCTTGTGGTAGAAGATCACTTCCTCGTAGTCGTCGTTGTTGTGGAAGAACGGCAGGCGCAGCGCCTCGGGATCGCTCTCGAGCGGCCGCGGCACGAAGGTGCAGACCACGAACCGGCTGCTGACGAAGGTCGAGTGCGCCGACGGCGGCAGGTGGAAGCGATGGCTCATCAGCGGCCGCAGGTCGCGCCAGTTGATGCGCACCACCGACAGGTCGCCGTGCCAGCCCACCGCGTCCAGCGGGTTGAACGGGTAGGTCACGGTCGACAGCGCGTTGCGCCGCTTGACCGAGACCTTCCAGGTCCGCTCGTCCTGCTGCGCCCGGAAGGCGTCGTCGATGCGCGGCGTGTCGAGCATCGCCGGGTCGAAGATCGCGTGCCTTCCGACCAACCCCTTCTCGGGCAGGGCGAAGTGGTCGTTGGTCGCCTCGATCCACAGGCTGGTGGTCGGCTTCGACGGCGCCAGCCGCCACATCGTGCCGCGCGGGATCATCAGGTAGTCGCCCTCGCGGTACGCGAGGTGGCCGTAGTCGCAGAACAGCGCGCCCTCGCCCTCATGCACGAACAGCAGGAGGTCGCCGTCGCTGTCGCGCGCCAGCTCGGTCATCGGCTGGTCGAGCTTCCACATGCGCATCTGCATGTGGGCGTTGTCCATCACGCGCTGGGCGTTCCACGGGCTCTGCTGGGCGCTCACCAGCTTGTTGAGGTCGAAGGCGCGCGGGCGGATGTCGCCCTCGAAGTCGGTCCAGTCGGTCGGCTTGTGGCGATGGTGGAATTGCGCCGACGGGCCGAAGAAGCCCTCCTTGCCGATCTCGCGCTCGTAGGTGCCCTCCGGCAGGCGGACATGGGCCTGTCGCGAGGCGACGCCCTCGACCTGGCGCAGCGGGATCCAGTTCCTGGCCATGGCTGTTTCCTCTCTCTTGTCTGGTTATGCCTTGAGAACGCCGCGACGGATCTGGTCGAGCTCGATCGACTCGAACAGCGCGCGGAAGTTGCCCTCGCCGAAGCCCTCGTTGCCGCGGCGCTGGATGATCTCGAAGAAGATCGGGCCGATCACCGTCTGGGTGAAGATCTGCAGCAGGAGCCCGCCGCCCTTGGTCGGGGCGCCGTCGACCAGGATACGATCGGCCGCCAGCCGCGCGAGGTCCTCGCCGTGGCCCGGCAGCCGCTGGTCGACCTGCTCGTAGTAGGTGTCGGGCACGTCCTGGAAGGGCACGCCGCGGGTCTTCAGCGTCTCGACCGCGTCGTAGATCGCCTCGGTGCCCAGCGCGATGTGCTGGATGCCCTCGCCGTGGTAGGCCGACAGGTATTCCTGGATCTGCGACTTGTCGTCGGTGCTCTCGTTGATCGGGATTCGGATCTTGCCGCACGGGCTGGTCATCGCCTTGGACTTCAGCCCGGTCAGCTTGCCCTCGATGTCGAAGTAGCGGATCTCGCGGAAATTGAAGAGCCGCTCGTAGAACTCGGCCCATTCGGCCATGCGGCCGCGATGGACGTTGTGAGTCAGGTGGTCGATGTAGGACAGGCCGACGCCCTTGGGGTGCTTCTCGACCCCGGGCAGGTACTCGAAGTCGACATCGTAGATGGTGCCGCGCGGGCCGTAGCGGTCGACCAGGTAGATCAGCGAGTCGCCGATGCCCTTGATCGCCGGGATGTTGAGCTCCATCGGCCCGACCTTGCCCTCGACGCCCCACGCGCCCAGCGCCTGCGCCCGCTTGTAGGCCATCGCCGAGTTCTGCACGCGGAAGGCGATGGCGCAGATCGACGGGCCGTGGACCCGGGCGAAGCCCTGCGCGAAGGAGTCCCGCTCGGCGTTGAGGATGAAGTTCACGTCGCCCTGGCGGTACAGCGACACGTCCTTGGAGCGGTGCCGCGCCACCTTCACGAAGCCCATGCTCTCGAACAGCGCGCCCAGCGCCGCCGGATCGGGTGCGGCATATTCCACGAACTCGAACCCGTCGGTGCCCATCGGGTTGACGGCATCGACCGCCGCGGCTTCCGTCACGCTGGCCATGGAGGACCTCCCGCATTGACCAAGATTGATAATTGGTTTCAGATGTAACTATCATGAAGCGCGTCCCGCAAGCCCTCGACCTGGAGAATTTTCTTCCCTACCGGCTGTCCATCCTGGCCCAGGTCGTGTCGGAGGCCCTGCACGCCCTCTACGCCGACCGGTTCGGCCTGACGGTCACCCAGTGGCGGGTCATGGCGGCGCTCGGCCGCTTCGCCCCGCTCACCGCCTCCGAGGTCGGCCAGCGCATCGTCATGGACAAGGTCGCGGTCAGCCGGGCGGTCACCGCCCTGCTGCGCCGCGGCCTGGTCGAGCGGGTCACCGACCGGGCCGACCGGCGCCGGGCGTCGCTGCGGCTGAGCGCCCGCGGCAAGGCCCTGCACGCCCGGATCGTGCCGATCGCGCTCGACTACGAGAAACGCCTGGTGGCGGCGCTGGATGCCGGCGAACGCCGCCGCCTCGACGCCCTGACCGACCGCCTGCTCGACCGCGCCCGCGCCCTCGGCGGCGGCGGCGCCTGAGGAAAACTGCCCCGAACCCCTCGCCCTGGGCTGCCTTGTGGGCAAGAGTCGCCATGCTATAAGGCGCGGCGCAGCTTGAAGATGGGGAGGCAGACTTGGCCTTGAAGGCCGCCCGGCGTCCGCCGGCAGTGAAGCCGGTGCTGGTGCTCAACGGGCCCAATCTCAACATGCTGGGCAAGCGCCAGCCGGAGATCTATGGCCGCGAGACGCTGGCCGACGTGGAGAAGGCCTGCGCCGCCGAGGCGAAGCGGCTGGGGATAAAGGTCGAGTTCGCCCAGAGCAACCACGAGGGCGTGCTGGTCGACCGCATCCAGGCGGCCCGCGAGAAGAACGCGGCGATCGTCATCAATGCCGGCGCCTACACCCATACCTCGGTCGCCCTGCTCGACGCGCTGAACGCCGCCGAGCTGCCGGTGGTCGAGGTGCACCTGTCGAACATCTACAAGCGCGAGAGCTTCCGGCACCATTCCTACATCAGCCCTGCAGCGGTCGGCGTGATCGCGGGGCTGGGAAGCCACGGCTACCTCCTGGCCCTGCAGGCGCTGGCGCGCCGGCTGGTGCCCCACAAGACCTGACGCCCTTCCCGCACCCCCCTCACCGCGGAGCCTCCCCGATGGCCAAATTCCAGCTGGATACCGAGTTCGTCCGACAGCTTGCCCAGATCCTCCAGGAGTCCAACCTGGGTGAGATCGAGCTGGCCGACGGCGACAAGCACATCCGTGTCGCCCGCCAATCGGTGACCGTGGCCGCGGCGCCGCTGGCCGCCGCCCCCGCCGCCGCCCCGGCGGCCGCCCCGGCCGCGGCCCCCGCCGCCGCGCCGGCCGGCGACCCGGGCAAGCATCCCGGCGCCGTGACCTCGCCGATGGTCGGTACCGCCTACCTCGCCCCCGAGCCCGGCAAGCCGAACTTCGTCACGGTCGGGGACAAGGTGTCGGCGGGCCAGACCCTGCTGATCATCGAGGCGATGAAGACCTTCAACCCGATCAAGGCGCCGAAGGCCGGCACCGTGACCCAGATCCTGGTCGCCAACGCCCACCCGGTGGAGTTCGGCGAGCCGCTGATGATCGTCGAGTAGGCCATCCCGATGTTCGACAAGGTCCTGATCGCCAACCGCGGGGAAATCGCGCTTCGCATCCACCGCGCCTGCCGCGAGATGGGCATCCAGACGGTGGCGGTCCACTCGACCGCCGACAGCGACGCCATGCATGTCCGGCTGGCCGACGAGTCGGTCTGCATCGGGCCGCCGCCGGCGCGCGACAGCTACCTCAACATCCCGGCGATCCTGTCGGCGGCGACCATCGCCGGCGTCGACGCGATCCACCCGGGCTACGGCTTCCTGTCGGAGAACGCCCGCTTCGCCGACGCGGTCGAGGCGCACGGTTTCACCTTCATCGGGCCGACGCCGCAGCACATCTCCATGATGGGTGACAAGATCGTCGCCAAGCAGACCGCGCACGACCTCGGCCTGCCGCTGGTCCCCGGCTCGCCGGGCCCGGTCGGCTCGGTCGAGGAGGTGATCGAGCTGGGCAACAAGATCGGCTGGCCGGTCCTGATCAAGGCGGTGGCCGGCGGCGGCGGACGCGGCATGAAGGTGGTCGACGGTCCCGACGCGGCGGCCGAGGCCTTCTCGCTGGCCCGCGCCGAGGCGAAGGCGGCCTTCAGCAACGACTCTGTCTACGTCGAGAAGTACCTCGGCCGGCCGCGCCACATCGAGATCCAGGTGCTGGGCGACGGCCAGGGCGGCGGCGTCCACCTCGGCGAGCGCGACTGCTCGCTGCAGCGTCGTCACCAGAAGGTGCTGGAGGAAGCCCCCTCGCCCGCGCTCAATCCCGAGCAGCGCCGCCGCATCGGCGAGCTGGCCGCGGCAGCCGTCCGCAAGCTCAACTACCGCGGCGCCGGCACGCTGGAGTTCCTGTTCCAGGACGGCGAGTTCTACTTCATCGAGATGAACACCCGCCTGCAGGTCGAGCACCCGATCACCGAGGCGATCACCGGCATCGACCTGGTGCGCGAGCAGATCCGCATCGCCGCCGGCCAGCCGCTCGGCATGACCCAGGACGACATCAAGTTCGAGGGCCACGCCATCGAGTGCCGCATCAACGCCGAGAACCCGCAGACCTTCACGCCGAGCCCCGGCCGCATCGCCGACTACCACCCGCCGGGCGGCCTCGGCGTGCGCGTCGATTCCGGCCTCTACACCGGCTACTCGATCCCGCCCTACTACGATTCGATGGTCGCCAAGCTGATCGTCAACGGGACCAGCCGCAACGAGTGCCTGATGCGCCTGCGCCGCTCGCTCGAGGAATTCGTGATCGGCGGCATCGAGACCACCATCCCGCTGCACCAGCGGATCATCGGCGAAGCGTCGTTCGTCGACGGCGACTACGACATCCACTGGCTGGAGAAGCTCGTCGGCCTGAAGAAGTAGCGGCGCGCCGCATGGAGATCACCGCCGACCTCCTCCTCCAGGCCTACCGCATCGGCGTCTTCCCCATGGGCGAGCGCCGGGACGATCCCAAGCTGCACTGGCTCGACCCGCGGCAGCGCGCGATCCTGCCGCTCGACGCCTTCCACCTGTCGCATCGACTGGCGCGGACCGTGCGCTCGGGCCGCTTCGAGGTCAGTGCCGACACCGCCTTCACCGAGACCGTGCGGGCCTGCGCCGAGCCGCGGCCCGGCCATCCCGAGAGCTGGATCAACGAGCCGATCATCGAGCTCTACGGCGAGCTGCACCGCCGCGGCCACGGTCACAGCATCGAGTGCCGCCTCGACGGCAGGCTGGTCGGCGGCCTGTACGGCGTCTCGGTCGGCTCGGCGTTCTTCGGCGAGAGCATGTTCAGCCGCGAGCGCGATGCCTCGAAGGTCGCGCTGGTCCATCTCGCGGCGCGCCTGGTCAAGGGCGGCTTCCGCCTGCTCGATTGCCAGTTCATGACCGAGCACCTGCGCAGCTTCGGCGCCATCGAGGTATCGCGCGCCACCTTCCGGGCGCTGCTGGGCGAGGCGATCGATCGCCCGGCGTCGTTTCAGCGCGAGCTGGGCGGCGACGATCCCTGCGCCATCCTGCAGGCCAACACGCGCACGTCGTAGACGCCGTGATCGAGCGCCGAGAGCACCGGCGTCGAGGCGAACATCCAGCCCGCGAACAGCTTCTCGGCCGCCTGCCCCGGCTTGTTGTCGACGATCGTCAGGTAGGCGACCGCCTCGGGCGGCGCCTCGGGCACGTTGACCAGGCAGTCGGCGACGGTGATGGCGAGCGTGCCGAAGCGCGTCGTCTCGCCGACCGGTGCGTAGAAGCGCTGGGTGCGGGCGGTGATCTTGTCGAGCCCCTGCAGTTCGGCGACCGCCCGGCCCGGCCCGGCCGGGATGGCGCGCAGGTTGGCGTTGGCGGGACGGGCCGCGGTCTGCGGCGGAACCTGGTTCGGGGCGGGCTGGGGCTGGGCCTGGGCTGCCGCGAGGCCCGGGAGCGTGGCCGCCGCCAGGGCCAGCGCGGCGAAACGGGCGCGCACGGCTACTTCCGGTCGCCGTGCGGCGGCTCGAGGCCCTCGATCAGCGCGTGCAGGGCTGCCTTGATCTGGTCCGCGTCGCATCCCATCAACACCCCGTCCTCCAGCGCGTCGGCGCAGAGGGTTTCGATCTCGCGGATGTTCTCGTTCAGGACCTTGATCTTTTCGAGGCAGGAAACGGGCTTGCCGTCGGGCTGCCGCCAGACCGGGAGATCCCTGGATGCGCCGGTGCTCATCACTTCTTTTCCGAGTTCGTTCCACCGAACATGAACTTGGCGATCAATTCCGACAAGGGTACGGCGCCCTGGGTCTGCTCGATCTCGCCGCCCGGGCCCAGCATCTTCTTGTCGCCGCCCGGTTCCAGCACCACCACCATGCCGCCGAGCAGCGACTCGCTCACGATCTTGGCGTGGGTGTCGGCCGGCAGCGAGACGTTGGAGCCGATCAGCATGCGCACCACGGCCTGGTAGGTCTTGGGATCGAGTTCGAACCCGGTGACCGAGCCGACCTTGACGCCGCTCAACGTGATGTCGGCGCCGCGCTTCAGGCCATCGATGCGATCGAAGCGCGCCACGATGTCGTAGCCGCCCGGTCCGCTGCGGTCGGACTTCGCGAAGGCGTAGAAGACGAACAGCCCGGCGACCACCAGCACGAGGGCGCCGACGATCGTCTCGACGATATTGCGGCCCACGCGGCGCTCCTCAGCCCGGCTTCCACGCCTCGTAAGGCGGCTTGGGCTTCTCGCGGCTCGACAGCGAGTGGCCCGGCGGGCGGTACGCCATGTCGGTGCCGGTCAGGTTGGGCAGGTGTTCCTTCTGCCACGGCTTGCGCGGCGCGCCACCGGCCGGCGGGATCGCGTCGGTCGTGTAGTGCAGCCAGCCATGCCACTCCGGCGGCACGCGCGAGGCCTCGGCGATGCCGTTGTACATCACCCAGCGCTTGCGACGGCGACCGGCGATGACGCGCTTGTCCTGGTAGTACTTGTTGCCCTGGGCATCGCTGCCGACGAGCTCGCCACGCATCCACGTGAAGAGCCGAGTGCCGATGATCATCGATGAATCCACGCTTCGAGAGTGACCGCGCCGCTTGTACGCGTGCGCCTGAAGTTAAGCAACGCGACGCGATCACGACTGTGAATCACATCGTTTGACGTCATCCAATCTCTCGTTGCGAACGACGTGTTGCGAAGTTGCATCATCTAGTACCATCCAGAGGGTGGTCTACAAAATATAGTTGCGCGCACAAGATTTTGTAACTTAGTATTCGGGTGTGTCCATATGTGTGTGCCCGATCGGTGATCGAGCACCCCCCGCGCAGGGTCAATCGAGTGGCGGGAAACGGACACGGGGGATCGTCGATGCGCTTCGAGCGTCGGTATACGCAAGCAGGAAAGTCGCCGTTCGCCGGGCTGGCGTTCAGGGCAGCCGATTCGGAGATTCGTAACCCCGACGGATCCGTCGTCTTCAGCATGAAGGGCATCGACGTTCCGGCCGACTGGTCTCAGGTCGCCGCCGACGTTCTCGCCCAGAAGTATTTCCGTCGCGCCGGCGTCGCCGCCCGCCTGAAGAAGGTGGAAGAGAACGACGTGCCGTCGTGGCTGTGGCGTTCGGTGCCCGACGCGGCGGCGCTCGAGGCGCTGCCGGCAGCCGAGCGCTACGGCAGCGAGATGTCGGCCCGCCAGGTGTTCGGCCGGATGGCCGGCGCGTGGACCTACTGGGGCTGGAAGGGCGGCTACTTCGACAGCGAGGACGACGCCCGCGCCTTCCATGACGACCTTTGCTGGATGCTGGCCGCGCAGTTCTGCGCGCCCAACTCGCCGCAGTGGTTCAACACCGGCCTGCACTGGGCCTACGGCATCGACGGTCCCGGCCAGGGCCACTGGTTCGTCGATTACCGCGACGGCCAGTCCTACCCGTCGGCCTCCGCCTACGAGCGTCCGCAGCCGCATGCCTGCTTCATCCAGAGCGTCGCCGACGACCTGGTGAACGAAGGCGGCATCATGGACCTGTGGATCCGCGAGGCCCGGCTCTTCAAGTACGGCTCGGGCACCGGCTCCAACTTCTCGGCGCTGCGCGGCGAGAACGAGCGCCTGTCGGGCGGCGGCAAGTCGTCCGGCCTGATGTCGTTCCTCAAGATCGGCGATCGCGCGGCTGGCGCCATCAAGTCGGGCGGCACGACGCGCCGCGCCGCCAAGATGGTGTGCGTCGACGTCGATCATCCCGACATCGAGCAGTTCATTTCCTGGAAGATGCTGGAGGAGCAGAAGGTCGCGGCGCTGGTCGCCGGCTCGAAGCTCGCCAACAAGCACCTCAACGCGGTGATGCAAGCCTGCCTCGAGGGCGACGGCGAGGCCGCCTTCGATCCCAAGCGCAACCCGGCGCTGCGCCGCGCCATCGTCGCGGCCCGCCAGGTCGCGGTGTCCGAGAACTACATCCAGCGCGTCATCCAGTTCGCGCGGCAGGGCTACACCGAGCTCGACTTCCCGGTGTTCGACACCGACTGGGAGTCGGAGGCCTACGCCACGGTGGCCGGCCAGAACGCCAACAACTCGGTCCGCGTCAGCGACGCCTTCCTGCGCGCCGTCGAGGAAGACCGCGAGTGGGCGCTGACCGCCCGCGTCGGCGGCAAGGTCGTGAAGACGGTGAGCGCCCGCGCGCTGTGGGACCGCATCGCCGAGGCGGCGTGGCACTCGGCCGATCCCGGCATCCAGTACGACACGACCATCAACGACTGGCACACCTGCCCGGCCTCGGGGCGCATCAACGCCTCGAACCCGTGCTCGGAGTACATGTTCCTCGACGACACGGCGTGCAACCTGGCGTCGCTCAACCTGATGAAGTTCCGGCAGGACGACGGCACGATCGACGTCGCCTCCTACGAGCACGCGACCCGGATGTGGACGGTCGTGCTCGAGATCTCGGTGATGATGGCGCAGTACCCGTCGCGCAAGATCGCCGAACTGTCGTGGCACTACCGCACCCTTGGCCTGGGCTACGCCAACCTCGGCGCGCTGCTGATGTCGTCCGGCCTCGGCTACGATAGCGCCGCCGGCCGCGCCATCGCCGGCGCCCTGACCGCCCTGATGACCGGGACCGCCTACGCCACCTCGGCCGAGATGGCCGGCTGGATGGGCCCCTTCCCCGGCTACGCCGACAACAGCGACGGCATGCTGCGGGTCATCCGCAACCATCGCCGCGCCGCCCATGGCGCCCGCACCGGCTACGAGGGCCTGGCGATCGCGCCGCAGCCGCTCGACGCCGCGAATTGCCCCGACCCGGCGCTGGTCGCCGCCGCCAAGGCGTCGTGGGACAAGGCCCTGGCGCTCGGCCAAGAGCACGGCTTCCGCAACGCCCAGGTCTCGGTGATCGCCCCCACCGGCACGATCGGCCTGGTGATGGATTGCGACACCACCGGCATCGAACCCGACTTCGCGCTGGTCAAGTTCAAGAAGCTGGCCGGCGGCGGCTACTTCAAGATCATCAACCGCACGGTGCCGCTGGCGCTGTCGACGCTCGGCTACGACGAGGAAGCGATCGGCCGCATCGTGGCGCACGCCGTCGGCCACGGCACGCTGGTCGGCGCGCCGGGCGTCAATCACCCGGCCCTGGCCGCGCGCGGCTTCGATGCCGCCGCCCTCGAGCGTGTCGAGAAGGCGATCGCGACCTCGTTCGACATCCGCTACGCCTTCTCGCGCTACACGCTGGGTGACGCGTTCTGCCGCACGGTGCTCGGTCTCGACGACGAGGCGATGGCCGATCCGCGGCTCGACGTGCTGGCACGCCTCGGCTTCTCGCGCACCGACATCGCCGCCGCCAACATCTACGCCTGCGGATCGATGTCGTTGGAAGGCGCACCCGATCTCGCCGACGAACATCTTTCGGTGTTCGATTGTGCGAATCCCTGTGGACGAGATGGCACACGCTGCTTGTCTGCGGAGAGTCATATACGCATGATGGCTGCAGCCCAACCGTTCGTATCGGGCGCCATCTCCAAGACCATCAACATGCCGAACGCTGCTACGGTCGAGGATTGCCGAAAGGCCTACGAGATGTCGTGGAAGCTTGGCCTCAAGGCCAACGCGCTTTACCGCGACGGGTCGAAGTTGTCCCAGCCGCTGTCGGCGATGGCCCTGGGCGACGACGTCGCCGCCAACGATGACCTCGCCGAGATGTCGCCGGCGGCGCGTGCCCCAATCGTTGCCGAGCGGATCGTCGAACGGATCATCGAGCGCGAGGTCAAGGCCGGCCGAGAGCGCCTGCCCGACCGCCGCAAGGGCTACACCCAGAAGGCGATCGTCGGCGGCCACAAGGTCTACCTGCGCACCGGCGAGTACGAGGACGGCAGGGTCGGCGAGATCTTCGTCGACATGCACAAGGAAGGCGCGGCGTTCCGCAGCCTGATGAACAACTTCGCCATCGCGATCTCGATCGGCCTGCAGTACGGCGTGCCGCTCGAGGAGTTCGTCGAGGCCTACACCTTCACGCGCTTCGACCCGTCCGGGCTGGTCGAGGGCAACGACGCGATCAAGATGTCGACGTCGGTGCTCGACTACATCTTCCGCGAGCTGGCGATCTCCTACCTGGGGCGCAGCGACCTCGCGCACGTACAGCAGTCCGACCTCCACCCCGACAGCGTGGGCGGCGGCGAGCGGCAGGGCGAACTGCCCGATCCGGGGACCAGCGCCGCCGAGGCGGCCGCGGTCGCGGTGAACCGCATCGCCAGCGTCGGCTACGTGCGCAGCAACCTCTACGTGATGAATGGCCGAACGGCCGGCAGCGTCGCGATCGCCGAGACGGCGGTCGTGGCCACCGGGTCCCGGCCCAACGAACTGACGGACGGCTCAACCGTCGCCTTGGCGCAACGCGCCACGGCGGCCGCCGTCGGCGTCGCGCTCGGAGAGGCATCCTCCCCGGCTCTTGGCCAGGCCCTCGAGGCCCGGCTCAAGGGTTTCGAAGGGGATGCCTGTCCGGAATGCGGCAACTTCACCATGGTCCGCAACGGGACGTGCCTCAAGTGCACGACCTGCGGCGGCACCACCGGTTGCAGTTGAGCATGCGTGGCGAAGCGTACCCGCGTACCCCGGGGTTCCCACGGTTGGGTGCCTCATAGCTAACCATAGGAGACAGTCATGGCTGCTAAGAAGAAGGCTGCTAAGAAGAAGGCTGCTAAGAAGAAGAAGCAGTAAATAAGGAAAGGGCGTAGGCCAAAGTTCTTTCTTTGGCCCCTCTAACCGAACGCCTTTCGGCTTCCGCGTGGGGTCCCTCGGGACCCCACCGGAAGCCACCTCTAAAGATAAGCAATTCTCGCCCTCGCTAAACGGGGGTGGAAAGGCGTCACTGGAAGGGTCCGGCGACTTCGGTCAGCCGGACTTCTTTTTTGCGCGTTTCCCGGCGCCGGCCTTGAAGCGGGCACAGTTTTTCCCTACCTAGGCGCTATGGATACTGACCAGTCAGTCAATATCTTGGAGCGCACAGCGGAATTGCCGGCCCGGAGCCGGCGGCCCGACGACCGCGCCTCCGAGATCGCCCGGGCCGCCCTCGACCTGTTCGTGTCCAAGGGCTTTGCCGCCACCCGGCTCGAGGAAGTGGCGCGCGCCGCGGGGGTCAGCAAGGGCCTCCCCTACCTGTACTTCAAGAGCAAGGAAGACCTGTTCAAGGCGGTGATCGTCGAGGCGGTCGCCGAGCCGCTGGTCCGCGCCAACGACCTGGTCGACGCCTTCGACGGCTCGACCCGCGAGCTGCTCGAGGCGCTGGTCGCCAACTTCCGTGCCTTCGCCGAGAGCCCGCTGGGCGGCGTCATCAAGCTGATCCTCGCCGAGGCCGGCAACTTCCCCGACGTCGCCCGCTTCTACTGCTCGAACTTCGACCTGCGTGGCCGCCAGCTGTTCGAGAAGGTCCTGCGTCGCGGCGTCGAGCGCGGCGAGTTCCGGCCGGTCGCCGACCTCGAGATGACCGCGATCCTGCTCGCCCAGCCGCTCGCCATGCACTCGGTCTGGCTGCGCTCGATCGCGCCCTACGACGACACCCAGCCGGTCGACAGCGACCGCTTCTACGCCGCTTACATCGAATTCATCCTGAAAGGGTTGCGTCCATGACCCGTCAGCGCAAGCTGCTCCTCGCCACCGTCGGCGCGCTCGTCGTGCTGGCCGGCGGCGCCTTCGCCTGGAAGTCCGGCAAGGGCCCCGTCCCCGCCGCGGCCGGCACCGGTCCCGCGACCGCCACCGCCGCCGCCGCCGCCGAGCGGCCGATCGAGCTGATCCCGGCCGAGCTCTACACCATCGCGCCGCGCGGCCTGGTCGACGTCGTGCGCTTCACCGGCACCACCCAGCCGATCGACCAGACGATCGTCAAGGCGCGCGTCGCCGGCCGTCTCGCCGAGGTGCTGGTGCGCGAGGGTGACCGCGTGACCAAGGGCCAGCTGCTGGCCCGCTTCGAGGCCAACGAGCTGCAGGCCCGCGTCAACGAGCGCCAGTCGGCGGTCGATGCCGCGCGCGCCGACGCCCGCTGGACGGCGCGCGACTACTCCGACAAGCAGCAGCTCGCCACCCGCAACATCGTCTCGCAGTCGGCGCTCGACGCCTCGCGGGCGACCGCCGAGAACAAGGCCTCGATGGTGTCCGTCGCCGAGGCGCAGCTCGAGATCGCGCGCAAGAACCTTGCCGACGCCGAGGTCCTGGCGCCGTTCGACGGCGTGGTCGGCGAGCGCCTCGCCAACCAGGGCGAGTCGCTGCCGATCGACGGCAAGATCCTCGCCCTGCTCGACACCAGCCACGTCGAGGTCGCGGCCCAGATGCCGGCGGCCGACGTGGTGCGCCTGCGCATCGACCAGCCGGCGCTGGTCACCCTCGAGGGCTTTGGCGAACGCGAGTTCAAGGGCCGCATCACCCGCATCAGCCCGACCACCCAGGCCGGGTCGCGCTCGATCCCGGTCTACGTCGAGATCGTCGACCGCCACGAGGCGCTGCGCGGCGGCCTGTTCGCCACCGGCGCGGTCGTGGTCGCCGAGAAGGGCCATGCGCTGGCCGTGCCGATCGTGTCGGTGCGCAAGGACGACCAGGGCGAGTTCGTGCTGGCGGTCGAGGGCGACCGGCTGGTGCGCAAGCCGGTCGGCGTCGTCCGCACCTGGTCGCGCGGCGAGCTGGCCGAGGTCAAGGGCCTCGAGTCGGGCATGACCGTGATCGCCGCGCCCCTGCCCGGCCTGCGCGCCGGCCAGCCGGTGAAGCTGCTGCAGGCCCGCTAGGCCGCCCTCCCAGGATACCCCGATGAAGCTGACCCGGATCGCCGTCGACAACCCGGTGTTCGCCACCATGATGATGGTGGCGTTGCTGGTGATGGGCCTGTTCTCCTATCGCCAGCTCGGCATCGACCAGTTCCCCAACGTCGACTTCCCGATCGTGGTGGTGACGACCAACTACCCCGGCGCCTCGCCGGAGACGGTCGAGACCGAAATCAGCCGCAAGATCGAGGAGGCGGTCAACGCCATCGCCGGCCTCAAGACCCTGACCTCGCGCTCGCTCGAGGGCCAGTCGATCGTGATTGCCGAGTTCCAGCTGTCGGTCCCGTCGGCGACCGCCATGCAGGATGTCCGCGAGAAGGTCCAGCAGGTCCGCGCCACCTTCAAGCCGGAGGTCAAGGAGCCGCTGATCCAGCGCTTCAACCCCGACGACCAGCCGATCGTGTCGATCGCCGTCCGCTCGGACATCCGCTCGGTGCGCGACCTCACCACGCTGGCCGACCAGGTGATCGTCAAGAAGCTGCAGACGGTGCGCGACGTCGGCCGCGCCACCATCGCCGGCGGGCTCAAGCGCCAGATCAACATCGAGCTCGATCCCGGGCGCATGCACGCGCTGCGCGTCGGCGTGAACGACGTGCTGCGGGCGATCCGCGACGAGAACCAGAACTTCCCCGCCGGCAACGTGCAGCGCGGCAACGACGACCGGCTGATCGAGGTCACCGGCCGGATGGCCGAGCCGGGTCACTTCGCCGACCTGATCGTGGCGCGCCGCGGCCTCGCCCCGGTCTACCTGCGCCAGGTCGCGACCGTGGTCGGCGGCCAGCAGGAGCTCGAGAACGTCGCCACCATCAACGGCGCCCGCGCCGTCGCCATCGACGTCGTCAAGACCCAGGGCTCGAACACCATCGAGGTGGCGCGCGGCGTGCGACAGGCGGTCGCCGAGCTGCAGTCGGTGCTCCCGCCGGACGTCAAGCTGGAGATCGTGCGCGACAGCTCGCGCGGCATCCAGAACTCGGTCAACAACGTCCAGCAGACGATGATCGAGGGCGGCTTCCTGACCATCGCCATCGTCTTCCTGTTCCTCCACTCGTGGCGCAGCACGGTGATCACCGGGCTGGCCCTGCCGATCTCGGTGTTCGGCTCGTTCATGGTGCTGGCGGCCTTCGGCTTCACCCTGAACGTGCTGACGCTGATGGCGCTCAGCCTCGCGATCGGCATCCTGATCGACGACGCGATCGTGGTGCGCGAGAACATCATGCGCCACATCGGCTTCGGCAAGACGCACCGCCAGGCCGCGCTCGACGGCACCGACGAGATCGGGCTGGCCGTGCTGGCCACCACCTTCTGCATCGTCGCGGTGTTCCTGCCGGTCGCCTTCATGGGCGGCATCATCGGCCGCTTCTTCTTCCAGTTCGGCATCACCGTGTCGGCCGCCGTGCTGATCTCGCTGTTCGTCTCCTTCACCCTCGACCCGATGCTGTCGTCGGTGTGGTACGATCCGCAGGCGCACGGCAACAGCCGCTTCGCCCGCACGGTCAACGCCGTCGAGGCGCGCGCCGCCGCGGTCTACCGCGCCGTGCTCGGCTGGTCGCTGCGCTGGCCCAAGACCACCCTGCTGATCGCGCTCGCCACCTTCGTCGGCAGCTTCGCCCTGCCGAAGTACATCGGCTTCGAGTTCGTGCCGCAGGCCGACCTCGGCGAGACGGTGGTCAGCATCGAGACGCCGGTCGGCTCGTCGCTCGAATACACCGAGGCCAAGCTGCGCCAGGTCGATGCCGCGATCCGCGAGTTCCCGGAGGTCGACTACACCTACGGCACGGTCAACACCGGCTATGCCGTGGGCAAGAACCAGGCGAGCCTGTACCTGCGCCTGAAGCCGCTGAACCAGCGCAAGCGCTCGCCCGAGCAGCTCGCCGGGCCGATCCGCGAGCGGCTGGCCAGCGTCCCGGGCATCGTCACCTCGATCAACATCCCGGGCGGCCCGGGCGGCGGCGTGCAGAAGCAGATCCAGCTGTCGTTGCAGGGTCCCGACACCGCCGTGCTCGACCGGCTGTCGCAGGACGTGATGAAGCGCGCTGCGGCGATCCCGGGCATGGTCGACCTCGACCGCAACCTCAAGGCGGCCAAGCCGGTCCTGTCGGTCCGCCTGCGCCGCGACGCCGCCTCCGACCTCGGGCTGGGCTCGGCCCCGGTCGCCCAGTCGCTGCGCCCGCTGTTCGCCGGCGACGAGACCAGCCTGTGGCGCGCCCCCGACGGCGAGAACTACACCGTGATGGTCCGCCTGCCGGTCGACGACCGCACCGGCGTCGCCGACCTGCAGCGCATCTGGTTCACCGCCGGCACCGAGCCGAACGGCCTGCCGCGCATGGTCCACATCGCCCAGATCGCCGACGTCGTGAACGACGTCGGCGCCTCGCAGATCAACCGCCGCGACCTCAACCGCGAGGTCCAGATCACCGGCAACGTGTCGGGCCGCTCGGCCGGCGAGGTCTCGAGCGACCTCTCGAAGATCCTGGCCGAGACCGTGCTGCCGCCGGGGTACCGCTTCGTGTTCGGCGGCTCGACCAAGGACATGCAGGAGAGCGCCGCCTATGCCGGCCAGGCGCTGCTGCTGGCGGTCATCCTGATCTACCTGATCCTCGCCTCGCAGTTCGGCTCGTTCCTGCAGCCGGTGGCGATCATGATGTCGCTGCCGATGTCGCTGATCGGCGTGTTCCTCGGCCTGCTGGTCGCCGGCACGACGCTCAACATCTTCTCGGCGATCGGCTTCATCATGCTGATGGGCCTGGTCACCAAGAACGCCATCCTGCTGGTCGATTTCTTCAACCAGGCGCGCGAGCGCGGCGCGGCGGTGCACGATGCCCTGCTCGAGGCCGGCTCGATCCGCCTGCGGCCGATCCTGATGACCACGCTGGCCATGGTGTTCGGCATGATGCCGCTGGCGCTCGGCCTCGGCGAGGGCGCCAGCCAGCGCGCGCCGATGGCGCACGCGGTGATCGGCGGCCTGATCAGCTCGACCCTGCTGACCCTGGTCGTCGTGCCGGTGGTGCTGGTCTACATCGACCGCCTGAGCGGCTGGGGCAGGAAGCGCTTTAGCCGGTCGGCCGACGAGCAGGCGCACGCTCACGGACACGTGCAGAAGCCGGCAGAATAATCGCCGCATTTCGGGCTATGCTGGCGGCATGCCCGACAGCTCCCCGACCATCGGCCTGCGCCTCGTCGACTCGCTGGCGGCGGTCGATGCCGCCCAGTGGGACGCCTGCGCGCTGGCGCCGGGCGCGGCCGGGAATCCCTTCCTGGGCCACGGCTTCCTGAAGGCGCTGGAGGACTCGAAGTCGGTCGGCCGGCGCACCGGCTGGCAGCCGCAGTACCTGCTGGCCGAGAGCGACGACGGCACGCTGCAGGGCTGCGCCCCGCTCTACGTCAAGGGCCACAGCCAGGGCGAGTACGTGTTCGACCATGGCTGGGCACAGGCCTTCGAGCGCGCCGGCGGCCGCTACTACCCCAAGCTCCAGGTCGCGGTGCCGTTCACGCCGGTGCCCGGCCCCCGCCTGTTCGCCCGGCCCGGCCCGTGGGCCGAGGCGGTGCGCGACGCGCTGATCGACATGATGGCCAAGATCGCCGGCGACAACGGCATCAGCTCGGTCCACGCCACCTTCTGCAGCGAGGCCGACTGGCGCCGCTTCGGCGCCCGCGGCTGGCTGCTGCGGCTGGGCAAGCAGTACCACTGGCACAACGACGGCTACGCCACCTTCGACGACTTCCTTGCCGCCCTGTCGTCGCGCAAGCGCAAGGCGATCCGCAAGGAGCGCGAGCAGGTGCGGCGCGAGGGGCTGGCGATCCGCACGCTGACCGGCGACGACCTGAAGCCAGAGCACTGGGACGCCTTCTTCGCCTTCTACATGGATACCGGCTCGCGCAAATGGGGCCGGCCCTACCTGACGCGGTCATTCTTCTCGCTGATCGGCGAGCGCATGTCCGACCGCATCCTGCTGGTCATGGCGGAACGCGAGGGGCGATATATCGCGGGCGCGATCAATTTCATCGGCGGCGACGTGCTCTATGGCCGCCACTGGGGAGCGGTGGAGGAGCATCCCTTCCTGCATTTCGAGGTCTGCTACTACCAGGCCATAGACTATGCCATTGCCCACGGCCTGAAGCGGGTCGAGGCCGGCGCGCAGGGCGAGCACAAGCTCGCACGCGGCTACCGCCCGGTGACGACCCACTCGGCCCATTTCATCGCCGATGCCGGCTTCCGCCGGGCCGTGGCCGATTATCTCGACCGCGAAAGGCGCCATGTCGCCGATGCGGTCGAGGAGCTGGACGCGCTGGCGCCGTTCCGCCGGGCGGCGGCAGAGGTCGACTGACCCCCTGCCGCGACCAGAATGCCGGGACGGCCTGCGCCTGAAAGCCTAGAAGTCGATCCCGCCGAGGCCTTCGCCGATCGAACTGGCGATATCGACCGCGCCCGAGGCAGCCGATCCGACGACATTGACCGCGCCGGAGGCAATCGAGCCGGCAACGTCCACCGCGCCGCCCGCAACCGTGCCTGCGACCTCTGCCGCGCCGGACGCGATCGAGCCGACCATGTTGGCGGCTCCGCCCGCGACCTCTCCGACCGCCGAGGCGGCGGACGAAGCAGCCTGTCCGACACCGGACAGCATGCTGCTGGCGAGATCGAAGAGACCATATCCGGCATCGCCGACGTCGATATAGCTGCCCTGCTGCGCCTGCTGCTGGCGCTGCTGCTCTTCCTCGGCGCGGCGCGCGGCCTCGGCGAGAGCGGTGAGATCAGGATTGGTCGACATGGAAGAACTCCGGTCGGATTCGCCCCGGCATGATGCCCGGAACATTTCGGCAATCGTCGGGCACAACCCGTCGGGGCTGCGCCGATTTCGGGCAATCCTGCGGACAGAGGTATTTCTGTTCGATGCCTTGCGGACCCCGAGGCGCGTTCAGTTGACTCATCGATGTCGATTCATTCGTAATATCAATTATTTAAATGTCGATTTGCAATGCCATGATCGCGCCAATCTGAACGCTTCATAAACGCGGCGATATGAGCGGTTCAGTTTGAACGGTGCACCTTGTGCGTGAGCCGGGTGGTCCGGCCTTCACGAAACCGAGGAAAAGCCATGTTCGACCGTCGCACCTTCTTCACCGCGCTCGGCAGCGGCGTTGCCGCAACCGCTCTCGTCGCCGTCGCCGGCACGGCTCAGGCCGCTCCGGCGGTCGACCGGCTGATCGACGCTATCGCTCCGGAGGCGCCCGCCGCCGTCGCCGCCGACGCCCAGCCGCTCGAAATGCGCCGTCGTCATCGTCGCCGTCACCGCCATGGCCATCGCGCCGTCCGTCGCCGCCGCCATCTTCGGCGCCCGCGTCGCGCTGCCCGCCGCGCCTCCTGACGCCTGACCCATCTGCATGCGACGCCCGGCGACATGCCGCTGTCAGCCGGGCGTCGTCGTGCAGAAACAGAACCCGTCAACTCTGGTGAACGAAGCGGCTTGACGCCGCGGAAGTCGGTGCCCCAGTCTCGTGCCTGGATGCGCCAAGGCAACTCTGCAGGAGGACTATCCATGCTTCATCGCCGTATGTTCGTCGCTGCCCTCGCCGGAGGCGCTGCCGTCGCCGCCACCGCCACGGCTGCCTCGGCTGCTTCGGCTGCTCCCGCCGCCGCCCCTGCCGTCCCGGCCACCGGCGAGCCGCAGGAGATGCAGTATTACATCGTCCGCCGCCGCCGCTACCGCTACTATTACCGGCCGCGCCGCGTCTACGTCATCCGCCGCCGCTACTGGCGTCGCCGCTACTACTGGTAAGTCCTCGCGGACTACCGTGGTGCCGGTGCGGGAAACCGCGCCGGCATTGTCTTTTCGGCTACTGCCGTCCGGCGCTTGACGCCGCCGTTCTGGATTGCGACACCCTCGCGCCTGATCCGTGCGAGGGTTTTCCATGTCAGCGACCGCCTACGACCCGAACAACATATTCGCCAAGATCCTGCGCGGCGACCTGCCGGCCCACAAGGTCTACGAGACCGACAAGGTGCTGGCCTTCATGGACATCATGCCCCGCGCGGACGGCCATGTGCTGGTCATCCCGAAGACCGCGGCGCGCAACCTCCTCGACATCAACCCTGACGATCTCGCCGATCTCGCGAAAGCCTCCCAGTTCGTCGCCAAGGGCGTCAAGCGGGCCATGGCCGCCGACGGGCTGACGATCCAGCAGTTCAACGAGAGCGCCGGCGGGCAGGTGGTGTTCCACATCCACGTCCACATCCTGCCGCGCTGGACCGGCGTCGCGCTGCGTCCCCACTCCGGCGCGATGGAGAATCAGGACGTGCTGGCCAAGCACGCCGCGACCATCCGCTCCGCGCTGGAGGCGATGCAGGCCGGCGGGTGACCAAGTCTATCTGACGCCGAGCCACCAGGCGCTGCCGACGATGACCGCTTCGGCCGCGAGAACTCCGAACAGCACGGACTTGCGGCCGAGGAAATAGGCGGCGAGACCCGCGACGAAGGCTCCGGCGCGCCAGCCGAGCGGCAGCGCGGCGAGCGCGCCCGCCGGGAAGAAGGCGAGCTTGGCGACGACGGCCGCGAGCGTCGCCGTGGCAACGGCGCGGACCCAGACCAGGATCTCCGAGCTCTCGTCGAGGCCGCGCCCGACCACCAGCGCAAGCCATCGCCAGATCTCTGTCGGCAGGACGCCGAGCAGGATCAGCGCGAGATAGGGCGTGAGATCCGAACCGATCAGGGTCATGACACCGCCCTCGCCCGCCTGATGCGGCCAAGCGCATAGGCGAGCGTGCCGCCGCCGAGCCCGGCATAGAGCAGTTCGAGCCCGTCGCCTGCGAGCGATGCGAGGAGCAGGCCGAAGAAGCCGATGCCGATGGCGAGGCGGTCGGAGAGCATCCGCGCCGTGGTGAACAGCGACAGCAGGAAGAAGATCGGCGTGAGGAACAACAGGCCCGCGGCGAAGGCGTTGGGGATGATCCCGGCCAGCCCGTAGCCGACCGCCGTGCTGCCCACCGCCGAGGCGAGCAGGCCGGTGCCGAGGCCGAGGAAGAAGGGCACCCTGCCCTCGGCATCGACCTGCGGCAGCAGGCGCAGACCCTCGACCCAGATCGAGATGGCGACCATGTGCGCGCAGAGCGCCGCGATCAGCGGATGGCGGTCCTTGAGCCGCAGATAGGGCAGCAGCGACACCACCATCGGCAGGAGCCGCACCGACGACAGGCCGACGGTGAGCGCGAGGGCGACCCAGGAGGCGCCGCTGCCGAGCCCGCCGACGAGGATGAGATGCGCGGGGCCCGCCCAGATCAGCAGCGTCGCGAGCAGCGCCCAGGCGAGCGGCATGCCGTAATCGGCGCAGACCGAGCCGATGCCGATGAAGGTCGCGGCCAGGATCACCGCTGGCAGCGCCGCCGACGCACGCAGGCCCCGGCGATACCAGGCGGCCTGCGACAGCGGCACATAGGGAGGATTGGGGGCGTTCATCGCCGTCGATCAGTCAGGCAGAGCGCTGCACCGCACAAGGACCAAAGCCGCATGCGGGCCATTCGACAGCCTGAACGACAGACCCCGGCGCGAGGCTGGCCTCGGCCGGGGTCGGATCGCATCGCGGGCGAGGCCTTGAGCCTCACTCCGCCTTGAGCGGCACTTTCGGCACCGAGCCGGAGGGGCGCTTCGGGTCCTTCAGGCCGGCGCGGGTACGCCGGATCGAG
>Ga0102832_1000938_pt1 | contig 29201 bp, 36 predicted proteins | sample EBPBio282013_DNA_FD_88942 | JGI IMG/M metagenome (GOLD analysis project Ga0102832, IMG submission 88942) | Wastewater treatment Type I Accumulibacter community from EBPR Bioreactor in Madison, WI, USA - Reactor 2_5/28/2013_ DNA (Illumina Assembly) | ecosystem: Engineered > Bioreactor > EBPR >... | reverse complement strand
CATCGGGGCGATCGCCGCCCACAACCATGACCTGGACCGCGTAGCGGCCCGGCGGCAGGAAGGTGTCGATGCTCATGATCAGTCCTCCTCGCCGTTGGCGGCCGGCAGGGGCTTCAGCCACCAGTCGACCATCTTCTCGACCGACGACTTCGAGTAGGTGACGAACGCCTCCGGCCCGGCCGCGGTGAGCGTGACCCCGAGCTTCTTCAGGAGATCGCCGGAGAGCTTGGCCAGGCCGCCCTTCAGCACCGTCGTCCGAACCCTCAGCACAGACTTGCGCTGCGCCGGCGTCAGGAGGTCCTCGGCACGCTGGATCAGCTTCTCGGTCTCCGGCAGTTCCAGCCTGCCCTTGCCCTTGCGCCAACCGACCTTCACGCCGTCGAACTCCATGCTCTGCGGGCGCACGAACAGCTGGGGCGACCGCTCGACCAGGCGGATCAAGGCGGCCTCGGACTTCGCCGTGTCGATCACCTTCTGGCGCAGCCGCTCGGCGCTGGCCTGCCGCACGCGGGCGAGCTTCTCCTCGGCGGCTTGCAGCTCCGCCTCCAGCGCGCGGCGATGACCGGCGAGGGTCACCGCGGCGCGCTCGATGGCGTGCAGGTCGATGGCGGGCTGGATCTCGGTGTGCATGTCAGTTCCTCCGGGGCGGCGTCGCGGCCGCGATGGCGATCTTGAGAAGCGTCGCGCCGAGCGGCGTGATCGGCGCGGCACGGTCGGCGGCCTTGAGGCCTATTCCCTTGGAGGGCGAAGGACTGGGTTCAGCCATGGGTGGACACCTCCGGCGTATCGAACAGCGCGCGCACCGCATTCACGGCGGCAGCAATCCGGGGCTGCTTCGCCAGGATGGCGGGTGCCTTCTTGCAGGCCGCAATCACGGTCGTGTGGTCCTTCTCGAAGGCCAGCGCGACCCGAGGAACGGTCGCGTGACGGACGAGCTCGACGCAGAGCCACATGCCGACCTGCCGCGGATGGGCGAGCGACAGGTTCCGGCGAATGCTCTGCAGGTCGGCGATGGTGAGGTGCCGGCCATCGGCCGTGTACCCCGCTTCGACCAGGGCCTTGCAGTAGCAGGCCATGATGTCGAGCACGTTGGCATCGGACCGGCGCCGCACGGACGTGCGGGCGCTGTCCAGGGCCTCCAGCCGCTCAAGCCGGCGACGCAGGGCCGCCAGTTCGAGCTGCAGGTCATGCAGCTCCTGCTCATGACGGCGCGGGTGCGGCATCGGAACGGCCGCGACCGGCGGCGCCGGCACCACGATCGGCGGTGCCGGAACCGGTCGCGGGACGAGCCTTGCGGCGTTGTAGCGGATCATTGGATCCGCCTTTCGTCGATGACCAGCAGGCGGCCGACGCCGGTGTTGTGGATGGCCACCACGTTGTCGGCGTGCGGCGGATCGATCAGGCGGCCGTACAGGCGGCACGCCGCGCCGTCCCGCTCGAGCCGCTGGCGCATCGGGTCCTGCTGATGCAGGGCATCGGTGCGCTCCATGTCGCGAGCAAAGATCCCGAGTTGGACCAGCAGCTCCTGGAGCGCCAGCAACTGGTCGGGGGCAATGCGTTGACCCGCCGGCGGCATCGCGCGCAAGGCCTGGTCGATCATGCTGGAGAGCGGGCGATCGTTCATGGATGCCTCCCTCACGAGTTGCCGATCGGCCCGGCGCCCACGCGGCTCCAGGCCTCCTTCAGGTGCGCCATGCCGCGCTTCTCCTCGGCGCCGGCGGCGATCGCCGTCGCCGCCACCATCGTCTTGGTGAGCGCGCGCAGGCCGCCCGGCTTCGAGGCCACCAGGCCAAGGAACGCCTGCTCCTCCTTGTCCTCGACGCCCCAGGCCTTCTGCAGCGCGGCGATGTCCCGGCCGTGCGGACGCTGCAGCGTGAGACGCATGCCGAACCGGCTGTAGAGCTGGGCAAGCTGCGGCGTGCGCTGGGGATCGCCGAGCTTGGCCACGATCGACTCGTTGCCGACCAGCACCACGCCGCAGCGGGCCTTGTCGTGGATCGTGCGCAGCTGGTCGATCGCCGCGCTGTGGAGGTGCTGCGCCTCGTCGATGATCAGCAGAGCGTCCCGGTCGCGCAGCCGGCGCACCACGGCGTCGGAGATCGCCACGACCGAGCGCTCGCTGAGCCGCAAGGTGTTGGCAAGCTCGGTCAGCAGGTGATGCGTGCTGGCCTTCGCGGGCTCCATGGTCGCCACGAACACGTTGGGGTGCGCGGCAGAGTAGTACTGGATCGCACACGTCTTGCCGGTGCCCGGCGAGCCGATCACCAGGCCCATGTCGCGCAGCGTCTGGGCGAACTCGAAGACGTTGACCACCTGCTGCGCCGTCCTGGTCTGGATGAACGACGGCGGCGTCGGCACGATCGAGCGGATGCGGTTGCGCTGGCGGCGGGCGTCCAGCCACTTCGCCACGTCACCGCCGATCTTGACGTTGTCGCCCTTGTAGGTGCCGGCCAGCCAGGCGTTGAAGGTGCCGGCAGCTATGCCGGCCTCGTCGGCGCAGGCGCGCTGGCTGAGCTTGTCACCGGAGATCACGGCCCGGGCATCGGCCCGCAACCTTTCGAGGCTCGGCTCGTCCAGAGGGGTTTCAGGGGACTGTTCGGTCATGTAGACTTCTCCTGTTCATCTTCCGCTGTTGAACAGCCCGCTCACGCGGGCGAGCGGCGCCGACGGTCCTACCCGTCGGCGCCGTTTTCGTTGGGGGGCCGCACGAGCGTCAGGAACTTCCCGACGTTCAGCATTCCCCGATCCTCTTCGTCGTCTTCGATGGCTTCCACGTCCTGGCGCGGCACGAGCGCCAGGTTGCCGAACACCGGCCGCACCACCGTGGGTTCCGGCGGTTCGGGTGCTTCCACCTTCGGCAGAAGCTTCGCCACCTGCTCGGTCGTGAGCACCTTCTCAGCGGCCAGCTGCTCCCTCGTTGCCTTGAGATACTGACCGCGCGCGGCCGCGTGTTCGCGGGCCTTCTGCACATCGGCGAAGCCCGCCGCCTCGATCACTGGCGCGGCGCAGATGTACGAGCCGTCCAGCCGGTAGACGTGGACCTCGGTTTGCAGCGCCTGGGGGTCGAAGCGCACCGTGAGCTTCTGCTGCGCGTGGTCGACCAGCGCCTCGGTCCAGTAGCGATTGCCGAGCAGCTCGATCGAGCCATCGCGCCGCGCGCGAAGGCCCTCGGCCGCCAGCAGCCACAGCCGCCGCTGCTCAGCCGTCACGCGCCGGATCGGCGCCGCCTGGTAGGAGGCGAGGAACACCTCGTCGAACGACTGGCCCTGTGCCACGTCGGTGCGCCGGCCGGGCCGAGCGTTGTGCGCGGCGATGCCCTCGGCCACCACTGCCATGAAGGTGTCGATCGGCACCGCCTTCGAGCCGTAGTTCTCCGGCTTCGCCATCGGGTTGTTGCCGGTCCAGGCGCCGGCGAAGCGCGGGTCCTTGGCGATGTCGCTACAGAAGTCGCGGAAGGCGCGCTCGATCGGCTTGCTCTGGCCGCTGTACGGCGTGGTCCAGTGGATCTCGACGCCCAGCGTCGTGAGCAGGCCCGCGGGGTCTTCGTCCTTGACCTTGAAGCGGTAGCGGGTCGGCGAACCACCCGTGATCCACTTCGACGCGAAGCCCCGGCCGTTGTCGAGCCAGCAGAGGTCCGGCACGCCGAAGGTCGACACCAGGTCGCCGATCGCCAGCCGCACCGTCTCGGCGTTCTCGGTCCTGTCGATCCGCCAGGACAGCATCTTGCCGGAGTAGAGATCCTGGAAGGCCACCATCATCGGGCGGCCGATCGTGCCGTCCGACCACTTCACCATCACGTCCCACTTGTGGCCGTCGACGTTGACCGCCTGCAGGGCGTGGAACATCGAGCGGTCGCGCTTCTGGGCGGGATACAGGCGCTTCAGCGCTTCCATGCCCTGGCGGCCCGCGGTGCGCACGCTGAGCGGCAGCGCAAGCAGGCGGCGCTCGACCGTCTTCTTCGACGGCAGCTGCCAGCCCTTCTCATCGGCCACCAGCTCCAGGCGACGCCAGCAGGACTCGAAGGTCGGCTGCTCCAGGCGCAGCCAGTCCGACCGGATCAGGTCCCAGGCTTCCGGCTCCAGCTCCAGCTCACGGCCCTTCGCGCCGACGTAGTGCGACACCAGGCAGGCGGGCCAATCGTGGGTCGGCGCATCGCCCACGCGGGCGCGCCACAGACGCAGCGTCCGGTCGGCGATGCCAGCTTGCGACGCCACCATGGCGAAGGCGGCATTCCGGGGCAGGCCGCCGTCGGCCAGCCGCTCGACATCGCGCAGGAGCGCCGCGCGCTTCTCGGCTTCGGCCTTGCGGCTGTCGGGCAGCGCCTCGTATCGGCGCCACATCTCGCCGGCGGGCGCGGGCGCGGCGGCGACCTGGTCGCCCGCCTTCGGCGGCGATGCCGCCGCCTGCCCGTCACCCGCCGGCGCCGCCCCCTCAAGGTGAAGACGGGCCTCCGGCGGCAACACCGCTGTGCTGATCAGCACGCCTCCGCCGCGACCCTCGCGGCGACGCCAGGTGCCGGTGGCATCCACCGGCCACGGCTGGCCTGTCACCCAGTTCTCGCGGCGCGCTCTTAGCTGAATGGCGCGCGGTGAGACGCGAAGTGCACGAGCGACCGTCGTGAGGTCGATCCACTGGGTCATCGCGCACCCCGGCGCTTCATGCGGCGCAGCTGTAGCTGGCGCTCCAACTCGTCGCGCTTTTCGGCCAGTTCGACCTCGGCGATCGCGTCGGCGTAGCGCTCGTCGACCACGGCCCAGCCGAACGGCTCGGCCAGCAGCTCGAGCAGGCGGCGGTCATGGGTGACGTGCACGAGCGCCAGGAACCGCGACACGCTGATCTGGTGCTTGTCGCGCGCCGGCGACACGTAGGCGTCGAGCATCGCCTTCGACACGCGCTCGCCGAGGAACTCGCTCATGCGTTGGGCGATCACGGCGCGGTCGGTGGGCGTCTCCTTGAGCGCCAGCGACATCGCCTTGCACAGCCGCTGGTCGAACGACACGGCACGCACCTGATCGGGCTGGAACTTCACCACCGGCTCCGGCGGCTGCCAGCTCAGCAGGTCGGCGGTGTAGGGGTCGCGGCGGCGGGTCACGATTGGCGATCCTTTCGCGCCGAGGAGCGCCGGCGCCCCCAGTTCACCAAGACCACGCCCAGCCGCTCCGCCATTTTCGGTGTCAGTGACAAGCACTGACCTGGGACCGAGAGGTGGATAAGAGCCACGACGTCCTCGATCGCGATGGACTGCATTTCGCGCTGATTGCCGCCAACACGGACGGCCGCCTTGATCGGCAATGCCCTTCCACGCGGATTTCGCAGGCGGTCAACCTTCACATCGACCGTGTAGGCGAACGCCTTAGCGGAGGAACCACGCAGGCGCCGCATCTACGCCTCCGTCACTAGGCCGCCGTCGATCAACCGACGGCAGAGAGCGTTGCGGCGTCTCTCGGGAAGGCCCTTGATCTTCTGCCACAGGAACTCATCCTGCTCGGCGGCGCTCATCTTCGACCACACGGCCTGAGCCGCTCCGGCCTTCCCCTTGGCCTGCGCTCTAGATGCCTTCGAAGCCGTCGCCTCCGTGAAGGTCTTGCCCGCGCGAAGTTCGGCCACGACGGCCCGCTTCTTCTTGTCGTCAAGGCGGGACAGCCGCTTCAGCTCGGACTGGCTAGCGGCGATAGGCAGCCCGGCGAGCTCGTCACGGACGGACTTGAGGGCCTCAGCGAGCTGCAGGTCGTAGTAGATCGTTCGCCGGCTCAGCTTGACCCGCTCAGCGACCTCCTCCGGCAGTGCAATCGTTGCACTGCTTTGATCTGCAAGGTTTTTTTTGAGATTGGACTTGGTCTTGGGCGCGTTCAGGCCGCCGACAAGGCGGCAAAGTTCTTCGACGAAGAACGCCCGGTCGAGAGGCGTGAGCTCGTGACGGCACAGGTTCTCTTCGACCTCGCGAAGACGCCGCGCATCGGCGTCGGCGTCCATCACCCGGGCCTCAATGGTAGTGAAGCCGGCCATCCGGGCCGCCTCCAGGCGGTGCCAGCCCGCGACCAGGATGAACTTGGCGCCGGACCGGCTGACCTCGATCGGCGCGATGGTCGGCGGGAGGCCGGCAGCCCTCTGGCGCGCCATGCTGTCGGCCAGGAGCTTGACGTGGGCCGGGTCGAGAGGGCGAAGTCGATCGCCGATGATGATGTCGGCAATGTCCAAGGACCGGGTCGCCACGTCAGGCCGCCCTGCTGTTTTGGACGTTGCCCTCGGCGGGCCGGGCCTTACGATACCGGGGCCTGATCGGGCCGAGGCGCCGCCCCGTAGCGTCGAACCGTTCCGGAAACAGGTCGCGTGCCGTAAGCCCGAGCGCGCCGGCGATCACCTCCTCGAGGTGGTACGAAGGCACGAGCAAGGCGAACCGCACGGCCGATCCGCTCACGCCCTCTTGCCGTGCCAGTTCGGCGAAGGTCGTTCCTCGTAACTTCAACTGGTAGCCGACCCACGCTCGCCGAGCCGTGGGGTTTTTTGGGATGCCGTCAGTTGCCTTCGTCATGTCTACCGCCGTCATTTCAGGAAGGCAGAATGGACGTTATTACGTCTATCAGTCAAGTCGCATTGACGATTTTTCGTCGTGCGTGAACTTGATCCAGACGAAGCTCGCCTAATCGAGCGGTTGAAGGACGTCCTGAGCGCTCGCGGTGCCGCCGCTGCCATCGCGGAAAAGACTGGCATTGCCGCGAGCACTGTTCGCTCGTACGTCCGGCAGGGGAGCATTCCGACCGCGTTGAAGTTGGCGGCGATCGCCGAAGCGGCCGGCGTCAGCCTCGAATGGCTGGCCACCGGAAGAGGGCCCAAAAGCTACACCCTGACCGGTGAGGATGGCCCCGCACCAGGCTTGGACCGCGAGCTGATGGCCCGCGTCGTCGACTGCATCGCCAAGCTCTACAAGGCCGAGCGGATCGCCCTGTCAGACCTGGATCTCGGCAAGCTGTCGGCCGAGAAGTACGTAGAACTGGCCAAGGCCAAGCCGGGTAACCTGGACGAAATACTGGTGTTGATCCGGATGCTGCGTGAGCAGCTCCGGACCCAGCTGAGGGCGGCACCGCCGGGTGACGACAAACGCCAGGTCTCCGGCTAGTAGCGATCCGTCGCCTGACCGAGGTTCTGACCTTGGCCGACCATGCGCTCGACTGGCTTTTGCCGGCCCTGAGATCGGTGTTCGAGTAGAGGGCCGACGCAGGCGGCGCTCTGAGATTCGCATGAGCAGCCTACGTTGACATTTGGTAGTGTCCGCAGTTCTTATGCAACCGACGGAATTGCAGAGCTCAAGGCGGAAAGAGGAATCCGGCATGAGGCGACTTCTAGTTCTGATTGCTCTTTTTGCAGGCGGCTGCTCGCCAACCGTTGATGAGTTGCACCAAGAGCCTGTGCGTTGGGTGGCAGTCGTAGCAGTCGACTGGCAGACGCTATCGACCTGCATCAAGCGCCAGCTGATCGATAGGTACGTGGTTACGGATTTGCCCGAGCCCGCCAAAAATAGAACGGAGTTGCTGGTCTACGTGAGCGCTCCCGCCTTTGTAACTGGCAGCTACGAGCTGCGTGGGCAGGGCGCGACCACCGAAGTGAGTTGGCGCCGGCAAAAGATCGTTGCCGATCTGGGCGGACAACAGGCGCTGTTCCGCAGTGCCGTCGATACTTGCGCATCCGGGTCGCCGAACCAGCCACAGTAGCTCGCTCGTTTCGGGGGCATCGCCATTAGCGGCTTCGCAGTTCCGCGACTACCTACGGAAGGGTTGGCGAACAGTTTAGGCTAGGGAGCTGCTTCGCAGTTCGGCTGACCGGGTGCGATGCCCAAGAGCTCATTCTGCCCGAATTTGTTGAGTTTTTCGCGAACTGCGAAGCGGCCGACACTTCGCAGTTCGACTTCGCAGTTCCGAAGGCCTTTCTGCGAAGTGCTACCTCCGGCACCTGTGGGGCATCGCGCGCCGAAAGGTCGATTTTGTACGGTTTAATTGGCTCTTGGTGTTGTCTAATTCGCCAGGCACCTTTGACAGCGGAATGGCAAAATCCAGTGACGAGAGGGCCGCGGAGGGCGTCGAGTGCAACACCTGGGCGACCACTAAATGCGGCCTGGTAGAGGGCCTTTAAGTGGCCGATTTATCGGTATTCATGCCACGTTATATCGCCAAAAGTCGCCTTGGGCCGCCCTATGCAATACCCAGTGTCTCCCTACATCCGGCTCGATGCCGGCAGCGGTCGCCTGAGAAGGAGCGCGCCGTGAGCCACTCGCACAGCGCCACCCCCCTGCCGCGCGGCGTGCTGATCGGCGCCGCCGCGCTGGTCGCCGTGACGATCGCGCTGGCGGGCACGGCGCGGCTGACCGGCCTCGGCGCGGCACACGTCGCCGAGCCGCCGGCGATCGAGAGCCGCCTGCTCACCTTCGCCGACCAGTCCGACGGCTCGATCGCCGTGCGCGACGGCGCCACCGGCCGGGTGATCGCCGAAGTCGCGCCCGGCACCAACGGATTCCTGCGCGGCGCGCTGCGCGGCCTCGCCCGCGACCGCCGCCAGCACGGCATCGGCGAGGCGCCGCCCTTCCGCCTGTCCCGCACGGTCGACGGCCGCCTGCTGCTGGTCGACACCTCGACCCACCGGCTGGTCGATCTCGGCGCGTTCGGCGCCAGCAACGCCGGCGTCTTCGCCGGCCTGCTGGCGGCCGCCGGAAAGGCCCAGCCATGACCGCCGCCCAACGCCGCGTCCAGGAGGTCGGCTGCACGCTCGATCTCGCCAACACGCCCGACAGCCTGCACGCCCACGTCGAGCTCGACGGCAGCCCGGCGATCCGCCCGGGCGACCGCGTCCTGGTGCACGGCGCGCCGACCGCGCTGGCGCACGGCGAGACCCTGGTGACGCGCCGCCGCGCCACCATCGAGCGCTCGTCGTGGGTCGAGCGCCTGTTCATCAAGATCGCCGCCTACTTCGGGCTCACGGGGCTGCTCGAGATCGGCTTTTCCATCGGGAGGGATCGATGACCGACAAGCACGCGGTGCTGTCCGACGCGACGACCGAGATGGCCCGTCGCGACACCATCCTGACGCCGCGCTTCTACACCACCGATTTCGAGGAACTGGATCGCACCGACATCTCGGCGGTGCGGCGCGAATGGAACGAGCTGATCGCGGAGATGCGCGCCGATCCCAACAAGACGCATTTCCAGCGCAACGAGGAATTCGACCTCGACCTCGCGCGCATCCCCGAGGACCTGCGCGAGGAGTTCATCGAATTCCTCGTCAGCTCGGTGACCGCCGAGTTCTCCGGCTGCGTGCTCTACGCCGAGGTCAAGAAGCGCTCGAAGAATCCCGACATCCGCGAACTGTTCGGCCTGATGAGCCGCGACGAGGCTCGCCACGCCGGCTTCATCAACGAGTCGCTGAAGGATTTCGGGATCGGCGTCGACCTCGGCTTCCTGGCGCGCGCCAAGAAGTACACGTTCTTCAAGCCGAAGTTCATCTTCTACGCGACCTACCTGTCCGAGAAGATCGGCTACGCCCGCTACATCACCATCTATCGCCAGTTCGAGCGCCATCCCGAGCGCCGCTTCCACCCGATCTTCAAGTGGTTCGAGAAGTGGTGCAACGACGAGTTCCGCCACGGCGAGGCCTTCGCGGTGCTGATGCGCGCCAACCCGGCGCTGCTGTCGGGCATCAACAAGCTGTGGGTCCGCTTCTTCGTGCTGGCGGTGTTCGCCACCATGTACGTGCGCGACCACGCGCGGCCGCGTTTCCACCGTGCGCTCGGCATGGACCCGACCGACTACGACTTCGAGGTGTTCCGCATCACCTCGGAGATCTCGCGCCAGGTCTTCCCGGTGGTGCTCGACCTCGAGCATCCCGCCTTCCGCGCCGGCCTCGACCGGCTGTGGCACCTCTCCGAGGCGATCGCCGAGACGCGCACCCGCGGCGGCCTGCTGGCCTCGCTGAAGCGCGGCGCGCTGACGCTCGCCGCCGCCGCCACCTTCTGCCGGCTCTACCTGCTGCCGGCCAAGCGCAACGCCCTCTCGCCGCAGATCCGCCTGCGGCCGGCCTGGTAGGCCGACGCCCATGCTGCAGGTCGCCATGCCCGCCCTCTGCGCCATCCTCGCCTGGTGGTTCAGCACGGGCGTGGTCATGTACGTGGTCGGCCTGCCGTCGCGCACCCATCGCCTGACCCGCCTCTTCGCGACCGTGGCCCTCGTGCTGGCGCTGGCCGGCCTCGCGGCCACCGCCAACGACACCAGCGAGACCGGCGCCTACCTCGCGTTCGGCTGCGCCATCGTCGCCTGGGGCTGGCAGGAGGTCTGCTTCCTCACCGGCTTCGCGCTGGGACCGCGCACCGGCCCGTGCCCCGAGGGACTCACCGGCTGGGCCCGCTTCTCCGCCGCCGCGCAGGCCATCCTGTTCCACGAGCTGCAGCTGGTGGCGCTGGGCGGCGCGGCGCTGCTGGCGACCGCGGGCGGCGCCAACCCGGTCGGCATGTGGACCTACCTCGTGCTGTGGACGATGCGCCTCAGCGCCAAGCTCAACCTTTTCCTCGGCGTGCCGTTCCTGCATGCCGACTGGCTGCCGGCCAACCTGCGCTACCTCGCGACCTACTTCCGGAAGCGGCCGATGAACTGGCTGTTCCCGGTCTCGGTCACCCTGCCCACCATCGTCGCCTTCGTGCTGGTCCAGGCCGCGCTGCAGCCCGAGATCGCGCCGTTCGAGGCGACCGCGCGGCTGCTCGCCGCCGCGCTGCTGGCGCTCGCGGTGCTCGAACACTGGTTCATGGTGCTGCCCCTGCCGGTGGCGGCGCTGTGGTCGGGCTTCAAGGCCCGCGAGGCCGAAAAGACCTTGGTCTTTCCAACACCGACTATCGACCGGAGGGGAACATGAACTACGAAGCGTTTTTCCGCAGGCAGATCGACGGCCTGCACGCGGAGGGCCGCTACCGGGTCTTCGCCGATCTCGAGCGCAAGGCCGGGTCGTTCCCGCAGGCCACCCATCACACCGGGTCGAGCCGCAACCCGGTCACCGTGTGGTGCTCGAACGACTACCTCGGCATGGGCCAGCACCCGGTGGTGATCGACGCCATGCACCAGGCGCTCGACCGCTGCGGCGCCGGCGCCGGGGGCACGCGCAACATCGCCGGGACCAACCACTACCACGTGATGCTCGAGCAGGAGCTTGCCGACCTGCACGGCAAGGAAGCCGCCCTGCTCTTCACCTCGGGCTACGTCTCGAACTGGGCGACGCTGTCGACACTGGCCGCGCGGCTCGACGACTGCGTCGTGCTGTCGGACTCGCTGAACCACGCCTCGATGATCGAGGGCATCCGGCACAGCCGGGCCGAAACCCGGGTGTGGGCGCACAACGACCCCGAGGACCTCGCTCGCAAGCTGCGGGACATCGACCCGTCGCGGGCCAAGCTGGTGGCCTTCGAGTCGGTCTACTCGATGGACGGCGACATCGCGCCGATCGCCGAGATCTGCGACGTCGCCGAGACCTACGGCGCCATGACCTATCTCGACGAGGTCCACGCGGTCGGCCTGTACGGGCCGCGCGGCGGCGGCGTCGCCGAGCGCGAGGGCCAGAGCCACCGGCTGACGGTGATCGAGGGCACGCTGGCCAAGGCGTTCGGCGTGGTCGGCGGCTACATCGCCGCCTCGGAGGCGCTGTGCGACTTCGTGCGCAGCTTCGCCTCGGGCTTCATCTTCACCACCGCGCTGCCGCCGGCCGCCGCGGCCGGCGCGCTGTCGAGCATCCGCCATCTCAAGGCCAGTGGCCAGGAGCGCGAACTCCAGCAGCAGCGCGTCGCCAGCCTGCGCCGCCGCCTCGACGCGGCCGGCCTGCCGCACCTGCGCAACGACAGCCACATCGTGCCGGTGATGGTGCGCGACCCGGTGCTGTGCAAGCAGATCAGCGACCAGCTGCTCGAGCAGTACGGCATCTACGTGCAGCCGATCAATTACCCGACGGTGCCGCGCGGCACCGAGCGGCTGCGCATCACCCCGGGCCCGATGCACAGCGAGGCCGACATCGCCTACCTCGCCGCGTCGCTCGCCGAGATCTGGTCTTCGCTGGGCCTGCGCCAGGCCGCCTGAACCGCGAAAGGGGAGGACGATCATGATCAGGAACTCCCGTATCCTCGACGACGTCCGGGAACCGGCGGATCTGCGCCGGCTCGACGAAAGCCGCCTCCCCCAGCTCGCCGACGAACTGCGGGCCGAGATGATCTCCGCCGTGTCGCTGACCGGTGGCCATCTCGGCGCCGGGCTGGGCGTGGTCGAGCTGACCGTTGCCCTGCACTACGTGTTCGACACGCCGCGCGACCGGCTGATCTGGGACGTCGGCCACCAGGCCTACCCGCACAAGATCCTGACCGGCCGGCGCGATCGCATCCGCACCCTGCGCCAGGGCGGCGGCCTGTCGGGCTTCACCAAGCGCTCGGAGAGCGAGTACGACCCGTTCGGCACGGCGCATTCCTCGACCTCGATCTCGGCCGGCCTCGGGATGGCGGTGGCGCGCGACCTCCGCGGCGCTCGCAACAACGTCATCGCGGTGATCGGCGACGGCGCCCTGTCGGCCGGCATGGCCTACGAAGCCATGAACAACGCCGGCAGCATGGATGCCCGGCTGATCGTGATCCTGAACGACAACGATATGTCGATCGCGCCGCCGGTCGGCGCCATGTCGTCATACCTCGCCCGCGCCCTGTCCGGCCGCACCTACCTGTCGCTGCGCGAGATCGCCAAGCAGCTCACCTACAAGCTGCCCAAGTCGATGGCGCGGCGTGCTGCCCAGACCGAGACCTTCGCCCGCAGCTTCTGGACCGGCGGCACGCTGTTCGAGGAGATGGGCTTCTACTACATCGGCCCGATCGACGGACACGACATCGACACGCTGCTGGCCGTGCTGCGCAACGCGCGCGACGCGCCGAACGGGCCGATCCTGATCCATGCCGTGACCAAGAAGGGCAAGGGCTACGCCCCGGCCGAGAGCGCGGCGGACAAGTACCACGGCGTGGTGAAGTTCGACATCGTCACCGGCCAGCAGGCCAAGCCCGCCGCCACGAACCCGTCCTACACCAAGGTGTTCGGCGACGCGCTGGTCCGCCAGGCCGCCGCCGACCCGACGATCTGCGCCATCACCGCGGCGATGCCGAGCGGCACCGGCCTCGATGCCTTCGCCAAGGCCTATCCCGACCGCTTCTTCGACGTCGGCATCGCCGAGCAGCATGCCGTCACCTTCGCCGCCGGTCTCGCCGCCGAGGGCATGAAGCCCTTCACCGCGATCTACTCGACCTTCCTGCAGCGCGCCTACGACCAGGTCGTCCACGACGTGGCGATCCAGAAGCTGCCGGTCCGCTTCGCCATCGATCGCGCCGGCCTGGTCGGCGCCGACGGACCGACCCACGCCGGCTCGTTCGACCTCGGCTACCTCTGTTCGCTGCCGGATTTCGTGGTCATGGCGCCGTCCGACGAAGCCGAGCTGGTGAACATGGTGGCGACTTCGGTCGCGATCGACGACCGGCCCTCGGCCTTCCGCTACCCGCGCGGCGACGGCACCGGCGCGGCGCTGCCCGAGATCGGCACGCCGCTCGAGGTCGGGCGCGGCCGCGTGATCCGCGAGGGCACGACGGTGGCGCTGCTGTCGCTCGGCGGCCGGCTGGCCGAGTGCTGCGCGGCGGCCGACCGGCTGGCCCGCCACGGCCTGTCGACGACGGTGGCCGACGCGCGCTTCGCCAAGCCGCTGGACGCCGACCTCGTGCTGCGGCTGGCCCGCTCGCACGAGATCCTGATCACCGTCGAGGAAGGCGCGATCGGCGGCTTCGGCAGCCACGTCCTGCAGCTGCTCAGCCGGCACGACGCGATGTCGCGCGGGCTGAAGGTCCGCAGCCTGGTGCTGCCCGACGTGTTCCTCGACCACGACACGCCCGCCGCGATGTACGCCAGGGCCGGGCTGGACGCCGAGGGCATCGTGCGCGCCGCCTTCGACTGCCTCGGCGCCCGGGCCGGCCTGCGCCCGGCGGAACTGGCGTGACGGCCATGGGACGCCTGGCCCCCGACGGCGCGATGCACGTCATCCTGGCCCAGCCGCGCGGCTTCTGCGCCGGCGTGGTGCGAGCGATCGAGATCGTCGAGCGGGCGCTGGCCAAGTACGGCGCGCCGGTCTACGTGCGCCACGAGATCGTCCACAACGCCTACGTCGTGGGCGCGCTCAAGGCCAAGGGCGCGGTGTTCGTCGACGATCTCTCCGAGATCCCGCCGGGAGCGCCGACCATCTTCAGCGCCCACGGCGTGCCGCAGAGCGTGATCCGCGACGCCGAGGAGCGCGGTCTGCCGGTGATCGACGCGACCTGCCCGCTGGTCGCCAAGGTGCACGGCCAGGCGCGGCGCTACGAGGCGCAGGGCCGCCAGGTCGTGCTGATCGGCCACTCCGGCCACCCCGAGGTGATCGGTACGCTGGGCCAGGTCGACCGGCCGGCGCTGCTGGTCAGCACGGTGCGGGCGGTCGACGAGCTCGACCTGCCGGCCGACCGGCCGATCGCCTACGTGACCCAGACGACGCTCAGCGTCGACGACACGCGCGACGTCATCGCCGCGCTGGAGCGCCGTTTCACCGACATCGTCGGCCCCGACGTCAGCGACATCTGCTACGCCACCCAGAACCGCCAGTCCGCCGTGCGCGAACTGTGCCGCGTCGTCGAGCTGATGCTCGTCGTCGGCGCCGCCAACAGCTCCAACTCGACGCGGCTGCGCGAGATCGGCACCGAAGCGGGCAAGCCCAGTTACCTGGTCGCCGACGGCAGCCACCTCAGGCCGGAATGGTTCGACAATGTCGGGGTGGTCGGCGTGACGGCCGGGGCCTCGGCGCCCGACGTACTGGTCGACGACGTCATCGAGGCGCTGCGCCGCATCGCCCCGCTGCAAACCTCGGTGTTGGCGGGGCCCGTCGAGAACACCACCTTCCGGCTGCCGCGCGAGCTGGTAGCGGTTTGACCATCGGGCCGGGGAGTAAAGGCATGGCCAGTTTGCGCGCGCTGCTGTTCGACGTCGACGGGACGATCGCCGACACCGAGGAGCTGCACCGGCTTTGCTACAACCAGGCCTTCGTGCGGTCGGGCGTCGACTGGCAGTGGGATCGCGCGCTCTACACCGAGCTCTTGATGGTGTCGGGCGGCATCGATCGCCTGCATGCCTACGTCGACCGCCTCGCGCCCGATCCCGCCGAGCGCGACCGGCTGCGCGTGCTGATCCCTTTCATCCATCGCACCAAGTCGCAGGAGTACGCGCGCCGCCTCGAGGAGGGCCAGGTCCAGATCCGGCCCGGCGTGATCGCGCTGATGGAGGAGGCGACGGCCGCCGGGGTGGCGATCGGCTGCGTCTCGAGCTCCAACTGGGACAATGTCGGCACGCTCCTGGGCAAGGTCTTCCGCTCGGCCGAGGCGATCCGCATCGACTCGCGGGTCGGCGGCGAGATGGTGCCGCGCCGCAAGCCGGCACCCGACGTCTACGAACTGCTGGTGCGCATGATGCGCGTGCCGGCCGACGCCTGCGTCGCGGTGGAGGATTCGCCCAACGGCGTCGCGTCGGCCCGCGCGGCCGGCGTGCGCGTGCTGGCCACGCCCAGCCAGTGGACCGCCGGGCAGGACTTCTCGTCGGCCAACCGCGTGCTGCCGTCGCTGGAGGGCGTCCGGCTGGCAGACCTGCAGGACCTGGTGAAGGGCTGAGCCACGCCCGATGTCGGTGCGTCATCCGATCATCGCGATCACCGGGTCGTCCGGCGCCGGCACGACGTCGGTCATGCGCACCTTCGCGCAGATCTTCCGCCGCGAGGGCGTCACCGCGGCCTTCGTCGAGGGCGACAGCTTCCACCGCTACGACCGCGCCGAGATGACCCGCCGGCTGGCCGAGGCGAGTGCCCGCGGGAACCATCACTTCAGCCACTTCGGGCCCGAGGCCAACCTGTTCGCCGAGCTCGAGACGCTGTTCCGCCGCTACGGCGAGAGTGGCCGCGGCCTGGTGCGCGACTACCTCCACGATGCCGCCGACGCGGAACGGCATGGCCGGGCGCCCGGCACCTTCATGCCGTGGCGCGAGCTGCCGGAGGACACCGATCTCCTGTTCTACGAGGGGCTGCACGGCGCGGTGGTCCATGACGGCATCGACATCGCAAGCCACGCCGACCTGCGGATCGGCGTGGTGCCCGTGATCAACCTCGAATGGATCCAGAAGCTGCACCGCGACAAGGAGCGCGGCTACACCGCCGAGGGCGTGACGCGGACCATCCTGCGCCGCATGCACGACTACGTGCACTACATCGTGCCGCAGTTCTCCCGCACCCACATCAACTTCCAGCGGGTGCCGATCGTCGACACGTCGAATCCCTTCGTCGCCCGCCACGTCCCGACGCTCGACGAGAGCCTGCTGGTCATCCGCTTCGCCGACCCGCGCGGGGTCGACTTTCCTTACCTCCTGTCGATGCTGCACGATTCGTCGATGTCGCGCGCCAATACCCTGGTGTGCCCCGGCGGCAAGATGGACCTCGCCATGCAGCTCATCCTGACGCCGCTGATCTGGCGGCTGATGGAACGGCGTGACCGCGCCCGGAAGGGCTAAAGGGTCAGGACCAGTCGATGCCGAAGCGGCAGGCGTCGGCGCCGGTGGCGACGCAGGCCAGGATGCCGACCCGCGCCCGCGGGTGGACCAGCGCTCGGTACAGCGTCTCGAAGGTCGCGGCGTAGTAGTCGCAGCGCGGCGTCGTCCCCCGCTCCTGCCGGCAGACCGGGCAGTTGCGGATCGTGAAGACGGTGGGCCGGCCGTGCCGCGCCGAGAACGACCCCGTCCCGGCGAAAGTCCAGGCATTGCGCGCGATGGCACGGGCCAGCAACCGGCTCGCCAGCCCGGCCGGGCAATGGCGCAGCACGACCTGGGCCGGCCGCGGGATGCGATGGCCGAGCAGGTAGACCGCCGTGCGCTCGCCCGCCAGCCGGGCGACCCGGCGCGCGCCGTCGTCGCCGAGGTCGTCGTGCAGCACCCGGTGCAGGCGGATCACCTCGGCCTCGTCGACCATGCCGGTCGGCTGGCGCGCGAGGTAGGCCTCCAGCCCGCAGGCGGCGAAGATCCGCCGCACCGACGGCGGCCCCTCGATCTCGGCCAGCGACTCGATCACCCGGATGATGGCATTGGGCCCGATCGTGCCCGCCGCGGGAAGGACCGTCATGGCCGCCTGCCGCGCCGCTAGTGCGCGGCGTCCTCGAGCTGCTCGGTGCCGCCGCCGCAGGCCATGACCTGCGCCTGGCGCTCGCCGCTGATCTTGCGGTTGTGGCTGGTCTTCCACTCGACCTGGCCGGGATCGGCCCGCTTGCGCGACGCGTCGAAGCCGAAGTCGACCTTGCCCTTGGACTGCGGACCCCAGTAGTTGACGCGCCCGAGGTCGTAGAACTTGCGCTCGAAGCCCGACTTCAGGAACGCCTTGAGGCAGCCCAGCAGGTAGCGGCGGCGCTCGCCGGAGCCGGCCCAGGGATACGAGAACAGCGCCTTGTTCATGTAGAAGCGGCGGTAGTTCTTCATCACCCCGTCCAGCAGCTCGCCGCGGTCCATCGCGTCGGGCTTCATGATCGGCGTCACGAAGTTGTACTTCTCGTAGTCGAACACCTCGACCTTGTCGCCGAGCTCGCGGAACAGGTCCGAGAACGGCCACGGCGTGTACATCGCCCAGTTGGCGAGGTCGGGCTTCCAGTCCCGCGCCATCTGGTAGGTCTCCTCCAGCGTCTCGGGGGTCTCGTTCTCGAGCCCGACGATGAACTGGGCCTCGACGACGATGCCGGCCTCGCGCAGCAGCTGCACCGCCTTCTTGTTCTGCGCGACCGTGGTCTCCTTGTTGAAGCGGTCGAGCTTGAGCTGCGCGGCGGCCTCTGTGCCCAGCGAGACGTGGATCAGGCCGGCCTTGCGGTAGAGCGGCAGCAACGCCTCGTCGCGCAGGATGTCGGTCACGCGCGTGTTGATACCCCAAAGGATCTTGAGGTCGCGGCGAATCAGTTCCTCGCAGAAGGCGACGAACTTCTTGCGGTTGATGGTCGGCTCCTCGTCCGCGAGGATGAAGAAGCCGACATCGTGGTCGCGCATCAGCCGCTCGATCTCGTCCACCACCTTCTTGGGGTCGCGGATGCGGTAGTCGCGCCAGAACTTCCACTGCGAGCAGAAGCTGCAGGTGAACGGGCAGCCGCGCGCCATGTTGGGAATGGCGACCCGCTTGCCCATCGGGATGTAGATGTACTTGCTCCACTCGAGCACGCTCCAGTCGGGCTCGATGGCGTCGAGGTCCTTGACCGTCGGCGCCGCCATCGTGGCCACGACCTTGTCGCCGTCGCGGAAGGCGATGCCCTTCACGCGATGGCGGTCGACTTCCCAGTCGCCCTCGGTCAGCGCGCGCAGCAGTTCGACGAAGATCTCCTCGCCCTCGCCGCGCACGATGGCGTCGATCCACGGCGCCTCGGTCAGCACCTGCTGGTACATGAAGGTGGCGTGGATGCCGCCCAGCACGGTCAGGGCCTCGGGGTGGACCTCCTTGGCGATCTGCAGCAGCCGCTCGGCCTTGTAGATCGACGGCGTGATGGCGGTGCAGCCGATCACGTCCGGCTCCTCCTCGAGCAGGATCTGCCGCACCTGGTCGTCGTCGAGGTGGTTGGTCATGGCATCGACGAAGCGGACGTCGTCGAAGCCGGCCTTGCGCAGGGCACCGGTGATGTAGGCGGCCCAGGCGGGCGGCCAGTTGCCGGCGATCTCGGCGCCGCCCGAATGGTAGTTGGGGTGCAACAGCAGAATGCGCATCCGGACCGCCCTCCCATGTGTAATGGGAGTTTGACGTTCCATTGACTTGACGGTCCTTGATCTGGATCAAGCTCCGTCAGGTCCGGCGTGTTTTGGCCGTTCAGGGCCGGTACGCCACCACGCGCCCCTCGGCGATCAGCCGGTCGAGGTCCCGCTCGACACCGCCCAGCTCGATGAAGCGACGCCGCGAGATCGGCCGCGAACAGCCGGCAAAGACGACGCAGGCGCGGTACAAGGCGCTACCGCGGCGATAGGGAATGGGGTCTCCCGGTCCGAACGGATTGCCCCGGTAGTCGTCCACCGTGTGATAGTGCGGCTCGCCCACGGGGGCCCTCGTCCCGGCCGGCCTCATCGCCACTCCGCCGACCACAGCGAGAGGTGCGCCATCGCGCCGGCGGCGACCAGCGACGACCCGGCGAACCCGGTGCCGCGCAGGCGCAGGCTCTCGCCGAGCCCCAGCGGCGCGCCGCGATCGACCTCGAGCTTGCCCGCCTGCTCCAGCGCCGACCGGACCGCTTCCTTGATGGCATCGATGCCGGCCGTCGTCGGCCGCGCGTCCTCGATCGCGTCGAGGGCGTAGCTGCGCACCAGGCGGGGCAGCAGTTCGCGCAGCAGATCGGGGCCGGCGAACAGGTCGAGGCCGGCAAAGCGGCCGTTGACCAGGAATGCCGCGCCGACCTGGCCGGGCTGGGCCTCGATGCCGGCGACGAAGTCGTCGAGCGCCGGGGAATGACGCTCGAACAGCGCCGCCGCCGCGCCGGTGTCGGAGTGGATGCTCATCCGCGCAGCCTTGATGGAGATGTCCTCCCACACCCTTCCCTGGTCGCCGCGGGTCGACTTCTCGTGCAGCAGGCTGTCCGAGACCGCGTCGCTGTTGCTGGCCCGCAGCTTGGAGAAGATCACCCGCTGCGCGTCCTCGAAGTGCGACGAACGCCACGACCAGCGGCCCTGCTCGACGCACGACACCGGGATGTCGAGGTCGGCGCCGGCCGGGGCGAGCAGGCTGAGGTTGAGGATGCGGTTCTGCTTGGCGCCGACCAGCTCCTCGCCGTCGAGCAGGAACAGCGGCTCGGTCGCGCGGTTGAGGAGCCTGAGCTGCGGCACGCTGCCCTGCTCGGAGATCTCGCTCACCTCGGCGAGGCCACGGGCGATCGCCTGGCCGAGGGTCAGCCAGCCGGTGGGCGGCGCCGTACCATCGAGCAGGGGAACGACGACGAGGTTGCGGAAGACCTGCGGGGCACCCAGGGACAGGCGCGCCGACAGGGAATCAAGGGAGGCGTTGGTCATCACCGCTATATGAGGGCGGGGGATGTCAAATCCGGACATCCTCCCCGGCGACCGGGCTTCAGGTCTGCAGGACGAGGTCGTCGCGGCCGGCGAGGCGCTGCCAGAGCCGCACCATCGCCAGCGTGTCGAGCCGGCAATAGGCCAGCAGCGCCGTCTCGAGCTGCGCCTTGCGCTCGGGCGCGGTCGTCGGCCGGATCGCCTCGGCGAAGGCCTCCATTGCCAGGCCACCGTCCTTCACGCCGTCGAGCGCCGCGTAGTCGAGGTCCGGTGCCACCGTCGGCAGCACGGCCTTGATGCTCCAGCTGCCGGCCTGGCCGGGGTGATAGTAGAAGCGCCGGGCGATCGGCAGCAGGTCCACCAGCCGGTCGGCGATGCCCCGCAGCGCCCCGCCCAGCGCCGGGACCGCGTCGGCGAGGTCCAGCAACTGTCCCCGTTCGAAGCTGGCGTTGTAGACGAAGACCGGCTCGGTACGGCCGCAGGCCGCGACCAGGCTTTGGGCCAGCGCGGCGGAGGGATGGCGGCCGTCCGTGCCCAGGAACGCCGCGTGCGCCAGCTGCCCGCTGCTCTCGAGGCGGTGCAGGCTGAACTGGAAGGCCACCTGCTGGAAGGGGCGGGTCCCCTTCCACAGGGGAACGGCCGGCGCGATCGCCTCGAAGTCGAGGAACAGGGCCGGCAGGGGGTGGGGCGCCAGCGCCGCCGCCGCGCCCTCGGCATCGAAGTACGGCTGGCCCGACAGGGTGGCGGTCTTGACCCGGCGCTGCAGCGGGTTGAGCAGCGCGTCGGGCACCTCCTCCAGCTCGGCGACGGCGTTCTCGTCGATGAAGGACCTTACCTTGCCCGTGACGCGGGGCAGCACGGACGCCGCGTGGCGGGGCTGCGGCTCCTGTCCCTGGCAATGGGCGGCGAACCCGCACTCGAACGGCGAGCGGCAATGGCCGCCGGTCCGGATGTCCGGCTCCTCCGGCAGGTCGGCGACGCCGTGCGCGTCCTGAAGCCAGCGCCTGACTTCCGGCTCGCGTCCCAGCGCTTCGTCGGTCAGGTCCTCCTCGACCAGCAGGCCGTCATACTGCGCGTCTCCCGGGTACACCCAGCGGCTGTCGACGCGGGCGATCGAGATCGATTCGAGCGGCACGCCGGCGGCGCGAAAGACGAAGGCCTGGATGGCCGCGTCGTCGTGGTGATAGGCCTTCACGCTGGCCGACGACTTGACCTCGACCATGCGCCAGCCCAGCCGGCCCTTGCGGGTGACCGGCAGCATGATGTCGGCGAAGGCGATGGCGCCCTCCGCGGAAGCCCCCGCCTCGAACACGATGCCCGGCGCCTGCAGCAGGCTGCGGCTGCGCGCCAGCGCCCCGTCGTAGCCCTCGACCTGGGCATCGACCAGCGCACCCTTGCCCTGGGGGTCGTAGATCCGGCGCGCGACGGCGCCGATCTCGTGGCCGGTGCGATACGACGCCTGGGTCGCGGCCGAGTCCTGCTTGAGGTCCCGCCGGTGGAGTTCCAGCCACAACCGCTTCGGGCACTGGCGAAACGACAGCAGGCGGGATTTCGAAAGATTGCGCAGAACAGCCCCCAGTATCTGCATACCGAAGGTACATCATTGCTGCACAATTCACGCGCGATTCTTCGCGCTCGCGGCCTGTCAGAGGTCGCGCGGCAACTGGTCGAGATCGTGGAAGAAGCGGTGAATGTCGGCCCGGTAGAACGGCCGGAAGGCCCCGTAGAGGTTGCCCCAGTCCGGTACCCCGCTGACCAGCGTGTCGAGCAGCGCGGCGGCGACGGTGGGCTCCAGGTCGAGACGGGTCACCACCACCGCCGGCGTCGCGTGGTCGTAGCGCGCCACGATCCGCGTCGCCCCGGCATTTGCCGGCGTGGTCCTCCAGACGTCCTCGGGCAGCATGGTCGCGCGCACCGTCCCGGCAATCACCGCGTCCACCTGTCCCTGCCACGGCCGGGTCGGCACCATCTCGAAGGTACGCGTCAGCGTCTCGCCGCGCTCGTGCAGCAGGATGGCCGGCGAGAATCAGCTCGAGGAGCAGGACTTGTTGATGTAGGCGACGCGCGCGCCCTTCAGGTCGGCGAGGTCGCGGGCCGGGTCGTCCTTCCGCACGACCATCACGCTCGGCAGGCTGGTGGTCCCGGTGAACTTCGACGTCGCGATGGCGAGCCCGCGGTAGTGCACGCCGGCACGCGACAGGCGGTGGAAGTCGGCAACCGGCAGGAAGGCGACGTGCGGCTCGTGCGCCCGCATCATCGCGTCGAGCTTGCCGAGGTCGGTCGTCTCCAGCGTCGCGATCTCGTGCGACGCCAGCACGTCCGGCCAGGGCGGCCGGCCGATCGCCAGCCCGAGGTTGGTGTCGAGCAGGAAGAGCTTGCCGCTCATGCGACTGTTCCGATCCGAAGGGTGCGGAAAACCGAGGCCGTCATCGCGGGGCCTTTCCTGTCACGAGCGACCGGCACGATCGGCCTCTTTCTCCTCGACCAGGAAGCCCAGACCGACCTCGTCCGGGTCGACGTGCTCGGCGACCAGCAGGCCGCGCACGTGCTTGGCGTGCTTGGCGAACCACGCCTTGCGGTACAGCGGCGCCATGCCGACCACGGTGGCGGTGCTGAGCGCGAACGAGAAGATGCCGGAGATGGCGATCAGGATCGGCACCAGGCGCCAATGGTCCTTGGCGATGTCGGACACGATGCCGAGCGTGGTGTAGCAACTGCCCGCGAACAGCAGGGCCGGCACGATGTCGGGCACGATGCCCATGACCATCAGCACCGCGCCCCAGATGGCGATGGCGCCCATCTGCACCAGCGCGATCGACATGACGGCGTGGAAGAAAAAGTAGAGCGCCCTGTTGTAGTGCTGGCGGGCGATCGAGCGGCGGGTACGCACCTCGTACTTCAGCGAGATTCGCCGGCTGAAGAAGGAGTTCACGGACAGCACCAGGAACAGCCCGGCCACGCCCAGCGCCGCAGTCTCCAGGACTTCGATCACGTTGTCGGGAATCATGCGGTCGATCCTACACCCGATCTCTGTGGATCGATGGGGCCGGCCCGCGCCGATGCCACCGGGTTGGGCCACCGGGTTGGGCCACCGGGTTGGGACTGTCCGGAAACGCGGTCCGGGAGGACAATGCAGTTCCCCATCCCGAGGAGGATCGATGTTCGGCACGGCCCCTGCCCTCGCGGCGTTCATCGCCTGGACGCTGCTCCTGCTGGTCCTGATGGAGGTGCTTCGCACGCGCCTCGTGCTGGCCGGCCAGGTTCCCGCCAACGGCTTCTCGCCCGGCAACGACGGCCTGTCACCCTTCCTGCAGCGCCTGGCGCGCGCCCACCTCAACTGCGTCGAGAGCCTGCCGGTGTTCGGCGGGCTGATGCTGCTGGCCATCGCCACCCACCGCACGGCGGTCACCGACCCGCTGGCGACCGTGCTGGTGGCCGCCCGCGCCGTCCAGTCGACGATCCACCTCGCCTCGACCAGCGCGACGGCGGTGACGCTGCGCTTCGCGGCGTTCGCCGTGCAGCTGGCGATCGCCGCCTGGTGGGCGTGGGGACTGCTGCGCGCGCTGGCCTGAGCGCCCTACTCCGGCTTGATGTCCATTTCCTTCAGCACGGCCATCATCAACTCGGTGTCGCGCTTGAAGCGGGCATTGGTCGCCTCGAAGCTGAGCGGGCCGACGATCATGTAGTTCTTCATCAGCTCCTTCACCTTGTCGTCGTTGCCGGCGTCGATCAGCGTGTCGGACAGCTTCTTCACGATGTCCTTCGGCGTCGCCGCCGGCACCGCGAAGGTGGCGAAGGCCCGGGTCTCGTAGACCCCGCCGACCGCGCCCTGCTCGACCATCGTGGGGATGTCGGGATAGGACGGCAGGCGGTCGCCGACCACGGCGATCACCTTGCCCTTGCCCGAGGCGATCACCGGGGCCGCCGCGGCCGGGCTGCCCGAGGCGCCGTCGAGCACCTGCGCCGCGAGGTCGGCGAACATCGCGGCCTCGCCGCGGTATTGCACGACCTCGACCTTGAGCCCGTACTGCTTGGCCATCGCCGCGATCAGCACGTGCGGGGTCGAGCCGACGCCGTAGGCGCCCCAGTTGACCTTCTCGCGCTTCTGCGCCCACTCGACGAACTGCTTGAGATTGGTCGCGCCGATCCGCTCGGCGACCAGCACCGGTCCGCCGGTGCTGGTCGTCATGGTGAGGTAGGTGAAGTCCTTCTCCGGATCGTAGGGCAGGTCCTTGATCGTCACCCGGTTCTGGATCAGCGCCGAGGAGATCGTGCAGAGGATGGTGTAGCCGTCGGGCGGGGCGCGCTTGACCTCGGCGCCGCCGATCGAGCCGCTGGCGCCGCCCTTGTTCTCGACGATCACCGGCTGGCCGAGCTTGCGCGAAAGCACCTCGCCGTAGGATCGCGCGATGCCGTCGGTCTGGCCGCCTGCGGGGTACGGCACGACGATCCGGATCGGCTTGCTGGGAAAGGCCCCCTGGGCCCGGGATGCGGTGAAGACGGCGGGCGTCGCGAGGACGCCCGCGCTGGCCGCGATGACGCGGCGACGCGTGGTGTTCAAGATCGTTCCTCCCTGTCGGCGGGACCGTTCCGGCCCTCGACCGTTGCCCGCGAAGCCTAGGCCGCGGCGGAAGGAAATCGCAAGCGCGCTATCGCGCGTCCTGCCAGTCGAAGGCGAGCGGCGCCTCGCGAAAGGCGAAGCGGTCGAGGTGGCGCGCCACCGCTCCCTTGAGCGCCTCGAGCTGGTCCGGAACGCTCGCCGACAGCCGGCACTCGAGCCCGTCGGCGGCGGCGCGCAGGTCGAGCGCCGCGTCGCCCGGCCATTCCGCGCCGCGGGCGTTGCGCGGAAAGACCACGTGCCCCGCGGTCTCGTCGAACGTCACCGCGAGGTTGTGGCTCCAGTGCTTGCAAAGCTGCTGGAGGTAGCGGCTGGCGTGCGCCGTCGGCACGCGGGCGAGGCTGGTGACGCTCACAGCCGTTCGATCCGCTGCGCGGCGTCGTCGATGATCGCGACGGCCTCGTGGATCTTGTCGAGCGACGCCTCGCCCCTGGCGAAGCGGTCGATCAGCACCGACCGCAGGTTCTGCATCGCCCGGCGCAGCGGCCCGGCATCGGTGCGCTCGCGCGTCTCGGCGAGGTCGGTGATACGGCGCACCAGGGTCTCGACCTCGGCCTTGGCCGCGTCGAGCACGCGACGGCCCTCGTCGTTGGCGGCGTAGGCGCGGCGCGCGCCGCCCGCCTCGGCTTCGTCGATCTGGCCCATTTCCTGGAGCAGGGTCAGCGTCGGGTAGACGACGCCGGCGCTGGGCGCGTAGGCGCCGCCGCTCATCTCCTCGATCGCCTTGATCAGGTCGTAGCCGTGGCGCGGCTTGTCGGCGAGCAGCTTGAGCAGGACGAGGCGCAGCTCGTTGGCGTCGAACATGCGCCGCCGACGGCCGCCGGGCCGGCCGCTAGGGCCGTCCCAGTCGCCGCCGCCGCGATGGCGGAAGGCGCGCAGCCCCTCGGCCCGGTCGGAGCCGTGCCCGTGGAGGAAGGCGGGCGCATGCCGGCCGTGGTGGTGGCTCATCGGGTGCCTGTGGTGTCTCATGAGACGTTCCTTCATGTGTTTAATCATATCTAAGATATATCTTGGTAGCTTTTTGAAAGCAAGCCCCTTGGCGAATTTTTTCAGGATGCTCAAATGAGGCACCGCTTCACGAGGTATGAGATGTCCCTTCGCCGTTGCGATTTCCTGCGTCTTGCGGGCCTGGCGCCGCTGTGGGCCTCCCTGCCTGCCCACGCCCAGGCGGCGTGGCCGGCGCGGCCGGTCCGCATCGTCGTGGGCTACGCGCCGGGCGGCGTGAACGACCTGCTGGCGCGGCTGGTCGGCCCGTTCCTCGCCGAGCGCCTGGGACAGGCCTTCCCGGTCGAGAACCGACCCGGCGCGGCCAGCAACATCGCCACCGAGGCGGTCGCCCGGGCGGCCCCCGATGGCTACACGCTGCTGCTGGTCGGCTCGGCCAACGCGATCAACGCCACGCTCTACGACAAGCTGTCCTTCGACTTCGCCAAGGACATCGTGCCGGTCGCGTCGCTGTGCAGCGTGCCGATCGCCCTGCTGGTCAACCCGTCCGTCCCGGCCAAGTCGCTGGCCGAGCTGATCGCCTACGCCAAGGCCAACCCCGGCAAGCTCAGCATGGCGTCGCCGGGCAACGGCAGCCCGCAGCACCTCGCCGGCGAGTTGTTCAAGATGATGGCCGGCATCGACATGGTGCACATCCCCTACCGCGGCGGCGGGCCGGCGATGACCGACCTGCTGTCAGGCCAGGTCCAGGTCTCGTTCGGCAGCGTCGCCTCGTCGATGCAGTACATCCGCAGCGGCCAGCTGCGGGCGCTGGGCGTGACGACGGCGCAGCGGCTCGACGTGCTGCCCGACGTGCCGGCGATCGCCGAGCTGCTGCCGGGCTACTTCGCGGTCGGCTGGTACGGGCTGGGGGCGCCAGCCGGCACGCCGGCCGAGATCGTGAACCGCCTGAACGCGGCAGCCAACGCCGCGATCGCCGATCCCAAGATTGCCGCGCGCCTCGCCGAGCTGGGCGCGACGCCGCTGCCAGGGACACCGGCGGACTTCGGCAAGCTGATGGCCGAGGAGACCGAGCGCTGGGCCAAGGTGGTGAAGTTCTCGGGCGCCAAGCCCGACTGAGGACGCCTCAGCGCGGCGGCAGCGAGAAGCCGTTGCTGCGCAGCTTGCGCTCGAGCGCCGCGATTCCCTTGGCGAAGTTGCCGCGGCGACAATCCTCGATGGCGCCCAGCGTGACGTGGTCCGCCGCCATGCGTCCCTCGGCGCCGGCGCTGCCGGTGTAGCGCAGCGCCAGCTGGCCGAGCTTCTGGCAGTAGGCCGCGTCGTCGTCGGCCGCGGCGGCGGGCAGCGCCAGCACCGACGCCGTCACCAGCGCGAGCAGGGCCGCTCCGCCGAGGTTTCGCACGCTCATCGTCCTGTTCCCCTTGCCCGTCCCGGCACCAGCCGGACCTTGCGCGGCGCGGCCAACCATATGGCAATGGCCGACACCACGCTGCAGCCGATCGCCAGCACGAAGGCCAGCCGGTAGCTGCCCGTCGCGTCGTGGACCAGGCCGGTGACCCACGGGCCGGTCGCGCCGCCGGCGATCGACGGCACGGTCAGGGTACCGAAGATCGCGCCGAACGAGCGGCCCTCGAAGATCTCCATGACGATCGGTCCCATCACCGAGGTCAGCGCGTAGCCCAGCGAGCCCTGGCTGATCACCATCAGCCACAGGAGCGGCGTCGACGGCCCGGCCTCGAGCGCGATCAGGGCGGCGTAGCAGATCGCGAAGCCGGCGCAGCCCGCGGTCCAGATCCATTCGCGGCCGATGCGGTCGGACAGCGCCCCCAGCCCGATCTGGCCGGGGATCGCCACGGCGCTGACGATGCCCAGCCCCCATGCCGCGACCATGGGCGGGAAGCCGACCTCGATCAGGTACTTGGTCTGGTGGACCTGCACGGAATACCAGGCGACCAGCGCGCCGAAGAAGCCCAGCGACAGCCACCAGAAGCGCGCGGTGCGCAGCGCCCGGGCGAGCGTCCAGTCGACCGCTACCCAGGCCGCGTCGACGACGGTCGCCGACGGTCGCGCCGCCGCACCGGCGGCGGCGGGCGCCGCGCCGTCGGGCAGCAGGCCGAGGTCGCGCGGCGCGCCCCGCACCAGGAGGTTGATCGGCCCCAGCACCACCAGGACCAGAACGCCCATGACCCGGCAGGCGGCGCGCCAGCCCTCGCCCTCGATGATCGCCTGCAGCCACGGCAGTAGCACGATGGCGCCGACCCCGACGCCGGAGAACGCGAGGCTGATCGCCAGCCCGCGGCGGCGCACGAACCAGTTGGGCAGGAACTGCGAATGGGCGGTGAAGCTCATCAGGTTGGCGCCGGCCCCGACCAGCACGCCGAGCGTCAGGTAGAACTGCCAGGCCGCGGCGATCGCCGGTGCGAACAAGAGGCCGGCGGCGACCAGCACGACGCCGGTCTCGATGACGAGGCGCGGACCGCGCCGGTCCATGACGCGGCCGACGATCGGGCTCATCACCGCCGAGACGAGGAAGCCGAAGGAGAAGGCACCGGCCACCAGGCCGCGGTCCCAGCCGAACTCGGCGATCAGCGGCGGCACCAGCAGGGAGAAGGCGGTGCGCGACGTCACCGCGACCGCCATGGTGACGAAGGCGACCGCGACGACCAGCCAGCCGTAGTAGAACGGCAGCCGTCGGGCCCAGCGGGCGAAGGGCGCGGTCACGGCGCCGGCGGCGGCTACTTCTTGCGCTGCTTCGCGCGCTCGATCGCCTCGGCGATCAGCCGGTGTGCCTCGTGGACGTCGCCCCAGCCCGACAGCTTCACCCACTTGCCCGGCTCGAGGTCCTTGTAGTGGACGAAGAAGTGCTCGATCTGGTGGCGCGTGATCTCGGGCAGGTCGGTGTGGGTCTTCACGTTGACGTAGCGCTGGGTGATGCGCGAGGACGGCACGGCGATGATCTTCTCGTCGCCACCGCCGTCGTCCTCCATCTTCAACACGCCGATCGGCCGCACGTTCATCACCGCGCCGGGAATGATCGGGCGGGTGTTGGCGACCAGCACGTCGATCGGGTCGCCGTCGTCCGACAGGGTGTGCGGGACGAAGCCGTAGTTCCCGGGATAGCGCATCGGCGTGTAGAGGAAGCGATCGACGACCAGCGCGCCGGCCGCCTTGTCCATCTCGTACTTCACCGGTTCGCCGCCGATCGGCACCTCGATCACGGTGTTCACGTCTTCGGGCGGGTTGTGGCCGATGGCCAGGCGATCGAGGTTCATGGCCCCATCCTAGTCCATCCCGGCCCCGGCCGGAATTGGACGAAGTGGCCCAAAAAGAAACCGGCGGCCCTCGCGGGCCGCCGGCTGTCGGTTCGGGACGACGGGACGATCAGTCCGCGTGGTAGATGTCGCGGTCCTTGGTCTCCGGCACGAACAGCAGGCCGATGACGAAGGTCATGCCGGCAACCACGATCGGGTACCAGAGGCCCGAGTAGATGTTGCCGGTCGCCGCCACGATGGCGAAGGCGGTCGG